>Ga0164296_1002438_pt1 | contig 18538 bp, 16 predicted proteins | sample GEODES057metaG_FD_113533 | JGI IMG/M metagenome (GOLD analysis project Ga0164296, IMG submission 113533) | Dystrophic lake water microbial communities from Trout Bog Lake, Wisconsin, USA - GEODES057 metaG | ecosystem: Environmental > Aquatic > Freshwater > Lake | place: USA: Trout Bog Lake...
CCGGCGGTCCGCCAAGGGCAAGGTCAAGGTCAAGTTTCGTGGGCCGGGCGGTGCGACCTGGACGGGGCGCGGCAAGCAACCGCGCTGGCTCAAGGCCTTGGTCGATGCGGGGCGCACGGTCGAGGAGTTTCGCGCCGAGTAGCGCTGATGCGGATCCACCGTTTGGCCGTCGCGGCCATCGGTGGGGTTCGCCGAGGCGACGCTTGAGCGGGCCTCTCGACGGCCGCCGGTTTTTGTTTTGCAGTGCAATAGAGGGTAGACTTTAGGGCCCCAACGAGCGTACCGGGTGGACCCCGCTCTGACATGAGTTCCAATCTTGGCGACTGGTTTGTCACTACCCCGCTGTCTGGCGCGAATGCCGCCTTCGTGGAGGATCTGTACGAGCAATTCCTGGCGAATGCCGGTGCCGTGCCGGAAGAGTGGGCGCGTTACTTCCGCACGCTGATCGCGGCGACGGGCACGGCGACGGGCGAGGTCGCTCACGGGCCGATCCGGGCCGAGTTGCTTGCCAAGGCGCGGCAGTCTCCTGCGCTCCATTCGGCAGTGGACACCGTGTCGACCGAACAGGCGGCGAAGCAGGGCGCCGTGTCGCGGATGATCCAGGTCTACGCCAACCGCGGTCATCTGGTGGCGGACATTGATCCTCTCGGCATGATGAACCGCAGTCGGCCGAGGGTGCTTGAGCTCGGTTATTTCGGTCTGTCGAACGCCGATCTTGAACTCGAGTTCTTCACCGGCTCGCGCAGTGACGCCGTGCCATCGCGGATGAAGCTCAAGGATGTGATCGCGCAACTCGAGCACGTCTACTGTGGTCCGATTGGTGCCGAATTCGCGCACGTGTCCTCGAGCGAGGAACGCCTCTGGCTGCAGGATGCCTTCCAGTCGCGGCGCATACGCCATCGATTCTCACCCGACGAGCGTCGCGGGATCCTCTGGCAACTGACGGCGGCCGAGGGCCTCGAGCGTTATCTGCATACCAAGTACGTCGGTCAAAAGCGCTTTTCGCTCGAAGGGGGCGACTCGCTGATGCCGATGCTCGATGACCTCTTGCAGTACGGCGGTGTCGGCAACGTCGAAGAGTGCGTCATCGGCATGGCGCACCGCGGGCGGCTCAACGTGCTCGTCAATCTGCTCGGCAAGTCGCCGGCGGATCTTTTCCATGAGTTTGAAGGACATTACGACCTCGAGCACCTGAAGGGCTCGGGTGACGTCAAGTACCACAAGGGATTTTCCGCCGACATCAGGACACCGAAGGGCAATGTGCATGTGGCGCTCGCCTTCAATCCGTCGCACCTCGAGGTCGTCAACCCGGTGGTCGAAGGATCGGTTCGCGCGCGACAAATGCGCCGCGGCGATCAGACCGGCGAGCGGGTACTCCCCATCCTGATTCACGGGGACGCCGCTTTCGCCGGACAAGGCGTGGTGATGGAGACCCTGCAGTTGTCGCAGGCGCGCGGCTTTCACACCGGCGGTACCGTGCATCTGGTGATCAACAACCAGGTCGGCTTCACGACCTCGGAGCCGCGCGATGCGCGCTCGACGCTGTATTGCTCGGACGTCGCCAAGCTCGTCGAGGCGCCGATATTCCACGTCAATGGCGATGACCCGGAAGCCTGTGTGTTCGTGACCCGCCTCGCGTTCGATTACCGACAGCGCTTTCGCAAGGATGTGGTGATTGATCTGGTGTGCTACCGGCGTCACGGACACAACGAGGCCGACGAGCCGGCCGCGACGCAGCCCCGGATGTACCAGACGATCCGCAGCCACGCGACCACGCGTCAGTTGTATGCCGATCGACTGGTCGCTGAAGGCGTCTGCCAGGCCGCGGATGTGGAAGCGATGGTCAACGACTATCGTCAGGGCTTAGACGATGGCAAGACTCAGGCGCGGGCGGCGCTCGGAATGATCGGCAATAAGTTCACTGTCGACTGGAGCCGCCATCTCGCAGCGGATCCCGATGAGGTCGCGACGACCGGTGTTGCCGAGGGTGCCTTGCGCGAGCTCGGTGGCCGACTCTTGCAGTACCCGAAGGATTTCGTGTTGCATCCCCGCGTGGCGCGCATCTACGAGGATCGCGCCAGGATGTATCGTGGCGAGGCGCCGCTCGATTGGGGTGCTGCCGAGTTGCTGGCGTATGCGTCGTTGCTCGATCAGGGCTATGGCGTTCGCATCACCGGCCAGGACAGCGGGCGCGGGACTTTCTTTCATCGTCATGCCGTGTTGCACGATCAGCAGAGCGATCGCGTTGACTTGCCGCTCAGTCGGATCACGCGGACGCCCAGGGTCAACATCATCGATTCGGTGCTCTCCGAGGAGGCTGTCCTCGGCTTCGAGTACGGTTACGCGACCACCGAACCCGAGTTCCTGGTGATCTGGGAAGGGCAGTTCGGCGATTTCGTCAATGGCGCCCAGGTGATCATCGATCAGTTCATCAGCTCGGGTGAGGCCAAGTGGGGACGGGTCTCTGGGCTCACCTTGCTCTTGCCGCACGGCTACGAAGGGCAAGGTCCCGAGCACAGCTCGGCGCGGCTGGAGCGTTTCCTGCAGCTCTGTGCCGAAGCCAACATGCAGGTGTGCGTGCCGTCGACGCCGGCGCAGATGTTCCACATGCTGCGACGACAGATGGTTCGTGACTTGCGCAAACCGTTGATCGTGATGACGCCGAAAAGTCTGCTCCGGCACAAGCTTGCGGTATCCAGCCTCGGCGAGTTGAGTCGCGGGCGGTTCCAGTTGGTCATCGGTGAGGTCGACGACCACGATCCTGAGGCGATCACGCGGATCGTCTTCTGTAGTGGCAAGGTGTACTACGATCTCCTGGAGCAGCGACGGGCCGATGGTGTCGGTCACGTGGCTATCGTGCGCCTTGAACAGCTGTATCCGTTCCCGATACTCGAGTATCAGGCGACGCTCGCCCGCTACCCGAATGCCAAGGATGTCGTCTGGTGTCAGGAGGAGCCGCAAAATCAGGGCGCCTGGTATCAGATCCGTCATCGGCTGCAGGAATCCCTTGACGGACGTTCACTGCTCTATGCCGGTCGCGCGGGCGCTGCGGCCCCCGCCACCGGTATCCACGAGTTGCACGCCCAGCAGCAGCAGGCGCTGGTGCAGGCAGCGCTTCAGGCGACCACGACCGAGGGTGATGCCAGCACCACCGCGCGTCTGACAGTTCGTACGCGTGCAGGCACCGGCACGGGCAAACCCAAATCGACCAGGAAAATGACCTCATGACTACCGAAGTGCGTGTTCCGCAACTCCCCGAGTCGGTCGCCGACGCAACGCTGGTCACCTGGCACAAGAAGCCCGGGGATGTCGTGCGTCGTGACGAGAACCTCGCGGATCTCGAAACAGACAAGGTCGTTCTCGAAGTGCCGGCGCCGGTGTCCGGTACCTTGGGAGCGCTCTCGGTACCGGCCGGTAGCGTGGTCACGAGCGGCGTGCTGTTGACGGTGATCGAGGCGGGTGCGGCCGATGACGCCGCTGCCGCCGCAACGCCGGCGGTCGCTGTTGCGGCAGCGGGTGCCGTGCGTCCTGAGACGGTCAAGATCGCCCCGGCCGCGCGGCGGCTGATGGATGAGCAGCATATTGATCCATCGAGCATTGCAGGCTCGGGTCGGGAAGGACGCATCAGCAAGCAGGACGTCGTTCGTGCGCAGAGTGGTACGCCGACGCCGGCAGTGAGCGCAACGGCGCCTACGACGGCTCCTGCAGCCGCTGCTGTGGCGGCGGCTGCCGTGCGCAGTGGCCGGGTGGAGCAGCGGGTGCCGATGACACGGTTGCGCGCCCGCATCGCCTCGCGGCTGGTCGAGGCGCAGGCGACGCAGGCGCTGCTCACCACGTTCAACGAAGTCGACATGCAGGCGCTCAACGCGGCACGCGGCCGTTACAAGGAGGCTTTCGAGAAGTCGCACGGGGTGCGGCTCGGGTTCATGTCCTTCTTCATCAAGGCGGCCGTCGAGGCATTGAAGAAGTTCCCTGCCGTCAACGCGTATGTGGATGGCAAGGACATCGTGTATCACGATTTCTACGACCTCAGTGTCGCCGTGTCGACCGAGCGTGGCCTTGTGGTCCCGGTATTGCGGGATGTCGATCTGATGAGTTTTGCCGACATCGAGCGTGGGATCGCGGCGTATGCGAAGAAGGCGCGTGAAGGCACGATCACGCTCGAGGATCTGACCGGGGGTACTTTCTCGATCACCAACGGCGGTGTGTTCGGTTCCTTGATGTCGACGCCGATCGTCAACTCGCCGCAAAGTGCGATTCTCGGGATGCACAAGGTGCAGGACCGGCCGGTCGTCGTCGACGGTCAGATCGTGATCCGGCCAATGATGTACTTGGCGCTGACCTACGATCACCGAATCATCGACGGCCGCGAGGCCGTGCAGTTCCTGGTGACGATCAAGGATTGTCTGGAAGACCCCACTCGGCTGCTGTTGCAGATCTGAGTTGTACCGACGCGGAGAATGATCATGGTGGAGAGCTACGACGTCATTGTGATCGGCGGCGGGCCGGCCGGGTATCCGGCGGCGATTCGCGCGGGTCAGCATGGTCTCAGTGTCGCCTGTATCGACGATTGGAAGAATGCCGATGGTTCGCACGCTTTCGGGGGCACCTGCCTGAATGCCGGCTGTATCCCGTCGAAGGCCCTGCTGGAGTCGTCCGAGCTCTACCAACGGGCACGGACCGAGTTTTCGACGCATGGCATCGATGTCGGTGCGGTGGGACTAGACCTCGGACGGATGCAGGCCCGCAAGAATGGCATCGTCAAGGCTTCGACGCAGGGCATTCAGGCCCTCTTCAAGGCAGCCAAGGTGGTGGGTCTTGCGGGACATGGCACTTTGTTGCCGGGCCTCAAGGTGGATTACACGGCACCGGACGGTACCCACACCGTGTTGAGTGCGCGCTCGATCGTGCTTGCCGCGGGCTCCTCGCCGGCGGCCCTTCGCACAGTACCCTTCGATGGCGAGCGGGTGCTCGACAGCTGGGGCGCGCTCGACATGACGCAGGTCCCGAAGACGCTCGGCATCATTGGTGCGGGCGTCATTGGTCTTGAGCTTGGAAGCGTCTGGCGCAGACTCGGCGCGGAAGTGGTGGTGCTCGAGGCCCTCGACGGCTTCCTGCCTATGGCCGATGGGCAGGTGGCCAAGGAGGCGCACAAGCAGCTCCTCAAGCAGGGACTGGACATTAAGCTGGGTGCCAAGGTGGATTCCGCCGAAGTGACCGCCGATGGCGTGACGCTTGCGTATTCTGATGGTGGCGGAGCGCACCGCCTTGCCGTCGAGCGTCTGGTGGTCTCGATCGGACGGCGACCGCGCACTGAGGGGTTGCTGGCCGAAGGTACCGGTGTGGTGCTCGACGCGCGTGGCTTCGTTGAGGTTGACGAACATTGCCGCACTGCGGTGCCCGGCGTCTTTGCCGTGGGTGATTGCGTCCGCGGGCCGATGCTTGCGCACAAGGGCAAGGAAGAGGGCGTGATGGTTGCTGATCTGATCGCCGGGCATTTCGGCGAGGTCAACTATCGCCTGATTCCGAGCGTGATCTATACCCACCCCGAGATGGCCTGGGTCGGTCAAACCGAGGAGCAGGTCAAAGGCTCCGGTCGGCCGTACAAGGTCGGCGTGTTTCCCTTCATGGCGAGTGGGCGTGCCCGTGCCATGGAGTCCTCCGCGGGTTTCACCAAGATCATCGCCGCCACGGACGATGATGAGATCCTCGGTGTGCACGTGATCGGACCGATGGCGGGCGAGTTGATCGCCGAGGCCGTCCTCGCCATGGAGTACTCCGCGAGTACCGAGGACTTGCAACGCACGATGCATGCCCATCCGACGCTGTCGGAAGCGCTTCATGAGGCGGCATTGGCCGCCGACAAGAAGGCGATCGATTTTCCCAACCGGTGACGACGACGGTCAGCGACGTCTCACCCGAATCACATCGGGTAGTGCGCTGATCCGGGTCACCAGGTGATCGAGCTCCAAAAGGTCGTGCACATGGACGCGCAGCGCCATCTCGGCGGTGCGATCCGTCGGGTGCGTGACCGTGTGCATTTCGTCGATGCTGATTTTCGCATCGGCGAGTAGCGACGTGACGTCGCGAACCAGGCCTCGCCGGTCAAAGGCGACCACGATCAGTTCGGCCGGGTAGCGTTGATTCGGTGTGTGTCCCCAGCTGACCGGCAGAACTCGATCCGGCTGTTTGAGCCTCAGTCGCTCGACATTGCCGCAATCCGTGCGATGTATCGTGACGCCTTTGCCGAGTGTCACGTACCCGATGATCTGCTCGGGCGGCACCGGACGACAGCAGCGTGCGTAGTGGCACAGGAGATCCGACACGCCCATCACCGACAAGCCTTCGGCTTCATCCTCCGGGCGCTCGGATCGGCTGATGGCGGCCGGTGCATCGAGCGCATGCTCGGTGCGTTCCAGCCGTTGCATGGCGGCCATCAGCTGATTGGCGGAGAGATCGCCGGCGCCGAGTGCCACGTAGAGTGCTTCGGTATCGGGAAGGTGCAGGTGGCTGGCGAGGGCGTCGATCACGGCGGGTGGTGCGCCGGTATGGCGCGCCAGTACTTCATTGGCGATCGCACGACCTGCCTTCAGGTGTTCGTCGCGGTCGGTGTCCCGAAACCAGGCGCGCACCTTGGCGCGCGCCGACTTGCTCGACAGGAAGCCCAGGCTCTCCACCAGCCAGTCACGGCTCGGGTTCGGCGTCTTGCCGGTGATGACCTCAACGGTTTCACCGTTGCGCAGTTGGCGATCGAGTGTGGTCATGCGTTGGTCGACGCGTGCGCCGCGGCAGCGATGACCGAGGTCGGTGTGGACGTGGTACGCGAAGTCCAGCGGTGTCGAACCCTCCGGCAGTTCGATCACATCGCCTCGGGGGCTCAACACATAAATGCGATCCTGAAACAATGCCGGCCCGAGACTGTCGAGCGGATCGGTGTCGGCGTCCGAGCGGGGCGCCAGCAACTCGCGTAGTTTCTCGACCTTGCGCTCGAAGGAGCCATCACGGTCACGACCCTCCTTGTAGCGCCAGTGGGCTGCGAGGCCGAGTTCGGCCTTGTCGTGCATGTCGTGAGTACGGATCTGTACTTCGACCACCTTGTCGCCCGGCCCGCGGACCGCGGTGTGGATCGAGCGATAGCCGTTGCCCTTCGGGGTCGCGATGTAGTCGTCGAACTCTCCCGGCAGATAGGGGTAGCGACCGTGGACGATGCCCAAGGTCGCGTAGCACTCGGGGACGGTGTCGACGAGGATGCGAAGCGCCCGAATGTCGAACACGCGTTCGAAGGGTAGTCCCTTGCGGGTCATCTTTCGCCAGATGCTGTAGATGTGTTTCGGACGCCCTTGGATGTCGTGCGTGATCCCCGCCGCGGTCAGTTCGGTGCCGAGCTCGCGACAGAGTACATCGAGGTAGCGCTCGCGGTCGGAGCGTCGCTCGGCCAGCGAGTGAGCGATTTTTCGATACTCGTCGGGTTGCAGATAGCGAAAGGCGTAGTCCTCGAGTTCCCACTTCAGGAGTCCGAGACCCAACCGATTGGCGAGCGGTCCATAGAGATCACGTGTCTGGACGCCGAGGCGCGCGCGTTCCTCAGCATTGAGATGCCGCGCTTCGCGCAGCGACCAGAGTTGTTCGGCGAGTCTGGCGAGCACCAGTCGGGGGTCGGCGACCGTCGCGAGCAGCATGCGACGGACGGTTTCCGCCTGCGCGCCCGACCAGCGCGAGGGCGAGGCGCTGGCCGGCGCCATCGACACCGTGTCGAGGCGGCCGAGCTTCAGGAGCGCCTTGGCAAAACCGATGATGGCGGCCGGCGCGCGACCGGCCGCCTCGTCGCTGATGAGTTTTTGCGACCAGAGCGAGTACAGCAGCGAACCGGCGACGGCTTCGGTTTCCGGGGTGAAAAACGCCACGATGGTGGCGATCGACTCAGCACGATCAAGCGCCGTGGTCGCCGAGTCCCCAAGGCACGGCGCCAGCAGGTCACGCGCCTCACGGACGCGAGCCCGGGCAGCGGGGTCATGGTCTAAAGTTGTTGTTTCCACGACAGAAACGCACACCTAGAGCGTGTTGTGACGCCACGATACCGGTATCATACGCTTCCTATGAGGACACCCCGAGGCATCGTCGATGGCCCGCGCTAGCGGGTGGCGGAGTTACCGTCCGGGTACCCCGAGTCGCGCGGTGCTTGCGCTCGCGCGGGCGCCGCTGCCGTCGGCGCGTATCCTCGGGCTCGATCCCGGCTCACGGATCACAGGCTTCGGGGTCGTTGATGTCGGGGAGGGCGAGCCGACCTATGTGGCGAGCGGCGCCGTTCGGGCGCAGGGTGGCGACTTTGCGGCCAGACTGCGGGAAATTTTCACGGGCGTTCACGCGCTTGTTCGGGAATATCGGCCGACCGAAGTCGCCATCGAGCGGGTGTTCGTGAATCGTAATCCGGACAGCGCGTTGAAGCTCGGCCAGGCTCGCGGCGCCGCCTTGTCGGCGACCTTTGGATGTGAAGCGGCGGTGTTCGAATACAGCCCACGAGAAATCAAGCTGGGTGTAGTGGGCACCGGCGCAGCCGAGAAGACGCAGGTGCAGCGCATGGTGGTGACCTTGTTGGGTATCGAAGGCAAGCTCGGTGCGGACGCGGCCGATGCGCTCGCCGTGGCGCTGTGTCATGCCCATGGCCGCGCCACGCGCCACGCGTTGGCCCTGGGTGGAGCGGCCTCATGATCGGCTACCTGCGGGGACGTCTTGCCGCCAAGAATCCACCGACGCTGGTGATCGACGTGCAGGGCGTCGGCTACGAGTGCGAGGCGCCGATGTCGACGTTCTACCAGCTGCCGGACACGGGTGGTGAGGTCACCCTCCGGACACACCTGGTGGTTCGTGAGGATGCGCACGTGCTTTACGCGTTCGGCAGCGAGGATGAGCGGCGGTTGTTTCGACACCTGTTGCGGGTGTCGGGGATCGGCCCCAAGATCGGACTCGCCATCTTGTCTGGGCTCACGGTGGAGCAGTTCTTGCGTTCCATCGAGGCCGAAGACACGGCGCTGCTGGTCCGTGTACCCGGCGTCGGCCGCAAGACGGCGGAGCGGCTGCTGATCGAGCTTCGCGATCGCGTCAAGGAGTTTGGTGGGGCGGGTTCGCCGCAGTTGCCGAGCCGTGACCGGCCTGCCGATCCGCAAGCGGAGGCCTTCAGCGCGTTGGTCGCGCTCGGGTACCGACCGGCGGAGGTGACCCGTCTGCTGTCCAGTGTCGGGGCCGAGGTCAGTGGCACCGAGGATCTCATTCGGCGCGCGCTACAGGCGGCGGCTAACTAGTGTCGGAGATGCACGGATGATCGACACCGATCGACTGGTCAGTAGCGAGGGTGGCCGCGACGAGGATACGCTCGATCGCGCGGTGCGCCCGAAGAAGCTCGCCGATTATGTCGGTCAGCCCGTGGTCAAGGATCAGATGGAGATCTTCATCGAGGCGACGCGAAAGCGTGCCGAGTCGCTCGATCATCTGTTGATTTTCGGGCCACCGGGTCTCGGCAAGACGACGCTCGCCAACATCGTGGCGAATGAACTGGGGGTAGGCCTCAAGCAGACGTCGGGGCCGGTGCTCGAGCGTCCGGGCGATCTCGCCGCCATACTCACCAACCTGAAACCGCGGGATGTGCTGTTCGTCGACGAGATTCATCGGTTGTCGCCGATCGTCGAGGAGATTCTGTACCCCGCCATGGAGGATTTTCAGCTCGACATCATGATCGGTGAGGGGCCGGCGGCACGCTCGATCAAGATCGATCTGCCGCAGTTCACCCTGATCGGTGCCACCACGCGTGCCGGGCTACTGACCTCACCCTTGCGCGATCGCTTCGGCATCGTGCAGAGGCTCGAGTTCTATTCGGTGGATGATCTGTCGCGCATCGTGACGCGCTCGGGTCAAATCCTCGGCCTTGCCGTTGATCCGGAGGGCGCTCGCCAGGTGGCGGAGCGCTCCCGTGGGACTCCACGAATCGCCAACCGATTGTTGCGGCGCGTGCGCGACTACGCCGAGGTGCGTGCTGACGGCCGTATCACGGCTGCGGTGGCGGCCGCCGCGCTCGACATGCTCGATGTCGATCGGCAGGGTTTCGATGTGATGGATCGCAGGTTGTTGCTGACCATCGTCGAAAAATTCGCTGGTGGGCCGGTGGGCGTGGATAGTCTCGCTGCCGCCATCGGTGAGGAGCGCGGCACTATCGAGGACGTGGTGGAGCCCTTTCTGATCCAGCAGGGATATCTGATGCGCACCGCACGGGGGCGTATCGCGACGCCCTTGGCGTATTCCCACTTCGGTCTTGCGCCACCGACACCGTTGCCGATGACCCAAGGGCTTTTCCGTGACGAGAGTTGACTCACCGGTTGTCTTTCGCTGGCCGGTGCGGGTCTATTGGGAAGACACCGATGCGGGAGGCGTGGTTTACCATTCGAACTATCTGTGCTTCATGGAGCGCTCTCGCAGCGAGTGGCTACGCGCTCACGGCGTCGATCAGGCACGGCTTCGCGTCACCGAAGGACTGCAGTTTGCGGTGGTCGACATGCAGATCGCCTGGCGACTCCCGGCCCGCTATGACGATCTGCTCGAGGTGACGACCTGTCTTGCCGAGGTCCGTGGCGCGTCCTTCTCCTTCCGACAGAGCGTGCTACGCGCGGAGACGCTCCTCGTCGATGCCACGGTACGAGTCGCTGCACTCGATGCAGCGACGTTAAAACCCCGCCGACTTCCTTCGATACTCACTGACCGGGTGGCTTCAATACCATGAGTGGCTTTCACGTCGACTTATCTTTTTTCCAGGTGCTGGCCGACGCCAGTATCGTTGTGCAGGCCGTGATGTTGGTGCTGGCCTCAGCCTCCATTACCTCCTGGGCGATCATCCTCAAAAAGCGCCGCGTGATTGGTGCCACGCGAGCTGCCGCGCAGTCTTTCGAGACCGCGTTCTGGTCGGGTGGCGATCTCGCGGCGCTCTACCGGAAGATTGAGTCTTCGCGCACGCCGACGAGCGGGATGGAGAGCATCTTTGAGTTTGGCTTTCGGGAGTTCACGCGTCTTCGGAAACAACCGGCCATTGATCCTGCCCAGTTGATGGAGGGCGCGCGTCGGGCGATGAAGGTGGCTCAGCTTCGGGAGATCGACCGGCTGGAACACCGTCTCGAGATGCTCGCCACCATAGGCTCCATCAGTCCCTACGTCGGTCTGTTCGGTACGGTCTGGGGCATCATGCATGCCTTCCACGGTTTGTCGACGGTTCAGCAGGCGACGCTGCAGATGGTGGCGCCCGGCATCTCAGAAGCCCTGATCGCCACGGCCATTGGCCTGTTCGCGGCGATTCCCGCGGTGGTGGCCTTCAATCGCTTCTCGGATCAGGTGAGTCGCTTGGAGCTTCGCTTTGACACCTTCATGGAAGAGTTCTCCACGATCCTGCAGCGGCATGCCGCCGCGGGCCGGGTGAGCTGACATGGCAGCGGGCGGTCGACGAGGACGACGTCTGATGGGGGAGATCAATGTCGTTCCCTACATCGACGTGATGCTGGTGCTGCTGATCATCTTCATGGTGACCGCACCCTTGTTGACGCAGGGCGTTCAGGTGGATCTTCCGAAGGTCGGAGCGACGGCGTTGCCAGATCCCAAGCACGAGCCCTTGCTGGTCTCGATCGATCAAAAGAATCGTCTCTACCTCAACCTCGGTGATCACAAGAACGATCCGGTCGAGGAGGCCGCGCTCGGAACGCGCATCAAGAGCGTGCTTGCGCGCCAACCCGACACACCGGTCCTGCTCAAGGCGGATGAACGTATCCCCTACGGTCGCGTGATGAAGGTGATGGTCTTGCTGCAGCAGTCCGGTGCGGCGCGGGTGGGTTTCGTCACCGACCCGTTGCCGGTGACGCCCGCCAGCGCACCTTGAGCGTGCCGGTGACCGGTTTCTGGCGGGAACATGGCGTCATGCTGGTCGGCTCCGTGCTGTTGCACGGCGTCGTCGTGGGAATCGTGTTGGTGCTGACCTTCTGGTCGTCGGCGCCGAAGATCATTCCACCGGCGACCATCGAGGCTTATCTCGCGCCCGCACCGGCACGTCGTGAACCGGTCCGGCAGGTTGCCGTCACCCCCGATGTCGCGCCGCCGGTCGAGGCGGCACCGACCGAGACCCCACCGCCGCAAACCCAAGCCCCGGCACTTAGAAAGACAGAGGTCGCGCCGGTCAAGATCCCGGTGCCCAAGGCCGTGGAGAAGCCGGCGCCCGCGCCCGCGCCCGCGCCGAAGGCGCCGCCTGCCGTCGATGCCACGCTCGAGATGCGCCACGCCAAGGCGGAGCGGCAGAAAGTCGCCGAGCAGGAAGCCGCGCGCATCGCGGCGGAGGCGCGCCGGGAGGCTGCCCAACAGCAGGCGGAGGCGACCGCCCGCAAGGCGCAAGCGGAGGCGACGGCGCGTCAGCGCAGTCAGCGGGAATCCGAGTTGGCACGGGCCTTGGCCGGCGAGCAGAGCCGCTCGACGGAGAACGCCGGACTACTCAACCGCTACATCGCCGAAATACAGGCGCGCGTCGAGCGCGCCTGGAACCGGCCGCCGTCGGCACAGCCGGGTCTCAAATGTGAAGTTTTCGTCACTCAGGTGCCGGGTGGTACCGTTACGCAGGTTCGTATCGGACAATGCAACGGTGACGCGGCGGTTCAGCAGTCGATCTCGGTAGCGGTCTTTCGAGCCTCGCCCTTGCCGGCGCCATCCGATCCGTCGTTGTTCGAACGTAACCTGAAATTGGTGTTTGCTCCCGATGCATAGTTTCAATGGCCGGCCTGGTTCGATAAGCGCGCTGACGCTCGGGCTCTTGCTGCTGGTGGGCCTGCTGTCGTCGCCGGCGTGGGGTGATTCGGAGCTCACGATCCAGATCACCCGTGGGACTGCCGCGGGGATTCCGGTGGCCATCGTGCCCTTCGCCGGGATGGGGCCGTTGCCGGTGGACGTGGCCTCGGTGGTGGAGGCGGATCTCGCGCGCAGCGGTCGGTTTCAGACCTTGCCGCGCAAGGACATGCCGCAGCAGCCGACCACGGCGGCCGGCATTGATGCGTCGCAGTGGCGCATCTTGAAGACCGACTACGTCACCATCGGGCGTCTGGTGCCGAACGGCGCCGGCCTTGCGGTCGAGTTCGAGGTGGTCAACGTGTTGACCGGACAGCGCCTCCTCGGTTACTCGATTCCCACCACCACCGAGACCTTACGGCTCGCCGGCCATCGCGTCGCCGATATGATCTACGAGAAGATCCTCGGTATTCCGGGTGCTTTCGCGACGCGAATCGCCTACGTGAGTATCGAAGGGCCGCCGAAGACGCGTCATTGGCGGCTCGTGGTCGCAGATGCGGACGGGGAAAATGCTCGGGTCATTCTCGATGCGCCGGAGCCGATCATGTCGCCGGCATGGTCGCCCGACGGGACACGACTCGCCTACGTCTCCTTCGAGGGACGTAACCCGGCAGTGTTCGTCCAGACGCTGGTGACGGGCGCCCGTGAGCGCGTGTCCGGGCGTGCCGGCATCAACGGTGCACCGGCGTGGTCGCCGGATGGACGCAAGCTTGCCATCACGTTGTCCCAGCCGGATGGCAACCTCGACGTGTTTCTCCTCGATCTCGACAGTCGGCAACTGACCCGCATCACCGAGGACCCGGCGATCGATACGGAACCTTGTTTCTCGGTCGATGGGCAAAGCCTCTACTTCACCTCGGACCGCGCGGGTCGGCCGCAGATCTATCGGATCGGACTCGCCGGTGGCAAACCCACTCGGGTGACCTTCGAGGGTGCGTACAATGCGCGGGCCAGGATCGCACCCGACGGCAAGAGTCTGGCGGTCGTGACTCAGGATCAGGGGGCCTACCGGATCGCCTTGGTGGATGTCGACTCGGGCCGGTCGAGAGTGCTGACGAGCGGCTCGCTGGACATTGCTCCGTCGTTCGCGCCGAATGGCCAGAACGTCATGTATTCGAGCCGCGAGGGCGGACGAGCTGGGTTGGCGACGGTGTCGGTGGATGGCTCGGTGGCGACGCGGATCAACGGTCGGGCCGGTGAGGTGCGTGACCCCGCCTGGTCGCCAAAGCTATAGCGTTTGGTCGATGTCCGATATGGCAGAATCGCGGTTTCGGTGACGCCTCGGGCGCACGACTTTAATTTGGCTGGATTCATTGGAGGTTGCAGATGACACGCGTACTCAAGATGGCTCTCGTGGTGGCGTTCGGTGCCCTGCTCGCGGGTTGCCCTAAAAAACCCACGACCGTCCCGTCGGCAGACAGCAAGAGTGCTGTGTCGCAAGCGTCCACGGCGGGTGTCTCTGGTGATGCGACCGGCCGCGGTCGTGGCCTCGCCGAGGCGACTCCGATGGGCGACACCAATGTCACGGTGCAGTCGATCATTCATTTCGACTACGACAGTTCGGCGATCAAGCCCGAGTACACTGCGGTGATCACGAGCCAGGCCAAGCGCCTCGCCGCCAATCGCACCCTCAAGTTGCGCCTCGAAGGGCACACCGACGAGCGCGGCTCCTCGGAGTACAACATCGGTCTCGGCGAACGTCGTGCCCAGGCGGTCAAGCGGGCGCTGATGCTCGAGGGCGTGGCCGAAGCGCAGTTGGCGACCGTCAGTTTCGGCGCCGAGCGACCGGTGGCGGATGGTCATAGCGAAGCTGCCTGGTCGCAGAACCGTCGCGTCGAGCTGGTCGACGCCGGCCGTTGATCGTCATGCGTTCGCGGGCCCTTCTGCCGGTCACCGTGCTGGCTGCGCTGGCAGCCTGCTCGACCACCCGACCTGAGGAAGAGCCCGCGTACATCAAGGCCACAGCGGTCGAGGCTCGTGTCGATCGGGTCGAGCGGCAGAACGCAGCGCTGCAGACGCTGCAAAGCGACGTGGCCGCCCTTCAACAAGAGCTTCGTCGACTGCGTGGCGAGCTTGAGGAGAGCGCTCATGGCGCTCGCTCAGCGGCCACCGAAAGCCGCAATCTCTACGCCGATCTCGAACGGCGCCTGAAGGCGCTCGAGGACCGACCGGTGACGGTGGTGCCACCGACAGCCCCAGGGGGTGCGGAGGCGTCTCCCACCGCGGCGGCGCCGGTTCCGGTCGCACCTTCGGTGGCGGATCGTGATGCTTATCAGGCCGCACTCGATCATCTCAAGAACCGAGATTTTGCTGCCGCCGAAAAGGCGTTGAAGTCCTTTCTGGTGAGTTTTCCGCAAAGCGCTCTTGCCGACAATGCGATCTACTGGCTCGGTGAGACGTCCTATTCTCAAGGGCGTTTTCAGGAGGCGGTGGCCGCTTTCACCCGCGTCGTCAAGGAACACCCGGAGTCCCGCAAGGTGCCGGATGCGCTGCTGATGATTGGCAAGGCGCAGTACGAGCTCCGCCACTTCAAGGAATCACGCGACGCCCTGACGCAGCTTTTGAAGAACCACAAGGACTCGACTGCGGCGGCGGAAGCGCGCACGCGTCTCAAGCGCCTGGATGCTGAACGTCACTGACCGGGTGGGCGTGCCCCGCGACGAGATCGCCGCCGACAAGCGTCTCAAGATCACTGAAATCTTCAAGTCGCTGCAGGGTGAAGCGGACACCGTCGGCTGGCCAACGGTGTTCGTGCGACTCACCGGATGTCCGCTACGTTGCGGCTACTGCGATTCCGCCTACGCCTTCTACGGTGGCCGTTGGTACGACATCGACGATGTCGTCGCGGAGGTGACCTCCCACCGCACGCGGCGTGTCTGTGTGACGGGTGGTGAGCCGCTCGCACAACCCAATGTCCACGGGTTGATGGCACGCTTGTGCGATGCCGGTTTGTCGGTGTCGCTCGAGACCAGTGGTGCGCTCGCGGTCGGCGATGTGGATCCGCGCGTAATACGCGTGATCGATGTGAAGACGCCAGGCTCAGGCGAGGTCGGGAAGAACCTGTGGTCTAATTTGGATTGCTTGCGGCCGCAGGATCTCGTCAAGTTCGTGATCACGAGTCGTGTCGACTATGACTGGAGTGTCGCGCTTCTGAGAGAAACAGCGTTGTCGGATCGGGCGGGTGTGTTGTTCTCGCCAAGCTACGGTGTGCTCACACCGCGGGAGCTTGCCGAGTGGATACTCGCGGATGGGCTCGAGGTGCGGTTTCAGATGCAGCTCCACAAGCTGCTTTGGGGTGAGGAGCCCGGACGATGACGAACAAAGCGGTGGTGCTGGTGTCCGGGGGCTTGGACTCTGCAACCGTGCTCGCGATGGCGAAAGCCTCGGGTCGCGAGTGTTTCGCGCTTAGCTTCGACTACGGTCAGCGGCATCGGGCCGAACTCGTCGCCGCACGCGAGGTGTCGAAGGCGGTCGGCGTTGTCGATCATCGTGTCATGCGCATTGATCTCGACGGAATCGGTGGATCGGCGCTCACCGATGCGACCCTTCAGGTGCCGATGGCTCCGAGCGAGGGGATTCCGATCACCTATGTGCCCGCGCGCAACACCTTGTTCCTCGCACTGGCACTCGGGTGGGCTGAGGTGCTCGATGCGCGTGAGATCCATGTCGGCGTGAATGCCGTCGACTATTCCGGTTATCCGGACTGTCGGCCCGAGTTCATCCAGGCGTTTGACGCACTCGCCAAGGTCGCCACGAAGGCGGGCGTCGAAGGACGAGGGCCGGCCATCCGGGCTCCGTTGATGACGCTCTCGAAGGCTGGAATCATCCGAGCGGGGACGGCGCTCGGGGTGGATTACGGTCTCACGGTCTCCTGTTATCAGGCCACGGCGGACGGTGAAGCGTGTGGTCTTTGCGATTCCTGCCGGCTGCGTCGGGAGGGTTTTCAGGCGGCGTTGGTGCCTGACCCAACGCGTTATCAGGCCCGAGGGGCCTGAGGGGGTCGGGCAGGGGTCGGCCGCCGAGACAGGCCCGTGTCCCCCTGCTAGAATCCGCTCCTCCCAAAATGGGCCGTTAGCTCAGCGGTAGAGCAGTTGGCTTTTAACCAATTGGTCGATGGTTCGAACCCATCACGGCCCACCATCACATCGACGGCTTTTGGTTGCGGATCGTCTGATCCTGGCTTGCGGGGTTGCATTCCCTAGAGGCCTGCCGGCCGAAGCCGGCACTACCTCGCCGCGGCCAGTGTCGCCCGTGCGGCTTTCAGAGCAGGCCACTCGGGCGCGAACTTCAGTGCCGCATCGTACTTTTGCAGCGCTTCCTTGGGCTTTTGCTGTTGGGCCAGCAGATCTCCCCATGCCTTCAATGGATCCGCCCAATGAGGTCCCTTGTCGGTGGCGAGCTTGAACTGTTCCGCCGCTCGGGTCAGATCGCCGTGTTTCGCGAGTGCGATGCCGTAGGAGTAGTAGGTGGTCGGGATGCTGGGGCCCAACGCCTCACCCTTCTGGTACCACGCTTCGGCAGCGCGCCAGTCGCCCCGGAGTTCCAGCACGTCCGCCCGGAAGCGATAGCAGTCGGTGAAGGTGGCGATCCCCAGATACTTCGCCGGGGCATCGAGCGCCGCATCTGCCTTCGCGTGCTGACCGGTTTTCTCGTAGGTGGGTGCAGCCCAGCAGAGGTAGGTGGGATTCTCGATGTACACCAGTGGATTCGAATACGCTGACGCAAGCTCGTCCCAGAACTGCGCCGCCGCTGCCAGATCGCCGTTTTCCTCGGCGAGCAGGGCTTGCGTGTAGGCCGCTTGGGCGGTATCGGCCGCCGAGTGCTCATCCCAGCTTGCGGTCTTGAGTCGCAAGCGTGCCGTGTCGGCTTCGTGCAGTTGCACGTCGTACTGAGCCACCAGCAGAATTTCGGCACCGCTTTGGTTGGTCACGAGGCCGGAGCCGGTCGCAGCGATATCTGCGAGGCTGCTCGCTCGCACTGCGCCGAGATCGTAGATCACATTGTCGTAGTTCTGATAGAAGTTCTCAGGCGCCTTGCCGGGTCGGCCGCCGGCGACCTTGCGCTCCTGTTCACCGAGTTTCACGGCATCCTCTTCCCGGCCGATGTCATACAACGCGAGCATCGCCGAGTTGTAGCCTGCCCAGGCGTCGGGTTTGACCTTGATCTCCTGCTGGTACAACGAGAGCGCTTCGGTCATTGCGTTGGGCGCCGCCTTGGCGGTGACCGCATTTCCCCAGAACTGCAAAAGCTCCGCCTGATCGTCCGTCGTCGCCCGGTTGAGGTGTTGCTTCGCGAAGGCGATGACTTCGTCGTTCCTGTTCATGTCGAGGAGATAACGTGCCATCAGTCCGGGCTGTGACTCACCATAGAGGTACTCGCCCGCCTGCGTCAGCAGATCGTCGAGTTTGCCGTTGGGGTCGGTGAAGGTCTTCGGCAGAATACCCGTGCCTCGGACCGTGATCGTCAGGCCTTGTGCGTTCGGCCCTGAGCGCACCAGTTCGCCGGAGATGTGCGTGTCGTGCCCGAAGCGGTTTTTGAGGACCTGCTCCAGAATGGCCAGCGAAATGCCGGCCTCCGGCAGTTGCAGGCTGATCTCGTGATTCCACGCACCTGAGATGTCGCGTTTCTCCGCGACCGTTCGTGTGGCAGCCTGCAGTTGCGTCAGTCGATCGAGAAGACC
>Ga0164296_1002440_pt1 | contig 18529 bp, 19 predicted proteins | sample GEODES057metaG_FD_113533 | JGI IMG/M metagenome (GOLD analysis project Ga0164296, IMG submission 113533) | Dystrophic lake water microbial communities from Trout Bog Lake, Wisconsin, USA - GEODES057 metaG | ecosystem: Environmental > Aquatic > Freshwater > Lake | place: USA: Trout Bog Lake...
GTGCGACTGCAAATGCGGCGACCTATGACGTGCCAAGCAGCCGCTTTGCGGCAGTCATTAGCGCGAGCAGTTCCGGGGCATGTTGGACGGTCGTGACGAGTTCAAGTGGTGGCTCGCTCTTTGCCGGATCGATTGCGGCGGGTTCCTCGCAAAGCGTGCAGGGTTCGAGCGGGTTCACGATCACCCTTGGCGCTCCAGGCAATGCGTCGATAACTCTGAATGGAGTCCCCGTTACTTTTCCTTCGGGATATGGCGCGCCACTGACGCTGACCTTCGTGACGCCGGTACCGACGACGACCACGACGACAAACTCGCCCGTGGCAACAACGACGACACAAGGCTTGACTGGTACGACGCCTTAGGCGCCCCTAGTGGTGGTGGAGTTCGAGCGCATTGATTTGCTCGAGCAGCCATGCCAAGACAAATGCTTCTTCGCGCCAAGAGTCATAGCGGCCCGACGGCCCGCCATGGCCGACGCCCATTTCAGTTCGCAACAGTGCGTGAACGCCAGGAACGCGTTCTCTCAGCCGAGCGATGAATTTTGCGGGCTCCCAGAAACCAACGCGTGTGTCATTGAGGCCGCCGCAAAAAAGCAGCGAGGGATAGTGGCGAAGAGAGCCATCCTCGTTGAACGCAGCAATGTTTTCATAGGGTGCATAGGACTTGATCGTGGCGTACGCCTCAGGATCATCAGTGGGATTGCCCCACTCTTCGTACTCACCGACGGTGAGTGGGAGGCTGGGGTCCAGCATCGTGTTGAGGGCATCAACAAAAGGAACTTCGGCCAAGATTGCTTTGAAACGGTCTCCGGCACGATTAGCCACGGCACCCATGAGCAATCCACCTGCGGAACCTCCTCGCGCCGCGAGTCGATCGCTTGCCGTAACTCCAGACTCGATCAGGTAGTCGGCGACAGCAGCAAAGTCATCAAAACTTTTGGGCTTGGCGGCAAGATGTCCTTCGTCATACCAGCGACGACCCATTTCACCGCCACCGCGAATGTGTGCAATCGCGAACACAAGACCGCGATCCAATAAGAGGAGTCGAGTCGGTGAGAAGGCCGGGTCCATCGAAATCTCATAGGAGCCATAGCCGTAGAGAAGGCACGGTGCAGGCGAAGAGAATTGCATGCCGTCAGGTCCGAGCAGGTCACGACGAAAGACCATGGAGACAGGGATCTTGGTTCCATCTTTCCCGGTTGCCCACTCGCGCCGAGTCACATAGTCGTTTGGGTTGTAGCCGCCGGGCACCTCTTGTTGCTTGAGGATCGTGATGTTTCGAGTGTCGAGGTCAATCTCAGCCACCCGTGACGGGGTCACAAGAGAAGTCTGGCCAATACGAAGCACCCGAGTGTCTGGTTCTGGATTTTGTCCAAGCCACGTGGTTTGTGGCCGTTCGGGTGTGGTGATGTCCCAACTTGACGACATGAGCTCTGGGCTCACGACACCGCCGTGAGCGGCAAGATCCAGAACGCGCAGAGACGTCTCTGCTTTGGCACGCTCGGAGAGCACAATGGCAGTCTCGAAGGCATCGACACCTTCAAGGCGAATGCCGGGTCGATGGGGGACCAAGGTCTCCCACTGCGTGGGTTGTTCTGACGTCGCAGGTGCGTAGTCCAGGCGAAAGTCGAGTGCTCCCTCAGCGTTTGTTGCGAGAAGCCAGAATTTCTCTCCAGATTGAGTGACAAGGTGCTCAACACCATGTTCAACGCCGGGGACTCGTGGCAACAACATGGTGGGCTGTGCTTCGGGTTGATCGGCGGGCAAGAAACGACTTTCTGAGGTGGCTGACGAGGAGACGGAGATAACAATGACTTCGCCGTCTCGTGATTTGCCCACACCTATGTTGAACCGAGCATCTGGTTCTTCGAGGACAAGAACGTCGTTCGCAGGATCGTCGCCAACTCGGTGTCGCCACAGCTGGAAGGGTCGCCATGCCTCATCCACTCGTGTGTAAAAGACGACTGAGCCATCTTTTGACCACGCGAAGCCGTAGGAGACGTTGTCGATGGTCTCTTCGGGGTTGGCTGAGTCGTCAAGAGTACGAAACCGCAGGGAGTAGCGCTCGTTACCAACAGTGTCGACGGCGTAAGCCAGAGAATTGTGATCGGGGCTGACCGCCAAGATGCCAACAGAAAAGAACTCAGCATCACCCGCTTCGATATTTTCATCAAAGAGAACGACTTCGCTGCCGTCATTGGGTGGGTCAAGTGGCACCGTGTCATCAGCATGAGCGGGCCGTCGGCAGTGGATGGGATAGCTCAACCCCTCAACCGTGCGGCCGTAGTACCACCATGGGCCGCGTCGGACGGGAACGGAGAGGTCTGTTTCAACAATGCGAGAACGTATTTCTTCGAAGAGTTGCTCGCGGGTGTCGCTCAAATGAGCGAGCGTGGTCTCTGTCCATTCATTTTCCGCTGCGAGGTGCGCAAGGACCTCAGGGTCCTCTCGGTCTCGAAGCCAGCCGTATTCGTCAATGCGGGTATCGCCGTGAATCGTCGTGGCGACGGGACGTTGTTCGGTCAGTGGTGGTGTGTGAGGCGTTGACATGATTCCTTGATCCTGCCAGCCGCAGAGAGCTCGTCACGCGGCAGGCTTTGTGCTGAGAGTTGCTACCATGAGCGTAGGAGTAATTCTGCCCACCGGGGGCAGAAGAGGCCGGAGGACGTATGTCGATCCAAGATCTAAACCTTGGCAAGTACCAATTGGGCTGGAGCGACAAAGAAGACTATGTCTTCAAGCCCAAGAAAGGCATCAACGAAGCCATTGTTCGTGAGATGTCTGAGATTAAGAACGAGCCCGAATGGATGCGGGACTTTCGTCTCTCCGCCCTCAAGCGCTTCGAGCGTCGACCGATGGCCAAGTGGTTTGCGGTCAACATGCCCGACCTCGACTTCGATGACATTTACTACTACATCAAGCCCACCGAGAATCAGGTCAAGGACTGGTCGGACCTTCCAGACGCGATCAAAGACACCTACGAGAAGCTGGGTATCCCCGAAGCTGAGCGGAAGTATCTAGCGGGAGTCACCGCACAGTACGAATCGGAAGTTGTGTTCCATCGAAACCGTGCGGATCTTGAGGCAATGGGTGTCATTTTCACCGACATGGACACTGCAGTGCGCGAACACCCCGAATTAGTCCGCAAGTACTTCGGCTCCGTCATTCCTCCCAACGACAACAAGTTCGCCGCATTGAACTCTGCAGTGTGGTCCGGAGGGTCATTTATTTACGTGCCACCTGGCGTCAAGGTTGATCAGCCTCTGCAAGCGTATTTCCGCATCAATGCAGAAAATATGGGTCAGTTCGAGCGGACCTTGATCATCGCTGACGTGGGCAGCCAAGTGCACTACGTCGAAGGCTGCTCCGCCCCGGTGTACTCGACTGACTCCCTGCATTCAGCGGTGGTTGAGTTGGTGGCGTTAGAGGGAAGTCGTATTACCTACACGACCATTCAAAACTGGTCGAACAACGTCTACAACCTGGTGACGAAACGAGCTCGAGCAGAAGCTGAAGCACACGTCGAATGGATCGACGGCAATATTGGCTCTCGACTCACCATGAAGTATCCAAGCGTCTATCTCATGGGGCCAAAGGCATCTGGCGAAGTCTTGTCCGTGGCCTACGCAGGCGCCGGTCAGCACCAGGATGCGGGCGCCAAAATGGTGCATTGCGCGCCAGAGACCACCTCGACAATTGTCAGCAAATCGATTTCGAAAGACGGCGGCATCACGACCTACAGAGGCCTCGTTCATGTTGATGAAGGTGCGAAGGGCGCAAAGTCGTTCGTACGCTGTGACGCCTTGTTGCTCGATGATTTTTCGATCTCTGAGACCAAGCCCTACATGGAAGTGGGCGAGCGAGATGCAGCGATTGGTCACGAGGCGACCGTGTCAAAGATTGGTGACGACCAGCTCTTCTATTTGATGAGTCGTGGCCTCACCGAATCTCAAGCCATGGGGATGATTGTGAACGGCTTCATTGAGCCGGTCACACGGACCTTGCCGATGGAATACGCCGTTGAGTGGAGCCGTCTGATCGAACTGCAGATGGAAGGTTCCATCGGCTAGATCGGCTCGTTCCCCTTTTTGAGGGAGAACGCCACCTTCAAGCGATTGCACCGAGCGAATCCGGCAAATTTTGGTTAGTCTCACCCTTGCAGTTGTTTTGGTGCCTTCAAGCGCCAGATACGAAAAGGGGGGATGTTGTGGCTGAAGTCGAATTGGTGAACCCTTCGGGGTGTCCCGTACTCAACTACACCGATCTTGATGTTGCCATCGCACCAGCTGGGTCTAAATTTGCCATGCTCGATCAGTTGCGAGAGCAAGCGCCAGTGTTTACCGGAGTTGCAGGTGAGCATCAGTATTTTTTACTGACCCGGATGGAGGAGATTCGCGCTTCCTATCAGAACGCGAAAGTCTTCACGAATGCGTCGGTCACTGCTGCAGAACCGAACCCGCCGTTCAAATGGATTCCCGAAATGCTCGACGGGAAAATCCATGTTGCGTGGAGGCAATTGCTCGGACCACTGTGGACGCCAGCTGCCATTGAGAAAATGGAGCCGAAACTCCGGCAGCGCTTTGCTGAAGTACTCGATTCGGTCGTTGCCAAGGGGTCGTGTGACCTCATGGCCGATGTTGCACTGCTGTACCCCAACGTCATTTTCATGGACCTCATGGGTTTGCCGAGAGAGGACGCTGAACAATTCCAGGCCTGGGAAGTTGCAATGTTGCACAATCCAAACTCAACGCCAGAAGCCATGGAAGAGCAATTTGCCGTCATGAATGACGTGATCGCGTATTTCATGGCGCTTATCCAGAAACGGCGTGCAGAACCACAAGATGACATGCTGAGTTACGTCCTCGCCGCAAACATTGAGGGCGAGCCGATTCCAGACGAAGAGATTCTGGCGTTTTGTCTCTTGATGTTTCTTGCTGGTTTGGACACCGTGGCAACCCAATTGACCTACAACTTTTGGCACCTCGCCACGCACCCAGAAGACCGGCAGCGGCTACTTGACGACCCGTCATTGATCCCGAACGCAAATGAAGAATTCTTGCGCTACTACTCATTTGTCACGCCTTCTCGCAAACTCTCAGAAGATGTTGAAGTCGCAGGTTGTCCGATGAAGGCAGGACAGATGGTCCACTTGCCACTGTCTGCGGCGAACCGTGACCCTCGTGAGTTCCCCGACGCCGACAAAGTCCTCATCGATCGAGAGGGAAATCGCCATGCAGCGTTTGGGCTTGGTCCGCATCGTTGCCTTGGATCTCACCTGGCACGGGCTGAACTGCGAATCGCTATGGAGATGTGGCATGAGCGAATTCCCAACTATCGAGTGGCTGAGGGCTCTCAGGTTCTCGAACATGGTGGGCAAGTTGGCATCACTGCACTGCACCTCGAATGGAACGTCTGAGGCTCGCCTTTCCCTTATTGCGCCACGTGATCGCCAGAGGCGCTCTGGCGGTGGCAGCATAGAGAGATGGCGATGCTTGAGCAGTGCAAGAATTTTCAATCTAGGACCTATGCATCCGGGGAGGTAGCTCGCTTCTGCGTGCTCGATCTGGCCCCTGAAGCTCCTTGGCGCTGTCCTGAAAATTGTCCAAGTTACGTACCCCGTCTGGCAGATGTTGGTTGGGTCCACGGGAGCCTGGTGGAACCGAAATTAGAAGATGCCCCCGACGTGCCGAGCGAAGACATCGTGACCGTTCTTGATTCAGCCGAAGAGATTGTCAACGAGGTTGCTCCCGGTGTTCTCTCTGAGGTGGAGGCTCAACGTGCCGAAGAGGCGAAGAAAGCCGGCCGCAAATGGTGGAAGTTCGGAAGCTAAGGCGTTCTACTTGCCAGTGAAGTTCGGTGCTCGTTTTTCCATGAACGCAGCCATGGCTTCGGCAAGATCATGAGACTTCAAGTACATCGTGTTCCAGCGAGCAACAAATTCGAGGCCGTCTTCGACACTTGCACCATCGCCTGCGCGCAGTACCGCCTTTGTGCCTTCGACTGCAAGAGGTGAATTTGCAGCTATCTCGTTGGCAACTTCGAGCGTGTGATGAAGGACGGCTGCAGCGTCGGGTGCGAGATCATTGACGAGACCAATGCGTTGAGCTCGTGAGGCGTCGATGTCTTTGCCCGTGAAGGCGAGTTCTGCGACGTGTCCGGCTCCAATGATCCGGGGCAGTCGCTGCAGGCTACCGAGGTCGGCAACGATGGCCACTTTTGCTTCACGTACGGAGAAAATGGCGTCAGATGACGCGAAGCGGATGTCGCAGGCGGCAGCAAGGTCAACGCCGCCACCGATGCAGTACCCGTGTATGGCGGCGAGGACGGGCTTGTTGGTCTCTTCAAGGCAGGTCACAGATTCCTGCATGCGACGAATATCGCGATAGGTCTCCTTGGCCCTCTCTGCAGCGCTCGCAGTTCCAGAACCAGCGTTGGAAAGCATTCCGCCCATGGCCTTCAAGTCGAGACCGACGCAGAAATGAGGTCCCTTGGCGGCAAGGACAATGCAGCGGATTTCCGGGTCAGCATCCAGGGCCGCAATGGCTCGAGGGAAGTCATTCCAGAAGTCAATCCCAAGCGCATTGAGTGCGTCGGGTCTGTCGAGCCACACGATGCCGACATGTCCTCGCAATTCGAGGCTGAGTACAGGCGAAGTGAAATCTGTCAGCGACATCTCGTTCCTTTGGGCTTGGGGGAAAGGCACACATCAGCCTAGGACGAGTCGGACAGAGACGCAGGATGTGACCAGGACCACCACTACACTCTCTGAGGTCGCAGCACAGTGCTGCGTTGCTCGTGATTGCCTCCCAGTAAGGATTTCCTCGTGCCTCCGCTTCTGTTCGATTCAGCCCATGGACTGGGTGGACCTGCGTGGCTCGTGGCTTCCCGAGAGCGCCAGCAAGCGAATTTTGACCGCCTCGGCATTCCTGACGCCTCGGAAGAAGAGTGGCGGTATTCACCTATCGGAGAGCTCGATCTTGAGCGCTTTCACCTAGGTGGCGACGCGTCAGGAAATGGAATCGATGCTGGCGTCTTCGCTGCATCGCACGTCATCGACGTCAACGACGAATTCACGGCCCGCAGCTTTGGTGACGGAGTGCAACTTTCACTGTTGAGCACCCATGGACAAGGAGCGGATCTACTCGGTTCGTGCGCAAAGGATGAGAACGACGCGTTGCTCGCGTTGAATGGCGCGTGCTTGCGCGATGCCGTCGTGCTCGAGGTCGGCAAGGGTGTTCACGCAGGAACACCAATTGTTTTGGTGCACCGTGTTGGCAATGGCGCGCATTTTCCGCGCACCATCGTCCGCGTAGGCGAGGGGGCCCAGGCCTCACTTATTGAAGTCTTCGTGGGCGAAGGAGCGGATCTCCTCAATGTGCCGGTTGCGGAACTCAGCGTCAATGATGGCGCACAACTTTCCTATGGCTCTGTGCAACTCCTCGGCAAGGGAGCATGGCATCTGGCGACCGTGAAGTCTGAGGTGGGGAGAGACGCCACAGTCTCACAACTCACGGCAGGTCTCGGTGCGAGTTATGACCGCATGAGGACCGATGTCCTTTTGGCAGGTCAAGGGGCGTCAAGCATTCTGCGATCGACGTATCTCGGTCATGATGATCAGGTCCACGATCTCCGCACTCTGCAGGATCACGCTGCCCCTCGGACAGTCAGCGACCTGCTCTGCAAAGGAGCCGTAGACGACGCGTCTCGCTCGATTTACACCGGCGTGATCAAGGTGCGCCACGGCGCCATTCGCTCCGATGCTCGACAGTCAAACCACAACCTCGTGCTCTCCCCAGAGGCACACGCAGATTCGGTGCCGAACTTGGACATCGAGGAAAATGACGTTCGCTGCAGCCACGCCTCCACGGTGGGTCCGCTCGATGAAGATCAGCGGTACTACCTTGAATCTCGGGGTATCTCCCCACAAGAAGCCGATCGACTTCTTGTGCGTGGGTTCTTCCGAGACCTCCTTGAACGCACACCACTTCAGAGTGCTGCGAATCTTGTGCAACAACGCATTGAAGATCGCCTTGGCGGAGGTGCGTCGTGACGTCAACGGTGCTCTGCATGCTCGACGAACTTGAAGAAGGAACAGCGCGACGTTTTGATGTCGGCAAGATTCGACTTGCCGTTGCTCGCATTGGTGATGAGGTCTTTTGCGTCGCCGATCGGTGCAGCCATGAAGATTTCTCACTTGCTGAAGGTGAAGTTTTGGCCGAAACAAAAGAAATTGAGTGTGCTCGCCACGGAGCATTGTTCGACTTAACGACTGGGGCTCCCTGCTCGTTGCCGGCGACAAAACCGATTGCGACCTACGAAGTGCAGGTCACTGACGGAAGAGTTGAGGTGACCTTGCAATGACGACGCATGTGTTGAAAATTGAAGGGCTCACGGCCTCAGTTGGCGACAAGGAAGTACTTCATGGAGTCGACCTCGAAGTAAAAAGTGGCGAAGTGCACGTCATTATGGGCCCTAACGGCTCTGGTAAATCCACCTTGGCCCACGCGCTGATGGGTCGACCGGGCACGGTGATCACCGGAGGTTCACTCAGTATTGACGGTGTTGAGTTAGTGGGTGAACCAGCCCACGTTCGTGCTCAAGCTGGACTCTTCTTGGCCCTGCAACAACCGATCGAGGTTCCTGGTGTCTCCCTCGTAGAAATGTTGAGTGCTGCAGGAGTTCCCGTTGCTGACGTTGCAGAAACTCTGGTTGCGGAAGCCGCTGCCATTGGTTTACGTCCGGATCTTCTTGATCGATCCTTGAATGTTGACCTGTCAGGCGGCGAGACCAAGCGAAACGAAATCGTGCAAATGGCGTCGCTCAAGCCATCGTTTTGCATCCTTGACGAAATTGATTCGGGACTCGATGTGGATGCCTTGAGTGCGGTGTCTCGACGCATTGAAGCGGCCACCAAAGAATGGGGACTGGGCGTCTTGGCGATTACCCACTTCCAGCGCTTGCTTGATGAACTGCACGCCGACGTGATTCATGTGTTGGTGAAGGGCCGTATTGAAACAACGGGTGGCCCAGAGCTGGCGAAAGAGCTCGAAGCATCGGGCTACGCCCGCTTTACGTCGTAAGGACGGCGGAATCGCCGCCGACATTGCTAGCCTTCCCCATTGTTGATGTCGCACGCATCTCAACGAGGAGGGGACTTATGACTGATGACTTTGAAGCTCGGCTGCAGCGCCTTGAAGATTTGCAGGCAATCACCCAACTGTTCATCGATTACGGGCGGTATCTCGATGCCGGTGATTTTTCCTCCTATGCGAAGCTCTTCGCCGCAGATGGCGAAGTTCTGCTTGGACCCATGGGCCGGGCCACTGGTCCAGAGGCAATTCAAGCTCTGATGGAAGAAAAACTGGCGGCCCATGTCGGCGAGAGTTATCACCTGATCTCAAGCCCCATGATTACCCTCGAAGGTGACCGTGCGCATTCGTCCACCATGTGGACGGTCTTTCACCGCTCAGAAAGTGGCGGACCAGTTGCGACGATGCTGGGTCGCCATGAGGACGAATTGTGCCGGACGAGTGAGGGGTGGCGTTTCCTGAAACGGCGCGGCTTTGTGGATCTTCCCTCGGTGATGCCGCCTCGCTAGAAGCGAGCACAGGCAACATGAGTGGCGTTATGCGTTGAGTTCGTCAAGTCCTTGAGCGAGGGTGTTCCACGACAAGGTTGCGCACTTGATGCGAACGGGGAATTTCACGACACCCTGAAGCGCGGCGAGTTCGCCCAAACTGCGTAGATCAACGGCCTCCGGCTCAGGGGCGTCGTCATTCTCTTCGAGCTGTGCTTCGTGCACATTCATCAGGGTCTTGAACGTGGCGATCTTTTTGCGGACGTCCTCAACGCTCTGACCTTTCACGGCTGCCGACATCAGAGACGCAGAAGACTGGCTAATGGAGCATCCTTGGCCCGCAATTTTGATGTCACGCAAGACGCCGTGTTCTACATCAATAGTGACCACAATTTCGTCGCCACAGAGCGGGTTGAACCCTTCGGTGCGGTGCGCGGGTGGGCAGGCCAACTCTCCTCGATTTCGAGGCGAGCGGTAGTGGTCAAGAATGATTTCCCGGTAGAGCTCTTCGAGGTCAGCCATTGTGCACCTTGTTCGTCGTCACGAGAACAACTTAGCGGCCAAGGCCAGACTTTCGACAAGCGGTGGAAGGTCATCTGCGTCGTTGTAGACGCCGAAGGATGCTCGTGCGGTGGCAGAGACGCCAAGATGCTTCATCAGAGGTTTGGCGCAATGGTGGCCCGGGCGAACGCAAACGCCTACGGAATCGAGCATCTGCGCCGTGTCGTGAGCATGGACGCCGACAAGTTCAAGTGAAAGGACGCCACCTCGATCGTCGCCTGGGGGCGGTCCATAGATTTTGAGTTGCTCGCCAAATCGGTCCTGCAAAACGTCGTATGCAAGTTGCGTCAATGAGCGCTCGTGGGCGCGTATGGCGTCTCTGCCTAATTCACTGATGTAGTCAAGGGCACGAGCAAGCCCGATGGCCTCCGCGATGGGAGGCGTGCCGGCTTCAAAGCGAGCAGGAGGCTCCGCGGCGAGGAAGCGATCCACTGAAACGTCGAGAATCATGCCGCCGCCGCCAAGGAAAGGGGGCATCGCTTCAAGCAATTCGGCGCGTCCATAGAGCACGCCGACGCCAGTAGGGCCCAGCGCCTTGTGCCCAGAGAAGGAGAGGAAGTCGACATCAATCGCTGTCACGTCGAGCGGCAGGTGTGCAATAGCTTGTGCTGCGTCGACGTGAAAGAGCGCGCCTGCGTTATGTGCCCGGCGACTGAGCTCTTTGAGAGGGGTAATGGTGCCAAGAACGTTTGACATCGCCGTAATGCTGAGCAGTTTGGCGCCTGCAAGCGTTGCGTCAAGATCGGCAAGATCGAGTCGACCGTCTTGGTCGATGGGGAGAAAGCGAAGTTCGATTCCTCGCTCCGCCGCCAGCATTTGCCACGGGACGATATTGGCATGGTGCTCCATGATCGAGAGGACCACGACGTCGCCCCTTTGCAGGGAGCTGCGACCCCATGAATGAGCCAGCAGATTGATCGACTCGGTGGTGTTTTTTGTAAACACGATTTCCCTCGCCGGTGACGGTGCTCCAATGAAGCGCCCGACGCTTAGTCGTGCTTGCTCAAAAAGACGCGTTGCTTCTTCAGCGGTGGCGTAGACGCCACGATGCACATTGGCGTGAGTCGTCTCGAAGTAGGAACTCATTGTGGTGACGACTTGGTGCGGCGGCAGGGACGACGCCGCTGAATCCAAATAGACAATTCGATGTCCATGGACTTTGCGCTGCAACAGTGGGAAGTCAGCTTTCAGGGCAGCGACGTCCAGACTCATGATCGCCACTTTTCGTAGCCCGACGTTTCGATCTCGGCAGCTAACTCCGGCCCGCCTGAGGCCACAATCTTGCCGTCAAGCAACAGGTGAACGTGGTCTGGGCTGAGTTGATCAAGCAGGCGCTGATAGTGCGTGACGACCAACACGCCAAGCTCAGGACGTTGGGATCGGACGGTTGCGACGCCATCGGCGACAATGCTCAGGGCGTCGATATCGAGCCCAGAATCAGTTTCGTCAAGAATCGCCAATGCGGGATCGAGAAGCGCCATTTGCAAAATTTCATTGCGCTTTCGTTCTCCTCCAGAGAATCCTTCATTCAAGTGCCGCTCCGCAAAGGCTGGATCCATGCGCAAGCGCTCCATCCATTCGCCCATTTCAAGGCGCACTTCAAGCACGCTCAATTCGTCGAGGTTGCGCCTCGCTGCAACGGCTTGACGGAGGAACTGAATAACTGAAACTCCGCCGATTGCTTCGGGATATTGAAAGGCCAGAAACATTCCGGCCTTAGCGCGTACATCAGTGGTCCAGTCGGTGACGTCTTCGCCTTCGAAGCGGATGGACCCTTGTGTAACGACGTAGGCAGGACTGGCCATGAGGACTGAGGCCAAGGTGGACTTTCCAGCACCATTAGGTCCCATCAGGGCATGGACTTCTCCTCGGCCAATCGTAAGTGAGACGCCCTTGAGAATTTCTGTGCCGTCAGCTTCGGCGTGCAGGTCATTGATTTCAAGAAGAGGTGTCATCACACCTCAAACTCTAGCGTTTTGGTCAGGAATTCATTCCGGATCCGTTACCAGCCGCGAGCAACCCATTCATCGAGGCTTCCACGCTCTGAACCAAGAGTGGTCGACGCTCCGTGACCGGGCAAAACGAGCGTTTCATCGCCAAAAGGGCGAAAGAGCCGCTCATTGATAGAGGAAATGATCGTTGCGAAGTCGCCACCCTCACGGCTCGTGGCACCAGGCCCCCCGGGAAACAAGGTGTCTCCGGTGAGAAGTACGGGTGTGCCTCTCACAAAAAAGCACATGGAACCCGGGGTGTGGCCGGGGGTGGCGATGGTGGTGATCTCGAGTCGACCGACTCGCAAGGTTGCGTCGTCATCCAACGTGAGGTCATAGGAGGGCAACATGGCGGCGTCCTGTGGAGCAATTGCAACCTCAAGCCCAGCCTCTCGGAAGGCAGGCACGGCCTGAATGTGGTCGTGGTGGCCATGCGTTTCGACGACCGAGCGCACCCCGAGGCGCCGTGCGACGTCAAGGAGGTGGTCGTGTTCGTCGGCCGCGTCGACAAGGAGGGCATCACCCGTGGTTCGACAACGAACCACGTAGACATTGTTTTCCCAGGTCCCGACAACTGTTTTGTGCACTTCACAGAGGGCATCTTCGTAAACGACATCAACACTGATCATGTGCTCAAGGATCCCACAAGACCTTGCTTCGGTCGTGGCGGTCCTCTTCGCCCTTCTGCCGCTGCCTGTAGTAGAAAAGAAGGCGCCCTCCTTCGGAGGACTGAGCCACACAATCGACGACGCCCACATGAAAGGGACCCGCTGATGAACTTCGCGTTTAACGAGGAGCAAGACGAACTTCGCCGCATGGTGAACCGCTTCCTTCAAGAAAAGTCGCCCGAGACTGAAGTTCGGCGCCTCATGGCGACCCAAGAGGGGTACGACCCAGCGGTTTGGTCACAGATGGCTGAGCAGTTGGGCCTCCAGTCGCTGATCATCCCCGAAGAATTTGGTGGCTCAGGCTTTACCTATGTCGAATTGATTGTGGTTCTCGAAGAGATGGGCGCGGCGCTCTTGTGTGCGCCGTATTTCTCGACCGTGGTCCTCGGGGCCAACGCGATTCTTCACTCTGGTGATGAAGTCGCAAAGAACGAATTGCTTCCCGGTATCGCCTCTGGAGAAACCATCGCCACCTTGGCCATCACTGAAGACTCTGGCCGTTGGGAACTCGATGCCATTGAAATGAAGGCGACCAAGTCGGGTGACGGATGGGTCCTGAATGGAGCAAAGAATTACGTCATCGACGGCTTCACTGCATCCTTGATTTTGGTGGCCGCCCGCACCGACGCAGGCTTGTCGCTCTTTGCCGTTGAAGGCGATGCCGATGGGCTCATTCGTGAGTCCCTCTCGACGATGGACCAGACGCGCAAGCAAGCTCGTCTCGAGTTTTCAAACACTCCCGCACGCTTGCTCGGTGCTGATGGCTTTGCCGGTGCAGGGCTTGAAAAGACTTTGCAATTGGCAGCAGTAGCACTGGCAGCAGAGCAAGTTGGCGGTGCCCAGCGGTGCTTGGACACTGCAGTTGACTATGCCAAGAATCGAATCCAATTCGGTCGCCCCATTGGGAGTTTCCAAGCGATCAAGCACAAGTGTGCAGACATGCTGCTTGAGGTTGAGTCGGCAAAGTCTGCGGCGTACTACGCAGGATGGGCTGCTGCAGAAGACAATGACGAGTTGCCAGTGGTCTCGAGTCTCGCCAAGTCATACTGCTCGGAGGCCTACTTCCACACGGCGGATGAAAACATTCAGATCCATGGTGGTATTGGGTTCACGTGGGAGCACCCTGCGCACCTCTACTTCAAGCGTGCGAAGTCTTCTGAGATTCTTTTCGGTGAGCCCGCGTATCACCGCGAACTTCTCGCCCAGAAGCTCGGCATCTGAGAAAACGGCGCGTGACGCGCCCAAAGAAATTTTCTGAAGCGTGAGCGCCAAGAGTTTTTCCGTTGCCGGTGAATCGGGGAAGGTTGAAGCTTCTCTTTCGCTGCCTCCAAAAACCTCGGCGACTGGTCAGGTCTTTGTCATTTGCCACGGACTGCCTCTGAGCACCGGCGGTGGAAGCATTGCAAGCAAAGAACTCCCAGCTCTCGCCGAGCGCTTCAGCGCCGAGGCCGGTTGGGCTGTGGCCGTCGCATCGCTTCGTGGTGTGGGGGCTTCGCCCGGAACCTTTTCGGCCAGCGGATGGAAAGCTGACCTCAAGGCGGTCATCGATGCCTTGGCTCCCGACTATTCGGGCGTTGTGCTTGCTGGTTTTGGCTTTGGCGGAGCGCTGGCACTCCGAGTTGGCGCAGAGGATGAGCGAGTTCGGGGCGTGGCGACCTTGGCAACGCCTTCCAATCTCGCGACATGGTGTGGGCCGGCCGCACAATTTGCAGAAGCATGTAATCGCGCCGGCGTCGTCCAAAGTGATGCGCTCATGGAACCCGATGTGCTGGTTGCTGACGTCTTAGCGCTCGATCCTCTCGGCGCAACTCAAGAACTCCCCCCAAAACGGCTCATGATTATTCATGGAGCCGATGATCCCATTGTGCCCGTGTCCGCGACGCGGGAATTGCTCGATGCCGCACAGGGAAGGGCAGAAGTCCGCATCATCCAAGGTGCGGGTCACTGGCTTCGGGCAGATCCTCGAATGGTGGCTACCTTGCTGGGTTGGCTGGACCGACTTCGCTAGGAAGACAGATTGCGGTCGATGGCTTGTCGAAGGCGCGACGCCGCAGCGAACGGGTCACTTGCTTCTGTGAGATAACGGACAACGACGAAATGTTGCACGCCAGCTTCTGCGAGTTGCGGCACCGTTTCAGGAGTGACGCCACCGGTGACGAACACGGGTTGCGGTTCTGCGGAACGAATTGCTTCACGAACGTAGTCAATGCCCGTTCCGGGGCGACCTGGCTTTGTCGGCGTGGCTTCAACGGGACCTGCGGAAAGGTACGTCGTGGGCTCGTTCAGAGCGGCGCCGAGTTCGTCGGATGCATGAGTTGAGAGGCCAACAATTGCCTCAGGGCCCAAAATTCGACGACAGAGGTTGACGGGGGCATCGTCTTGCCCGACATGGACGCCATCGGCACCACAGGCAAGTGCGAGATCGGGTCTGTCGTTCAGGATGAAGGGAACGTCTCGATCCGCGCACACGTCGACGAGAAGCTCGGCGGCGCGGAGTATGTCGGCTGCCGCCGCGTGCTTTTCACGCAATTGCACGATGTCGACGCCACCATCGATGACTTGGGCGACAAAATTCGCGAGATCATCGCGAAGTGGCGTGCAAAGGTACAAGCGCCTTTCGTCGAACGTGGTCATTTCTTCTTCGCTGCGGCTTTCGCTTGTGCTTTGGTCGCTCGTACCTTTTCGAGGCTCGCGGGATCGACAATGTCAGCCACCGAACGGAAACTCCCCGGTTCGCCATAGGGAGCGCAGACATCGTGCCATCCAGGGACTTCGAGAGCAAATTGCTTGCCTAAAAGAGCGATGAAGATTTTGGCCTTCATCTCTCCGAAGCCGGGCAATCCTCGAACACGTTTCATGAGGTCTTTGCCGTCTGCAGCCTGCATCCAGATGCTTGCTGGCTTTGATCCATAGTCCTCAACGATGGTGCGACAGAGGGCCTGCACGCGTGCCGCCATGGATCCTGGATATCGGTGCAGGGCTGGTTTGGCAGAGAAAATACTGATGAACTCGTCAGGATCAACTTCTGCGATGTACGTCGCGTTGAGTGGTCCATTCAAGCGGCGTTTGAGTTCGTAGGGGCCTCGGAATGCCCACTCCAAAGGAATTTGTTGATCGAGGACCATGGCGATGAGCAAGGCGAGGGGGTTCGAGGCAAGGAGTTTGTCCGCTGCCTTGTTACCGGTGAGTTGGAGGTTGGGAGCAGGCATGCACTGATCTTCGCGCATCAGGGCGCGTGCATCCCATTCCGCGATTCTGTCAGACAAGGTGGGAGACTGTGAAGATGCCAACGCGTATCTACACCGACGGTTCTTGCCTCTCGAATCCGGGACCTGGTGGCTGGGCGTGGGCAATCCCAGATGGGGCTTTCGCCTCCGGCCCGGCGGCCCAGACCACGAATCAGCGGATGGAAATCATGGCAGCCCTCGAAGCTTTGCGAAGCATTCGAGAGGGGGACGTCGAAATTGTGAGCGACTCAACCTACGTGGTCAAGTGTTTTCAGGATCGGTGGTGGGCTGGCTGGCTCAGGAGGGGCTGGAAGAACAGTCAGGGCAAAGCTGTGGCGAATCAAGACCTCTGGGAACAACTTCTTGAAGTAGCGCTTGATGACTCACGCGTTATCACCTTCACATGGGTGAAGGGGCACTCCGGTGATCGATGGAATGACGTGGTCGACGAGCTCGCAGTTGAGGCTGCTCGGCGCCAACAGGGCCGCAGTGGCGCCACTCTGGTGAATCAGGATTGAAGCCCTCCTCAGGGTCGGTAGCATCAGGAGGTACAGACGAACTCTCTGAGGAAGGAAGACCCTGATGGCAGACGCGCCAGCCACCTTTGACGTGGTGGTGATCGGTGGGGGACCCGGAGGCTACGCCGCCGCTTTGTATGCAGCTTCAGCAGGACTGAGCGCCGCACTGATTGAACGAGACAAAGTTGGAGGCACGTGCCTGCATCGCGGCTGCGTTCCAGCCAAAGAGTTTCTCGAAACTGCAGCGGTTTGGAGAGCAGTTGAAGGATCGGAAGAGTTCGGCATTACGACGGGTGCGGCCACTCTTGATTTCTCCGTGAGCCAGGCACGCAAGGTTTCTGTGGTGGACACCCTCTTCAAGGGACTCTCGGGCCTTCTAAAAAACCGCACGGTGACCGTGTTCTCCGGTACCGGTCGTCTTGGCGCTGACAACACCGTAGAAGTCCTCGATGGAGAGGACGCGGGCACAATAGTCCGAGGCGCTTCCGTCATCCTGGCTTCAGGTTCAGTTCCTCGCTCATTGCCGAATCTGGAAGTTGATGGGACCTTGGTTTTGACCTCGGATGAGTTCCTCCTTTTGGACCACCTGCCGGCTTCAGCAGCCGTCGTTGGCGGAGGCGCCATCGGCTGCGAATTCGCGTCAATGCTCTCCGACCTTGGGGTAGAGGTCACCATCGTCGAAGGTTTGGCGTCGATTTTGGCAGGCTGTGACGCAGACGTGGCGTCGGTCGTGGCTCGCTCCTTTAAGAAGCGAAAGATCAATGTCATCACTTCTGCGGTTGTCACGGGACACAACCCGAGTGCTGATGGCAAGTCGACGTCACTTCACATCGAGGGGAAGGACCCACTCGACGTTGAAATGATTGTGGTTTCCGTGGGTCGCCGGCCGCGCACGGAAGGCCTTCTGGCTGACGGTGTGGACGTCGGCATTGATGAGCGGGGCTTCATTCCGACCGATCAGTACCAACGCACGTCGCTCAAGGACGTCTACGCAGTTGGCGACGTCGTGGCGAATTCCCCGCAGCTCGCTCATGTCGGATTTGCCGAAGCAATTGTGGCGATCAAGACCATTCTCGGCGAGCAGGTGCTTCCCGTTGACTATTCAGGGGTGCCCTGGGCGATCTATTGCCATCCTGAAGTCGCCTTTGCGGGACTGACTGAAGCACAGGCTGCGGAACGAGGGATCGACGTCATCGTCAAGAAGGACCCCTTCGGTGGTAACAGTCGCGCTCGCATCATCGGTGAGACCGAGGGCATGGTCAAAGTCATCGCTGAAAAGCGAGCCGATGGCTCTGCGGGTCGGATTTTGGGCGTGCACATGGTGGGCCCATGGGTGACTGAACAACTTGGCGGCGGGTATTTGGCGGTCAACTGGGAGGCCACGGCCGAGGAAGTTGCGCAGTTCATTCAGCCGCACCCCTCACTTTCAGAAACATTTGGCGAGACAATGCTTGCCTTGACTGGAAGAGGGCTGCACGTTGGCTGAGGTCATCCTTCCCTCGCTAGGCGAGTCGATTACCGAAGGCATCATCATTCGATGGTTCAAATCGGTCGGTGACAGCATCGAGCGCGACGAACCTATTTTGGAGATTTCGACTGACAAGGTCGACTCTGAATTGCCTGCACCAGCAAGTGGCGTCATCACGTCCATACTTTTCGAAGAGGGCGACACCGTCGAAGTCGGCGCCACTGTTGCAGTGATCGGCGACGCTGGTGATGTTCCCGCACCGAGTGCTGCGCCGACGGTGACGACACCAGAACCAGATGCTCGTCCCAATGAAGCGACGCCGATCGCCGCCGCACCGAAGTTCGTCGTCGACGAAGCGCATCAACCTGACCCCGCCGACCTCGACACAGTGAGTCCGATCTGGTCGACAAAGGTCGGTCAAGAACTTTGGGAAGAGATCACGAGCGGCAGCGTCACGAATTCTCCAATGATCCGAAAGCTCTTGAGCGAGAACGGCTTGAGCGCAGCAGCGGTGGCCGCA
>Ga0164296_1002442_pt1 | contig 18520 bp, 14 predicted proteins | sample GEODES057metaG_FD_113533 | JGI IMG/M metagenome (GOLD analysis project Ga0164296, IMG submission 113533) | Dystrophic lake water microbial communities from Trout Bog Lake, Wisconsin, USA - GEODES057 metaG | ecosystem: Environmental > Aquatic > Freshwater > Lake | place: USA: Trout Bog Lake...
AGTAAACACCGCTGGGCGACAGCGGCAGCTTTTGACGCCGACGGCGCCCGCATCCACCTGAAACACGCGTCTGGAGAGTCCCCATCTGGCAGGCGCCTGTTTTTCCGCATAAGCAGCACGCAAGTCAAGTTCCTGTGTGAGTCGCAGGTGCAGTGGCGGGTAAGGAGAGGGCGCGCACCAGGCGATGGACTTGCTGCAGCCTTCCAACTCTGCGCACGCTTCTGCCTCAGGCAAGCGGAAATCAAGGTAGCGGTGGAGGAAGTAGCAGAGGAACCAAGGATGCTCGTCATCCGTCGGCTCGGGCTGTGGCGGCTGCGCCGCAAAGGAGAGGCTCATCGATGCACGTCCACGGAGACCGACACTCGCGTCATCAGGCGATGTGTGAGACAAGCGTGGAGAGCAGTGCAGCCTGATTTACCCGAACGGGACTCAGGACGCGGCGTTGGGTGATTGCAGAGGTGACGAGGCAAGCTGACAGGCACTTTACGGCCGCTCTCGTTTTGCGTGTGCGTTTCGCGCTTCTGGTGCAATGGACGCGTGCTGGTGAGGGGCGAGCAGACGAGGAGGGGCGTGAGCAAGCAACGAAAGGAGCAGTCAAACTCCGAGGCGTGGGACTCAGGAGTCACACACCGCAACCGGGGTGCACCACCGCCCCGTCGCCGCAGTACGCTTTCTTCTTGTCTGGGTATGGGCGAATAGAGCGTCGAGGGGCCGTTTTTGCGCCCGCGGCGCCGAGAACTGCAGTCATGAGTTGGCCTGGACGTCACCACCGACGAGGTTCCTTGGCCCCACTGTTTGCTCTCGCGCTGCTCGGATCCTGCGTCACTGCCCTGTCGCCCGTGGAGCTGGGTGTCCTTGCAGACGTGTACAACAGTACTGGTGGCGCGTATTGGCTGAATAGCAGTGGGTGGGCCAGCAGTGGAGTAACGTGTTCTGCCTGTGGTGTCGTCTGCACTCCTGCAGGCGCTCTGGCAGAGCTCCACTTCTCCGCCAACAATCTAGGCGGGACGTTCCCACGGAGTGTGTGCAGCGCAAGCGCGCTGGCGGTGCTGGACGTGAGCCACAACCTGATCTCGGGGCCACTGCCGTCACTGTCAGGCTGCAACACCTTGACGACCGCGCTGCTGGGCTTCAATGTGTTTCGGGGGACCATTCCTTCGTCATTGGGCGCCTTGCCGCTGCTCTCACGGCTTGACCTTACCGGCTTGTTCATCACTGGAGACGTGCCAGCCTCACTTGCAGTCAACACGACGCGCTGGGTGGGTCCAGCCAAAGGCTTAAGCCTGGGAGGAACACTGCTGAACGGGTCGACACTGCCGTCGGCGCTGTGCCAATTCGTCTGCTCCTGGACTGCAGCCTTCACCTGTCCTTCAGGCATCAGCGCCGTGTGCGGGTCGCAAGCTGCAAACGTGACGTGCATGGCGCAGCAGTGTGCGTACAACGCATGCCCAGTGGTGTTGCAAGATAGCGCGCTCGCTTCTGTGGCCCGCTCGTGCTCGACTCCAAGTCTTTCGGCCTCGTGCTCGACCTGCCTGCCATCGCTCGTGCTCTTTTTCATACAACTAGGCGTTATTGATGTGGGCGGTATCGTCGGGTGTATCCAGCTCTACGCGCCTGCTCTTCTGGCAGATGGGAGCAGCGTGTCTGCGCTGGCCATGTTGCCTCAATGCTCTTTCACGTTGCCAGCATCCATCAGCGCCGTACAGTGCCCATCGGCACTACCGGCGGATCAGCTGGTGGTGCTTGCGCAAGGCTGCAGCAACGTGAACGAAGCTTGCACGACTTGCGGGCAAACTGCAGTGCAGGTATTCCAGAACGTCGGCTTGATCTCCTCCACCGATTCGCTGTTCCGGCAGTACTTGCTCTCCTTCTCGTGCACCTCCCAGATTGTCGGACCGCTCTACAACGCCGGGTTTCCTATTAGCGTGTTTTTTGCGGCCACTGGTTGTGCCGGTTCCCTCCAAGTCCCGCTGACCGTTACTGCCGTCGCATCGCTTGATGGCACATCGACGCTTTTCTTTTCTAGTGCAGCCGTCATCTCGAGCGTCGCCACCGCCCTGGGAGTGGGAGCGCAAATCGTATCAGTGGTGGACGCCTTGGACTACGTGTCCCTCGCGGGCGCTGGATGTAACATCACTTTCAAGGTGTATCCGACCACCGTGGCACAGCAAACAGCGTTCATTACAGCGCTGGCGTCGAGGTCAGCGGCATCCGCTTTCCTGACTGGTCTGCGCACCAATGGCATGGCCGTGACCGCAGCCAGGCTCTCTCTCGTGTCCGCTGTTTCAGACGTCGCACCTGCTGCTTCTTCGCCAGCTTCAGTGACTGTGTCTAGCGGAACGATTGCTGGAGCGGTGGTTGGAAGCGCTGTCGGTGCGGCACTTGTTGTGGCTGTCGCGGTGTTGGCTTATCGCTGGAGGTTCAGCCCAAGTAGCGTGTCCGTCTTGCCGTCCTCATCTAGCGACACAAAGTCAAGTGGGAGCGGCGGCAGTGACGAGAACAGGGGGTTTGCCTGGACGGCATTTGTGTCCTCTGCAGAAGAGGTCCAACTCGGCGACCTCATCGGCAAGGGGGGCTCTGGCCGCATCTATGACGCGCTGTGGCGGGGATCACATGTCGCTGTGAAGGTCTTCTACGTCGGCCTGCACCCAGTGATCAACGCGAAGGAAACAGGTAGGCTTGTGTCTGCAGATGTACCCGAAGGCGCGAGTATCGCATGGCCATCACTCCCGACGGGCTTGACGAATACAGTCGTGTCGTCTGCTGATGGCGACTTTGTGAAGGAGGTCGCGATGCTGGGCCAACTACGACATCCAAACATTCTCGCCATTTACGCGCTGGTGCGGGAGCCCGCCATGTTGGTGATGGAACTCGGTACACGGGGTTCGCTGCGTAATTTTATGAGAAGTGCAGACTACATGGACTTGGGCTGGCCTGGAAAGTTTCGCATTCTTGCGGGGATAGCGGCTGGCGTGGAGTTCCTGCACTCACAAACGCCGCCCATCGTCCATCTTGATCTAAAGGCCGACAACGTTGTCTTAGCTGACAACTTGACGCCAAAGATCGCGGACCTGGGACTTGCTGTGCGTCTGGACGACCAAATGCGGTCGAGCCGCGTCAAAGTCTGCCGTGGAACCCCTTTGTTCATGGCCCCCGAAGTTGCGCGAGAGGAAGCCATCGACCTGTATGAAGCAATCGATGTGTATGGGGTTGGTCAGATTGCGCTACATATGGCCGGCAATGCCGCCACTTCGAACGCCGGCTCTCCGGTACGAGGGGATTCAGAGGTAAAGAACGTGTTGGTGGCACGTGAACGAGCTGGTTTCGCAGTCACCATCCCGGCAGATGTGCCGGCGCCACTCGCGCAGCTCATCTGCGACTGCGTGCAAGTTGCGCCTGCTGCGCGGCCCACGATCGCCATTGTCGCGTCAAAGCTGCAAGCTCTGGGGCCTCGGAAATCGCAGAAAATGGGGACGCCAATATCATCGACAGACGTCACGGGCAATCTAAGTAACGCGGTGTGATATCTACTCTCGTCATCTCTCAATTTGCTTCACCTCCGCATGCTCGGCAAAGCGCACAGCCTTGCGTAGCGCCGAGCCACCAGCAGCGGCACCCAGCCGACCAGCAACGCTCGCAGTCTTTCGACCAAAGTGTCCGCTTGGTGGCTCGCCCGCCATCTCGGGCGTAGTCACCACCAGCGCACCCAATCGCTCAGCCTCCTCTCTCGCCTTGGCAGCAGGCTCCTTAGCGGCCGTCAGCGCTGCAGCCAGGGCGGCATCTGCAGCGGCGATGTCCGCGCCGATTGGAAGGGACAGGCGCTGTGCAGCTGCCTGGGCCAAGGCGGTGTACGCATCATGCAAAGACAAGAGCGCATTGCATGCGGAAGCAGTCGCGTGATGCGCCACCGCCGGCGTCACTGTCGCCTGCACGCCGCCGCCGTTGAGAGCGACTGATGCCCCATGGTCTGCCGGTATTGGTGGTCCCACAACTGCCATACAACGCACATGCACCCCATGCCCGTGCGCACTTCCCACCGTCACGTGGCTCGCCAGTGGAGACGCCACTGGCGGCGGCGCGCATGCCGTCACCTTCAAGATGCCACGCGGCGGCTGAGTCGGCGGCACTGCAAACACTCCATCGTAGCTGCCGCGATTGCTGTGGTGGCCGAGACTGTCGCCATGATGCATGCCACCGCCTGGCACCGCGTCATGGACTGCAGGTGATGACACTTGGGTCAGGACTGATTGCGGTGACTGCTCCTGCACGGCCGCAGGATGCCCCTCTGTCGCCGTAGCCGAGGAGGGTGTCGCATGCGCCTGGCTTGATGGCCGCGCCTGACCTGGCGTGGGCACCAGCGTCATGGTCGTCGCTGTAGATGTAGACACCGCTGCAGGTGGCGCTGTGGCAGCCAGGAGGGCGAGGTAGGACCCCCGGGAAGCACGCGCGGAGCCTGTGGAGCTTGGCGGAAGCGACATGCGTGATGCGGAGCCGCCTCCTCCACCCACTTGCGCTGAGCCGGGAGCTCCTCCTCCGACAGGTGCGCCCCGTGCAGCGCGCCATGCAGCAGCGCCACCGCTGAGCGGTGTCGAGACGATGCCAGTTTGACGTGCGGCTACTGATGCTGCGGCGGCGGCAGTGGCGGCGGCAGCGGCAGCCTCCAATGCAGCTGCAACTTCGCTATCATCCAGAGATAAGCGGCCGTTCGCGGCACCAGGAGCAGCGCCGCTGCGGATGTGACCTGCAGGGTGTGGAGCCATGGGTGCGCCTGTTGTGTACCCGCTTACTGCATGGTGCGCCGCCATGGTGCCAGCTGCAGATGCGCGACGCACAGCGGCGATCGGTGGCGGCGCCATGGTGGACATTGCGGGTGGCGGTGACTGCAGCGCAACGCTCAAGCTCTCCTCTGCAAGCATGGCCAGGCCGCAGGCAGTGGCTTCGCCCTGGCTCCCGCGAGCCACATCCGGCGGCGGAGGAGAGCGCTGGCGTGAGCCTGCTGCATGGTGGTGGTGCACTGCCGCAGGGTGGAGGCGTGCGGCTTCGTCGTCAGGAGAGACAACACCCATGGCAGGTGTATCATCTCCAGCGCCGCCATCTTCACCGGGACGGACAGCGTCGAAGAAATGCTCCAGAGCGCGTGGGAGAGGCAGTCTGCCCAGCGGGCTATCGTCATCACCCACGCCGCCGGGCTGCAGCTGCTGCGCTTCCACGATGGAAGCAGACAAGCATGCTTGCGGCGTGACGACATCATCGACTGAGGCGTCCTTATCATCCGTGCTGCGTGCTCCAACGCTAGCTGTGGCGACACGAACAGGCGCTAGAGGCACCGCGGTACCATCTGCCGCAGGTTGTGCTGCCGCCTCCGACACGGCGCCGCCGTCGCTGCCAGGCACGAGCGCAGGCGCAGGTGCTGTGACAGCGTGCTGGCCGTGGTGCACTGACCACCCTTTCGACATGCTCCGCGGCTGGTGCATGAACCCAGGAGATGTGGTCATTCCCCCAAGCAACGTGTCCGCCAGCGCGCCAACAGCGCGCCACGGGCTGATCCCGCCAGCTGGCAGATCAAATAGCGGGCTATTGTCAGAGTCGTAGTTGTCATCGGCGGTGGTGTCTGCTGCGCCGACATGTGCCGCTGCACCTATGCCATTGCTGCTTCGAGGCGGCGACGCACGCGTGTCTGGTGGCGGAGATGTCCGCCGCTGTGACGCTGGCGCTGTCACGACTGGCATCACGGCGGACACCGTGGGCAGCAGTGGAAGGTGCTGACAATGCGGTGCTTCCACTGCCATCACCATAGGCTGGGAGGCGGCAGCGTCACCCAGCATCCGGCTATCCTCGCCATCGCCCTCAGCGTCACTTCCGGGGTCGCAGAGCGCCAGTATGGGTGCTTTCCATGGCGTGGATGGCGTGCCTTGGCCCGATGGAGGCATGTCCTCCTCCATAGGGCACAGGAACGGCATCTCCAGCTCCTCCTCCTCCTCCTCTTCTCCCTCACCGTCATCACCCTCGTCTTCGTCATCAGCATCAGCAGCCATGTCTTCATCTGCGGCTGCGTCACTTGGCAAAGATGCCCCGCCCAAATCACCGGCAACCAATTCCCCCGCCGCAGCAGCCGCAGCTGCTGCAACATCGCCTGCAGCCATACGCGGTGGACGCGGTGGCCGGCCACGAGGAAGCTCTGGCACGGGAGCCACTGGATGCTTTCGAGGGCGACCTAGCTTCTTCGGAGTCGCATTCGGGTCCGGCAACGGATGTTTTCGTGGCCGACCTCGAGGCCGCTTTGGAGCATTCGGGTCAGGCAGCGGATTCTTACGTGGCCTCCCGCGCGAGCGCGGGAGCGGCATCTGCCCGATTTCTGCACGTGCGTCAGCGCTGCCACTGTCACCCTCTCGGGCCCGCTTGCGCCTTGCATCGCCAGCCTGTGGCGGCGCAGAATCACCAGCACCAGGTGCAGCGGCTGGCAGCGTAGCGAGCTCAGCATTCACTTCCGGCTTCTCCCACGGCGGCGTTTTGTTCCCGTTGTGCAGGCGGTATTGACGCACAGCAGCCGCGAGATTCGTCGCGCGTGTCGCCTCGTCTGGTACCACGCACACGGAGCGCAGTGAGTCAGACAGACAGCCCACACAGCGGACGCTCACGGCACGTGAGTTGACCACCCCGCGTCACAACAGGCAAACAAGACTCGCTGGTTCGACGCTCCGGGAAGTACGCCCCTCGCTGCGCGCGGCTGCAGACGTGCACGCGCTCTGCGCGCGTGCTTGGCGCGCAGCATGTGGCGACATAGCCGCGCGTGCGTTGTTGGTGGGTCCATAGGGCGACGCGCGTGCCGTCCAGAGGCTGTGGCGGGAACAAGCGCACCAACTTGGAGGTAGTCCTTGTCCTCCGCCACATGCTTGCCTCCGAAGCCGACGTCGACCGTGACGACGCTACTGTCGTCCAGGAAGAGGGCTTGGCACTGGGCCGCCTGGCCACGTCCCGGCTGGAAAGGTGTGCACAGGAGCGAGTGGAAGAGACCGACAGACAGCGGGGGTGGTGTCAAAAAAAGAAAAAGGGGAGCGGCAACGGGGCCAGCACGCGCACGCGTGTGGACTCCCACTGCACGTGCCTTTGGTGACGTCCACGCACGCACGACCGTGGCAGGGAAGAACTTGCGGCGGTTGGTGCGCCAGATGAACACCCGCTGACCGACGAGGACGGAGTAGAGCAGCGTCGGTCCAGGCGCTACCTTCGTCTCAGCCGCAGCAGCAGGCTCCGACGTAGCTGCAGCCATGGCGGACCCAAGGCAAAGCACCCGCCTCCGCGAGGGGGTGAGTTGCTTGAGTCTCAGACTGCCACGCCACGACAGGAGGCACTGCAAGCTCTCTTCGCAGAGGCCCGGCATGTCAGGCCGCGGCCGCGGCGGTGGCTTCGGGGGTGGTCGTGGCTATGCTCAGTCTGGCCCGCACAACTCTCCTGGCGGCGGCGGAGGGCAGTACGGTCGTGGAGGCGGACACCACCACCAGCAGCAGCACTGGGGCCGCGGTGGAAGGGGTGGTCGCGGCGGACGCGGTGGGCGTGGACAGAAACCGGATTGGGTGGACGACCTTCAACGCGCAGGAGAGCTGTCCGGACACACTGGGGTGCGCAGCATGGACGCACTGGCACCCTCACCTCCAGATCCCGCGCTCACCGCACTCCGCTGCTCTTCTCTGCCACGTTCCCGCGGTGCCACCAACCAGGCAATACGGTGTTTCGCGTTCGTCACTGACGGACCCGGTGCAGGAGTGTACAGCGGTAGCGCGGATGCCAGCGTCCGAGTGTGGGACGTCATAGGCCCTACGAAGCGGTGTACAAGTCACGTCCCTGTCGGTGGTGACGTCGGTGCACTGCTGGTCGCTGGTGGCTGGTTGTTTGTCGGCACGCCGGGCCGGATCTCGTGTTGGCCGATGACTCAAGGCACCTTCCAAAAGCACGACCTTGGCGGTTTCTCCGGCGCAGTGCAGTCCCTGTGCGCAGCATTGGAGCGCAGTATGATCCTGTCTGCAGGGCAGGACCGCACTATCCGCGCGTGGGCGTTCAACCAGGAGAGCTGCCAGTTCCAGGCTGCTGGTGTGCTCACCGGACACGAAGGCCTCGTCACATGCTTACTCGTCGTCGGCAACTTGTTGTTCAGCGGCAGCGCAGACGCCACGCTCCGCGTGTGGGACCTAGATACAGCCACGTGTGTGTTCATGTGCCCTGCACACGCAGGCGGCAGTCGCGAGCGGAGTGGCGTCATGGCCATGCTGCTATGGGAGAACCACCTCGTGACGACCGGATTAGATGGCACCGTCCGCGTCTGGGCGGGTGTCGGTGGACCACTCACAAATGTCTTCACACATCCACCAGAGGTGGGACAAGGCGCTGATGGGTCAACCAGCCCTGGTGGCGCCGGAATATTTCTACCACCGGGTGGAAGAGGTCAGCAACAGCAGCAGCAGCAGCAGCAGCAACAACAACAACAGCGTGCGCGGGCGCTGGCCATGTGCGGCACTGTGAATGCTGCGCAGGAGCCGCTCCTGGTGGTCAGCTACGATGACAGCTTCCTCCGATTCGTTGCGCTACCATCGTTTGAAGACCGCGGCAAGCTGCCGCAAAGGATACCCGTCAGAGCACTGGCAGCCAGCGGTGGAGGGTTCTTCTCGGGCGATGAAAAGGGGCTTATCAGGGCCTGGACATGGGCACCGCCCTCACAGACGCAGACACAGACTTGAGCGACTTGAGCGGACACACGTGATGAATGTAAGACACGAACGACACGTTGAGCTCTAGGATGGTCTAGGGCACCCTAGAAGGATGCGGCAAGTCTTCTGTAGAGTGACCTAGGATCGGCGCTTCAACTCTTCGAAGCGCCTTGTCAGCGCATCAAGGTCCTCTTCTTCAGACGCGTGCGGGGATGGAACAGCAGCGGGTGGGTCTCCAGGCGTGCTTGGCAGCTCATCGCCCTGCTCCTTGCAAGGTGCCTTGGCTTCAGGAGTGTGTGTCACACCTGCGTGCGCGAGTCGAGCAGCAGCAGCCGCAGCAGCAGTGGCTTTCTCCGCTGATTTGGCAGCAGCGCGGGCAGCAGATGCCGCATCTGGGTACTCCTCCGCTGTTTCTGGCAGAGGCACGACTGGAGAACTCGCAATGTGAGCGGCCTCGGCTGCTGGCTCTCCTCCCGGCGATGCGATGTATCCATCCACCTTCGGTGCATCCCCTGTGCTATCAGGACGATGCTCCTTGTCCAGCGGCGGCTCCTCAGTCCATGCGGCTTGACCGCTGGTAGCCACCAGGTCATGCGCAATGCCCAGAATGGTGGACTTTGCTTGCGCATCGTCGAAGGGAACGCCGTGCTGCTTCGCAATCTCCTCCAATCTCTTCAACTTGACATCAGCAGGTGGCGGCGCGACCGACATCAGGGCAATCACACGATCGTTCACGCCTGCCGTGGTTGCTGTTGCCTCTGTGCATGCCGCAGCAATGAACTCCTTTCCATACTTGATACCAAATTGCACGCGCAGAGTCTCCAACTCCGGTAATTCGAACCCCGCGCGCGCGGACATGTAGAGGATGGAAGTTACAGCCTCACGCATCTCGGCCGGCACTTCTCGGGCACGCTCCAAGAACGCCATGCGCTGGGTGACGAGTTCAAGAAACAGGTCTAGGATCTCGAACGCAGCAACCAGCCGTTCCTCCCGTAACAGGCCCTCCACCTGGGAAAGATGCCCACCTGCATAAGAGTACAGCTATAGCGTGAAGCGACACCACACGGCCACGCACTCTTATTCTCGCACTGTCGAACTTGCCACTTGCAAGAAGGTTCGCTATATCCCTTGCGAGCGCAGCGAGCTGAGTTTGCTTTTTCTGGCAACGTTGTCGTGTCAGAGTTGTTGCTGATTGACTATTGAGAGACGAGGGCTGGCTTGCCTGAGTGACCAAGTGGATGCGTCCATTCACCAGCCGAAGCGCAGTCTTGCTGCACACAGAGGTCGGAGGAAAGGCGTCAGTGTTGGTTCTGCAACAGGCACAGAGGGCCTCGGAGTGTGTTGCACGCACGTCTTGGAGGACGAGAAGGTGCTGAACATGGTACTCACTGGCCAATGTGACGGGCAGCCCTGCTGCAGTGAATGCGAAGGGGGCCTTTTGACTTTTTCCCCGGCCCACCTCCTGACGCACTTACACCGCCGTGTGCGTGTCATTTCACAACGGCCTGTCCAAGTATGCGCGCAGTTTAGCCACTTGCTGCGCGACACTGCGTCTGGACGTGCCGCCCTCGGTGTCCCTGCTTTCAGCGCTCCGCTCAAAGCTCCATACTTGAGAGACATCCTCACTGAACTTCGGATGTAGTGCCTGCAACTGCGCCAGCGTCAACTGTGACAGCGGCACACCCGTCTCCTCCGCCGTTCGCACTGCGGCGCCAGCGATGTGATGCGTCTCCCTGAACGGCACTCCTTTACGGACGAGGTATTCCGCAAGGTCGGTGGCCAGCATGTCCGCGCTCAGCGCGGCAGCCATGGCGTCGGGCTTGATGCGCAGTGTGGCCAAGCAGCCGGCCGCGATTTGAAGGCAATCGGACATGGTGTCCACGGTGTCGTACATGGGCGGCCACACTTCCTGGAAGTCTTTGTTGTAAGTCGTCGGCGTGCCCTGCAGACACACGAAAAGACAGCAGGGAAATCAGCGCGCGATTCGCATGAGAGCGACATCCCCAATGACCGCGCGTACCTTGAGAACCGCCATTGTCGCCGTGAGGTTGCCCAGCATGCGGCCTGCCTTGCCGCGGAGCAGCTCCAGCGCATCCGGGTTCTTTTTCTGGGGCATGAGTGAGGAGCCGGTGCTGTAGGCGTCGCTCATGGCGACCATGCCGAACTGCAGGCTGCTGTAAACGATCAAGTCCTCTGCAAATCGACTCAGGTGCGTCATGCACAAGCTCGCCCAGAACTGGAGCTCGGCAACGTAGTCGCGGTCTGACACAGCATCCATGCTGTTGGGACACACGCCGCCAATCATGCCCAGGTCCGCTGCCAGTGCTTGTCTGTCCACTCCGAACGGATTACCCGCCAGTGCGCCGCTACCCAGCGGCAGTGTGGCTACCCGCTCCATCATCTGGCCCAGACGCTGGTCATCACGCTGCCAGGCAGCGGCATGGCAGAGCACCCAGTGTGACCATCGAACAGTCTGAGCACTCTGCAAGTGCGTGAAGCCCGGCATCAACACATCCGCCTCCCGCTCCGCACGGTCAACAGCCACCGTGATGAGAGACCGGAGGTGACCACGCAGCGTGCGCAGCTGGCCAAGCAGCCACAGGCGGGTGTCGGTGGCCACCTGGTCGTTACGGCTCCGCCCAGTGTGCAGCTTGCCGCCCACCGGACCTGCACAAGGAGAACACAGAGAACACAGGTTTCATGTCAGCAAAGTGATGAGTCTTTGCGAGGTTGACTGACACAAAGGCAGACGACAACATCCATCTGATGTTTGCACGCACCTACAAGCTCCCCCAGGCGTCGCTCGTTCGCAGTATGGATGTCCTCGTCCCCGTCGGCAGTTGCAAACGTGCCAGCCGCCCACTCTCCCGCGACAGCGGTCAGGCCGGTGACGAGGGTGTCGCACTCGGTCGCGCTTATGATCCCCGCCTTGGACAGCGCACGCGCGTACGCTTGGCTTCCACGGACGTCCTGTGTGGTGTGTACCCGTGCCGCAGGGACGTAATTCCGTGAGTCAGCGGCAGAGGGTGGGCGGGGTCAAGGTGGACATCACAGTGTGAGATGCACCTCTTGGGCCATCCTCTTGTCGAACGACAAGCTTTCGTTGAACTTCTCCATGAGTGGGTCCACCTTCTCGCTGAAGCGGCCGCCCCTGCGCGACGGCATGAGCAGGTCTCGTCAGGCGGCGGCAAGAGAGGGCACAGTGGCAAACGTACCATAGCTTCTTGGGCTCAGCAGCGGCAGCCATGACTACGCGCCGCCTGCTTCCCGCGTGGGTGCCCGACAACAATGGAGTCGCGTGAGCCCGCATTCGAGGAGGCGCGTCGATTCGTGCCACGCTGGAGCGGCGAGTGGAAGGCCCTCCTCCTCGCCCCCCGCAGAAGCGAGTGCTAGCGCGTAACAGCTGCTGAGTTCGCCCCCGCTCAGCACGCGAGTTGCACGTCTGCCCGCTCCTCTAGAACCCCCAAAAACATAAAAACGTAAAGAGAAACAAGAGCCATGGCCGCCCCTGCAGCTCCTCCTCCTTCCGCGCCCGCGGCGCCTCCGCCGGCCTCCGCCAACAGCGGCAGCCTGTATGTGGGCGACCTGGACAAGGACGTGACTGAGGCTCAGCTGTTCGAGCTGTTCAGCACGGTGCGCTCGTTTGGCGGCTGCCTTTCTTGTTGGGCTCGTAGAGGCTCACCACCTGGGCCTTGTCCACGCCTTTCCAGGTGGGCCCCGTGGCCAGCATCCGCGTGTGCCGCGACGCCGTGACGCGTCGCAGCCTGTGCTACGGCTACGTGAACTACTCCACGCAGCTGGACGGTGCGCCGGCAGGGCAATCTATGCAGAGCCGGCATTGTCATTGCCCTCGCCTCCCGGACCGCGCGATGACACGCCTCGTCGCCGTCCTCGCCGCGCCCTGCCTTCATCACCGTGCCGAGCAGAGACGGCCGGTGCGTGTGTCTCCACCCGGGCGGCCACGCAGCCGCCAATGCAAGGCTGGCAGGCCCAGGGTTGGTGTGCCCGCCGGTCCCGACACCTCTCTCACGCGCCTCCCCACCCACTCGCCCCGCAGCTGAGCGCGCGCTGCAGGAGCTGAACTACAGCAAGATCAACGACAAGCCCATCCGTGTGATGTGGTCCCACCGCGACCCGAACGCCCGCAAGAACATGGCGGCTAACATCTTCATCAAGAACCTGGACGAGAGCATTGACACCAAGGCTCTGCACGACACGTTCGAGGCCTTCGGCAAGATCTTGAGCGCCAAGGTGTCCCAGAGCGCCGACGGCAAGTCCCGCGGGTTTGGTTTCATCCAGTTCGACTCCCCAGAGGCTGCAGCCACCGCCATTGAGAAGGTGAACGGCATGGTGATTGAGAACCGCAAGGTGTTTGTTGGCCCCTTCCAGAAGAAGCAGGAGCGCAGCGCGGAGGGCGCGTCCAAGTTCACCAACATCTTCGTGAAGAACCTGGCACCTGAGGTTGACGAGGCTGGCCTCAAGGAGATGTTCTCCGTCTACGGCAACACAACCAGCATCGCCATCATGAAGGGCGAGGACGGAGTCTCCAAGGGATTCGGCTTCGTGTCGTTCGAGGACCCCGAGCACGCAGCTGCTGCTGTTGCTGGCCACGACGGCAAGGAGGTAAACGGCAAGCCCCTGTTCGTCGGCCGCGCACAGAAGAAGTCGGAGCGTGATGCGCTGCTTCGCGAGAAGTACGAGAAGGCGCGCGAGGAGCGGCTGCAGAAGGTGTCGGGCATGAACCTGTTCATCAAGAACCTGGACGAGAGCATCGATGACGCGCGCCTGCGCGAGGAGTTCGCTCCGTACGGCACCATCACCAGCGCAAAGGTCATGCGTGACGACAAGGGCGCAACCAAGGCGTTCGGCTTTGTGTGCTTCAGTGCCCCGGAGGAGGCTATCAAGGCTGTGACCGAGGCGAACGGCAAGATGGTGGCTGGCAAGCCCCTCTACGTCGCCCTACATCAGCGCAAGGAGATCCGCAAGGCGCAGCTGGAGGCGGCGTACGCACAGCGCCTGGCCATGGGTGCTCGCGCCATGGGCCCGGCTGGCATGGCGCCCCCGGGCGCACTGGGCATGTATGGCGCGCCGATGCTGTACAACATGCAGGGGATGCCCCCTGGCGCTCGGGGCGCGCCCATGATGTATGGCGCGCCGCCGATGATGGCTGGGCAGCGCGGTGGCCCCTACCGTGGTGGCCCCCTGCCTGGGCCGCGGGCGGGTTACGCTCCGCCCATGCCGCCGGGTGCCTACGTGCTGGGCCCCAACGGCTTGCCCCAGGCGCCAGCTGGCGCCCGTGGACCGGCTGGCCCGCGCGGAATGGGCCCCAACGGAAACGCGCGCATGCCGCGCCAGCAGATGATGGAGATGAACGGCGGCATGATGCCGGGCATGATGCCCAACGGCATGATGATGGGCCCCGGCGGCCCCATGGCGCCTGGCACGCCTGGCAAGGGCCCTGGCGGTCCCATGGCTGGCCCCAAGGGCGGTATGCCCGCTGCTGGTCCGGGTGCCATGCGCCCCGGCATGGCTGCTCCTCAGGCGCCCAAGGGCGGCTACGCGGGCGCTGCTGCGCGCCCGGCGGCCCCGCCTGTTCCGGCGGCTCAGCCTATCATCCCGGGCGCCGGCGAGGTGCTTACCACCGCGACGCTGGCGAGCGCGTCACCTGAGCAGCAGAAGCAGCTGCTCGGCGAGCGCCTCTTCCCGCAGGTGGCGCAGCTGCAGCCGGAGTTGGCGGCTAAGATCACTGGCATGTTGCTGGAGATGGACAACACGGAGCTGCTGCTCCTGCTCGAGTCCCACGACGCGCTCGTGGCCAAGGTTGATGAGGCCATCCAGGTGCTGCGCCAGCACCAGATGGTGCCGTAAAGGGGACACACGAATGATGTCCCCTGCCTGCACTTTGGGCAACAAGCAAAGACTTTGGGCCCATCCTGGGCGACTTGCCTGTGTGCGCGCCGTGGGGGCGGCGCTTATGCAGGGGAGCACCGGTGGAACAAGGGGGCGGGCGGGGGAGAACGACAAGCGGCACACCAATTTTTCTCGTGTGCCCGGCTACCGCAGCCGCAATGCGGATACACAGAGCGAGGAGGATGCCAAAAAACCACAAAAACAAACAAAATGTATTCGTGTTTCATAGACTGCAAATGGGCAACGCTGCACAACGTCCGCCACTGCCCGAGTCTGCACCATCGTGGTAATTGCACCCCCTGCTATGCAAACTCGGCGGCCCCCCGCCAGAGCTAAGTAAGAGCGCGACCACCATGGTCGCTTCACATGTTTGCATGCCCCACTGCGTGGCCGGCCCCGCGCACTTCGCGGCTTCGAGGAGGAGCCCCACCTCGAGGCTGTGTCCAACAAGCGCCGCACGCTCGGGCACAGCACGCAGCCGCGTACACGAGCTTGTCATCAAGGTTCGTGTCCGACTGCGCGCCGCCCGCGCATTTATTCACCCTGCAGACGGCTCTCTTGGCAGCTTTCTGTTGCAACCGACTCCAGCACACCCCTTGTCTCACCCGCCCTCGCACTGCCCCTCGCTCAGTGCCAGGCACAGCTCAACGGCACAGCTGCTGGCGCAGCTTCGGTGGCCTCTGCACCGGCTGCACGCCCCGCGTCCGTGCAAGCCGGGAGTGAGACGGACGTGAGCGCCCGCCGAAAGACAAAAGTCGTGTGCACCATTGGCCCGGCAGTGGTGGCCAAGGAGAAGCTGTTTGCTCTTGCAGATGCTGGCATGGACGTGGCGCGACTGAACTTCAGCCACGGGGAGCACGCGTGGCACGCGCAAGTGGTGGACATGGTGAAGGAATACAACGCACTCGGGCGAGGGCACACGGTCTCCTTGATGCTTGACACCAAGGGCCCGGAGGTGCGCAGCGGTGACCTGAAGGCGCCCATCAACTTGGCGGCTGGCGATTCCATCATCTTTACCACCGAGCTTGGTCATCGAGGCGATGACCGCCTTGTCACTGTGTCCTACGCTGACTTCATCCACGATGTGGCGGTCGGCGACACGCTGCTTGTGGATGGCGGCCTGATGTCATTCCGCGTGACGGAGATTTCAGGACAACGAGTCACGTGTCGTGCACTGGAAAGCGGCGAACTGGCATCCCGGCGGCACCTGAACGTTCGCGGAAAGAGCGCATCGCTGCCTTCCATCACGGACAAGGACTGGGAGGACATTGCATTCGGCGTGGAGCATGGCATCGACTTCTTCGCCCTTTCGTTCGTGAAGAATGGGGACGTCGTGCGGGAGCTGAAGACATACTTGCAAGAGCGGGGCGCGCACGCAAAGATCCTCGCGAAAATCGAAAGCGCCGACAGTGTGCGCAACCTGGCCGACATCCTGGAAGCTGCAGACGGCGCCATGGTCGCCCGCGGTGACTTAGGTGCAGAGCTGCCTGTGGAGGAGGTACCCATGCTTCAGGAGGAAATTGTCCGTCAGTGCCGCGAGCAGGGCAAGCCCGTGATTGTGGCCACCAACATGCTCGAGTCGATGATCACAAACCCAGTGCCCACACGCGCCGAGGTGAGTGACATTGCCATCGCTGTGCGCGAGGGTGCAGACGCCGTCATGCTCTCTGGCGAGACGGCGTATGGCCAGCATCCATTCAAGGCGCTGCAGGTCATGTGCACGGTGGCCTCTCGCACGGAGCGCGCCATGGCTGACGTCGCGTCTATGGGCAAGGACCCTCTGGCTGGCCTGGCAGGCGTTCTTGCACCATCTTGTGGCACCTCGGGCGTGACTGACACCAGCACGCTGATGGCACTGCACGCCGCCAGCATGGCAAGCGCCATGAACACGCCCCTGGTAGTCTTCACGCGCACTGGAGCCATGGCTGGGCTCTTGGCGCAGCAGCGGCCAGCACGGCCCGTGTTCGCCTTCACCAACAACGACATTGTGCTGCGTAGATTGAGCCTCTACTACGGCGTCGTGCCTGTCAAGATGGAGTTCAGTGATTCGAGTGAGGAGACGTTTGGCCGCGCCATGGCGATGCTGAAGCAGCACAAGTTCATGGAGCCGGGACAGCTGATGGTCCTTCTGCAGAGCGGAAAGAAGAGCATCTGGCGCAACGCAGAGGAGCACCTGGTCAAGGTGCAGCCGCTCCACTAGACGCTCAACAAGAGACCGTCTATATCTATTCAACGCAAAAGTGTGATGTCACACTTGCATCCTCAATCGCCACCCCTCTCGTAGAGAGATCATACGAGCTATATATGCCACACAGCCTGCTCTGTATGGAGAGCGGCTTATCCCAGCGTGGCGTTGCTGCCTCACAGCCTGCTCTATCATACTATGCAGCGTTCGTAGCGGCGCAGGCAAGGCCTTGGGGCGGCCCCGACGACCCGCACACAGGCATCGTCAACCTCTGCATCGCAGAGGACAAGCTGAGCGCTGACCTGCTGGCCACAAAGCTGTCGGAACAGAGAGTTCTGCCTACCACAGCGCTTGCATACCAAGACATGAAAGGCACAGCTGCTATGCGCGAAGCACTAGCGCGCTACATCTCACGCAAACACGCGCCTGGCGTCGCGTGTGACCCAGCCCACTTGTGCGTGTCTGCAGGCGCTGGCGCAGTGTTCGATAACCTGGCGTTCACGCTCGCGTCCGCTGGAGACGCGTTCCTGGTCCCAGCGCCGTGGTATGCAGCGTTTGTCAACGACCTGCGCGTGCGCTCCTCAGTTGCATGCGTGCCAGTCCACGAGCCAGACGGGAGGTTGATTCCAAGCGTGGCAGCTCTGGAGGCCGCTCGGAGCGCCAGCGAAGCTGCAGGCGTTCCCGTGCGCGCCGTATTGCTCACAACGCCGGGCAATCCGCACGGGCAGATCATCCCGGCGCAGCGCCTGCGTGACATCATAGCCTGGGCGGTTCCTCTCAAGCTTCACGTCATCGTGGACGAGATCTACGCTTCGAGCATCTACAACTCAGATGCTGGACCGCCATTTGTGTCTGCTTTTGGACTGGATGCGCCACCGGGTGTGACGCACGATGAGCTGTGCACGCGTCTCCACATCGTCCTTGGGTTCAGTAAAGACTTCTCGGCATCTGGACTCCGCGTCGGTGTGCTATGGACGCGCAATGCCGAGCTGCACAAAGCATGGAGCAATCTAGGCTACTTCTGTGCCTGCTCGTCACACACTCAGCATGCGTTGGCTAACATCCTTGACGATGAGGCCTTCATTGACGCGTTCATGGCTGAGCGCCAGAAAAGACTGCGCGCCGCACATGATGCCATCGCCGCTTGTTTGAACGCCGCGGGGGTAAAGTTCGCCGCCACCGGCGCAGGCATGTTCGTGTGGCTGGACCTGCGCGACGCGCTGCCTGCGGATGCAACTGCGGACGATGAGCGCAGGTTATGGAAGGAGCTGTACGATCGACCCGATGGAGTGCTGTTCACCCCAGGCGCAGATTGCGCGGCCCCCGCGCCGGGTTTCTTCCGAGCCTGCTTCGCTGCTGCAGATCCAAGGTCGTTGCCGTATGTAGCGGGGCGCCTGAAAGAAATGCTGCTGACAAGGACATAGCACATGTTCTGAACGAGTGGCAATGAACGAGTGGTAATGCGTGCGCGTATCTCGGCGCCGCCGTCCGACGTGGCACTTGTATTGGCCGATTCGCAACGTCTACGCGCGCACGCCTCCTCTCATCAGCACACTGCCTGTCGCGCGTACCACGGTTGCGATGAGCTGTCGCGTCCCTGCTTCCAGTCCCGGCGCCCTGTCTACGATGCAGGAGGTCGCTGAAGGCGCCCTGCACAGCAGCAACTGTTTCGACCTCCTTGAGAACGCGCTGCTGGTAGTTATCGCACGCTTTCTGCCTGCGA
>Ga0164296_1002445_pt1 | contig 18516 bp, 13 predicted proteins | sample GEODES057metaG_FD_113533 | JGI IMG/M metagenome (GOLD analysis project Ga0164296, IMG submission 113533) | Dystrophic lake water microbial communities from Trout Bog Lake, Wisconsin, USA - GEODES057 metaG | ecosystem: Environmental > Aquatic > Freshwater > Lake | place: USA: Trout Bog Lake...
CACTGAATTTTATATCGCGCAAAGTATCCCCTACCTGTACTTTATCATCGGTTTTAATAACGATCACTTTACGCCAGTCGGATCCGCCCTCTGACAGTTGGTAAGCTGCAAGGCTACCATCTTTGCTAAAGTCGAGTCCCTGCAAAGAAGTGGTGCCATCGTTAGAAAATTTATTCGGATCAAGAAAAACCTCGGGCGACCCTGTATCACCTACCTGCCGCCAAACAACCGACTGTGCCTGCAAACCATCATTTTTATAGAAATAGGTGTATTTCCCTTCTTTAAATGGCGCGCTGTATTTTTCATAGTTCCACAAAGTTTCAAGTTTTTTTTTGATTGCATCGCGAAAAGGGATCTGAGCCAAATAGTTTTGTGTTACCTTATTTTCTTCCTGTACCCAGGCTTTGGTATCTGCAGCCCTGTCATCTTCCAGCCAACGGTAAGGGTCGGGCACCTGCGTCCCGAAATAGGTATCTACGGTATCAACTTTTTTAGTATTGGGATAGGGAAGTGTTTTGATATTCATTTGTTGTGCTAAAATTGAGCTGCCGGTAAATAGGGCGATCATTAAAAGGATAGTTTGTTTCATCGAAATTGCCGGTTAAGATAAAACTAAGATAGGTTTTTTATTGGCATTGGGTCATTGGTCATTAGTCATTGGGCATTTTTCTTTCATCCTTTGTCTTTCGTCCTTTGTCTTTCATCCTTTGTCTTTCGTCCTTTGTCTTTCATCCTTTGTCTTTCATCCTTTGTCTTTCATCCTTCGTCTTTCGTCCTTCGTCTTTCGTCCTTTGTCTTTCATCTTCTAAAAACAGGCCGAAAAATTTAAGCTTGATCCCCTTAAACCAAAAAATCCCACTAATGCGGGATTTTTCTATTAGATATTTTTAGTACTACTGACCTGCGGGCACACCATTGCTGCTGTATTTACTTCCCAGATTGATATAGTCTGTCAGGATCTGCCCGGCTTCGATCTTTAAAAAGTCGAGGTCCTCATTTTTAGGTCTGCTTTGACCTTTGGTGATAGGTTTCAGACCAAGGGCGATACGTTTATTATTGTTACGTTCAAACTCTTTTTGTTCGTCGGCATCGCGTTCAGCTTTTAATTTTTGTTCGTTTAGTGGAACAGATTTTTCAATGTCATGCTTTTGAAAATCAGCAATATCTGCCAACAGGTATTTATAGCTGTCGCTGGCGTTCATACGATCTTCATGCAGTTTGTTTAGCTGCGGTACTACTGCTGTAAAATCCCCAACTTTAGTATAATCGCTTTTTGGTATCACATCAAAAGGTAAGGCAGAAGGCTCAGTATCTTCGCCGTATTTGTTTAAAGGTATCAGCGAAGGGAATTTAATATCCGGAGTTACACCTTTATGTTGGGTAGAGTTACCGCTGATACGGTAAAATTTAGCTATGGTTAAGTTAAGCTGACCATATTTACTTTGGCTACCTGTATTAACTACCTTTTTGCCGCCATTATCGTTCGAAGCGGTTTGGGTCAGTTTTTCTAATGCCGAAGGTTTGATCACACGGTCGAGGTCGATCGCATTTTGTACGGTACCCTTGCCGTAGGTTTGTGTTCCGATGATCAAAGCGCGACCATAGTCTTGCATGGCGCCGGCAAATATTTCAGATGCAGAAGCGCTGAAACGATCAACCAGGATAGCCATTGGTCCCGACCAGGAAACCGATGGATCATCATCGCTGTCTACTTCCGTCTTATCCTGCGCATCACGTACCTGTACAACCGGACCAGTTTTGATAAACAAGCCGCTCAGGTCAATGGCTTCCATTAATGAGCCACCACCGTTTTCACGCAGATCGATCACTACACCGTCAACATTTTCTTTCTTCAGCGTGTCAAGTATCAATTTTACGTCGCGCGTTGTGCTTTTATAGTTAGGGTTACCCGATTTGTAATCGTTATAATCTATATAAAAGGCAGGGATCGATATTACGCCGATCTTAATGGTCTTGCCATTGGAAATATAGGTCTTGATCTCTTCTTTTGCCGACTGATCTTTCAGAATGATTTTTTCGCGTACCAGCTCAACCACTTTAGGTTTGGCGGCCACATTACTTCCTTTGGGCAAAATTTGCAGGCGAACAGTGGTACCTTTGGTGCCACGAATGAGTGCTATAGCATTTTCGATTCGCCATCCGATCACGTTTTGGAATTCACCCTCTTTACCCTGACCCACTGCCACGATGCGGTCGTCAGGCGAAATTTCATGACTTTTATCTGCGGGACCGCCGGGAACAATACTGCTGATGGTCACATAGTCATTCACCGAACTTAGCGTTGCACCTATACCTTCCAGAGAGCGCGACATTTCGATATTGAAATTAGCTGCATTGGCCGGGTTAAAGTAGTTGGTATGGGGGTCGATCGCATTGGTAAAGGCGTCCATGAAGATCTGGAACACATCCTGGTTGTTCAGCTTATTCGATTGGTCCAACAGGTTCTGGTAACGCTTTTTCAACGTTTCCTTGTTTTTTTCCATGTCGGTACCGGTCAGCTTCAGGTTCAGCAGGTCGTACTTGATGCGCTCTGTCCAAACCTGGTCACTTTCCTCCTGAGAGGCAAAAAACGGCAGGCTGTCTCTATCGAACGTAAAGGTCTCGTTTGAGTTAAAATCAAATTTTTTGTCGATCAGGGCAATTGAAAATTTGATGCGTTCGTTATATCTTTTTTGATAGACATTAAAAATATTGAACACATCATTCAGGTTGCCCTCCTTCAGGTCGGTCGACAAAACCGTCTTGTATTTTGCGAAATCTCTGATATCTGAAGCCAGAAAATAATTATGGTTTTCGTCCAGTTGCTTGATATAGCGGTCAAATACCACTTTTGATATCGAATCGTTTAGCTCAACTTTCTTATAATTATATTCCGATATCAGTTGTGCAATATAACGGCATACCGTAGCCTCCTGAGCGTCAGGTTGCAGGTTGTTAGAACCATCAACTCTGACAAGGGGTCTGTTGGGCGACGCTTTACATGCCAGCGCGGCACCAATCAATAATAATACATACAGTTTCTTCAACATATCTTTAACTTTCTTTAAATCGGGGTTGTAATAGGATACCAACACTTTTTGCCTGTTAATAGTTTGTAAATAAAAAGAGACAGTGGTATTTACTGCCTCCCGATCAGGGTAACAATATTACAAATAATGTTTATTAGAATGTTATTGCACTAATAAAGTTTAAACATTTTACAAATCTTTATTCCCATCCACAGCAGTCTCGGCATATCGGTTTGCAAATAATATCTTGTTTTGCCCCAATAATGGGATCATCTTTTTAATTTCTTCTGCTTTTTCCTTCATTCCCCTGGCTTGTGCCAGATTTTGGGCTTCGTTGAGGTCGCTTCGTGCCGAAACCAGGTCGCCCAGGTTTTCTTTGATACCTGCCAAACTTACCAGGTTAGCTATAGTATGCCGGTCGTTGTTTTCCTGGCGAGATATATTAATGCTTTGCAAAAAATACCACTTCGCTTCCGAATACCGGTGCATTTTTATATATAACAAACCCAGATCGCTGAAATTGTAACTGGCCACATTATATATGCGCCAGCTCATGTTATGGCGTACATCTTTGATCAGCGCCCGTTCCTGAGAGAGGAGGCTGAATTCGCTTTCATCATACACAAAAGGTTTCACTTCTGCATCAGATAGTGTAGTTTTTGCCATGATGCTTGCACGCCCGTTGGAGTGTAAATTGATCAAAGGACGCGGGTGAAATGGCGGCGTTTTTTTCCAGAAAAAAAGCTGCGCTGAAGCCGAAAAAGTCGATATCATCGATAAAATTAGCAGCCTGTAACGCATCTGTTGATTCTCTTTTTTAGTTTATCTTTAAATCAATTCGGCTAAGATATTGATTTTTAGTTAATTTATAAACGTAGGTAATTATACGTTTTGCGGGGCTTTTTGTTGTAAGGCGGGACACGATTTAGAGATTTGTGGTAGATTTTTATGATGCAGCAGAAGACACGATTATTTGATTTAACTGATTTCAAAAATCACAACGGCTTAAAAATCAACCTTCGCTTATTTTTTGATCTCATAAACCATTTCCACCATACCGTTTTTGTAGCCGGTCAGGTCTTTTAACCGAAGCGATTGTTCTGGTAAAGTTTGATCGAAAAGATGCAGACCATCGCCCAAAATTATCGGCACGATGGACAGCCGGATGTCATCAGCAAGTTGATGACGAATGAAGCTTTTTACAAGCTCCGCTCCCCCCACCACCCAAACGTTGGTGTAGTTTTGTTTGAGGCGTTCATTTACAAGTTTATTTAGGTCACCCGAAAAAACTTCGATGCTGTCTCGCTCAATGCTTAAGTTGCGTTTCGACAACACAATGGTTGGTGTGTCCCCATAAGCCCAGCCGTAGGTTTTTGAAAGTTCGAGCGCGTGCTCATAGGTGTGTGAACCCATCACATAACAGTCGATGGTTTTCAGAAAGGCTGTAGCATCCTGTTCGGTAACGGTAGCTCCATTTTCATAAATATCAGCCGTTTCAAACCAGGAAACGCTATTGTCTTTTTTGGCAATGATGCCATCAAGGCTGGCTACAAGGTGGAGGGTGATTTTGGGTGCAGCGTTGGTCATTTCTAATTCTGAAAGTTAAATATTACAACGTTTCAACATTACAACCTTTCAACAAAATCAATCAAATACCTGCACTCCCTCATCATAAGCCGCCCAAACCATATAAGGGTGGGTGTCCAAATGATAAACCTCGCCTTTGGCCGATATGCCGATCACCCCTGCAAAGCCATCAAATGGTTTTAGTTCGGCCAGTGTTTTAGCGGTAGCCGCCTCCAGGCTCATGCCATCACTAACACGGGTGACAATTTTTGCAGCTACGGCCCCGCTTACGATATCTTCACCAACGCCGGTGCATGAAATACCGGCATAAGCATCCGCATAATTCCCCGCCACCGTTGCTGAATCGCTGACACGGCTGGGCATCTCAAAACCTTTGCCTCCAGTAGAAGTCGCAGCGGCTATATTTCCTTCAGCATCGAGCGCTACACAACCTACCGTACCGGTACGAAGCGCGTTGGCCAGTTTTTGCTCATATTCGCTGCGCCGCTGGGGTGTTTCGGGGTTGTAATAGGGAAAGCCCTGTTTGTAAGCAAAGTCTTGCGCGCCATGGCCGCTTAAAACCCGGTCGGGTAAATGGAGCAGTTTTTCGGCCACATCAATTGGATTTTGCACGCCCTCAAGGTTGATCACACCGGAAAATGCGAGGCTTTTGCCATCCATCAGCGCAGCGCTCATGCGTATCTTACCATCGCTTTGAATCTGCGACCCTGTACCCGCATTAAATAATTCATTGTCTTCCAGTAGGCGAACGGTATAAACGACCGTTTCCAAAGCACTATGCGTCTGCAGGTATTGATAACCCGATTGCACAATTTCGCGCAAAGCCGCCTGCTTAGCCAGCTTAACCTCTTTATTGGTAGCCGACTCACTGAAAAAGCCGCCGTGTATGATTAGTTTCATTTTTTTGAGTCCGAAAGTCCGCATCCCGATAGCTATCGGGAGTCCGTAAGAATACGGGTGTTCGACTTTGAAAATTATGTGCTTATTCTTTATTCGAATTTTAAAAGTTTAATAATATTTTTTGCTCCAGGTCCGCGGTCATACCGAAAACCATCTTTCGGACTTTCCGACTTCCGGACTACACCTACCTATCCTGTCCGCGGATAAATACCCCATCTTCCACCTTATAAACCTTTTTGATATAGAGTTTGTGTTGATGGAGATCATATTTATCATAAATAGACATCACGTGCAGTTTCAGGTTTTCGATGGATACCGGCGAACCTAGTTCTACATCATAAATATTAGTTTCCACCATATTTTTTCCATCCACCAAAATGATCAGTCCCGAACCAATAGCTTCCATCTGGCTGCCTTCGGTAATGAGCAAACCGGCATCTTCACCCAGGCCAATTCCCAGTATACCGGGGTTGCTGGCTACAGCATACATCAGCCTGCCTATGCGCCCACGTTGCACAAAGTGTGTGTCGATGATCACCGAATCAATAAAGCCCAGGCCTGCTGTAATTTGTACCTCTCCCTTGATCAACGCCTCATTGCTCTGGCCTTTGTAGATCATATTGGTTGATGCCGCCGCTGCCCCGGCTGAGGTGCCGGCAATGATGAAATTCTCTTTATGGTAACGCTGTTTCAACACCTGAAGGAACTCTGTTCCACCAAAAATGGAGCTTAAACGCAGTTGGTCACCGCCTGTAAATATCACCACATCAGCTTTGCGTATGCGCTCAATATAGTCTTTACGCTGTGCATCTTCTCTCGATTTGATATGCAGTGTACCAACCTTCGTTAGGTTGAGCTGGTTAAAAGCATTGACATATTCGATACCAACCAATTCGGGGATCTGCGAAGCAGTGGTCACTACTTCAACCACCGAAGCCTCGTGGTTGGCTGATTCTGTAATGATACGTTTGAGTATTCCGCGGTCGAAAAATTTCAGATGATCAGGCTTAATGATATGTTCCTGTGTGCTGATATTGGTGCCTAGGTCGACTGCACCGCCAATTATTACCAATTTACCTTTGGGACTTATCATGTGAGCTTATTGTTAGTCAATCTGTTCAAACCGGTACTGCACCGGAGCATGTTTGCAAATTAAAGAAAAATGACCGCACGTGCACACATAAAACTTTAAACATATTGCGGGTTTTTAACCGAAAACTTTTAATACCATCCGAAGTTTTATAGCTTTATTCGAAATTGAAACACCCTCAAACGAATAGACATTACCAATGAAGATAGAAAATATACAAGTATTGCGCGGCCCCAATATCTGGAGCACAAACCGTAAGAAGCTGATACAGATGCGCCTCGACCTGCAGGAAATGGAGCATAAACCCAGTAATGCCATACCGGGGTTTTTAGAACGATTGAACAAATTGATCCCATCCCTGCACGAACATCGTTGTTCGCCGGGTGTTCCGGGAGGTTTTTATCAACGTGTTGAAGCCGGCACCTGGATGGGTCACGTTGTCGAGCATGTGGCCCTGGAGATACAGTCACTTGCCGGTATGGATACCGGCTTTGGCCGCACCCGTGAAACCAAAAAGCAGGGTGTTTATAATGTGGTTTTTACCTATATCGAAGAAAAGGTTGGTGTTTACGCAGCCGAAGCGGCGGTACGGATAGTTAATGCAGTCATTAATGGGGAAGATTATAATCTGCAACCCGACCTGCAAAAAATGCGTGAGATACGCGAGGATACACGCCTCGGGCCAAGCACCGGATCGATCGTTGATGAAGCTATTGCCCGCGATATCCCCTGGATACGATTGAATAACCAGTCGCTGGTGCAATTAGGCTATGGCAAGAACCAGGTACGTTTCCGTGCCACCATGACCGAAAAAACCAGCTCGATAGCGGTAGATCTGGCCAGCAATAAGGACGAAACCAAGCGCATGCTGCAAGATGCGGCAATACCGGTTGCCAGTGGTATCACCATTTCAACCATTGCCGGCGTGGATGATGCTATTCGTAAAGTTGGCTTCCCGCTGGTTTTTAAACCTCTGGATGGTAACCATGGCAGAGGTATTTCTATCAATATCCAAACACGTGAAGATGCCATTGCGGCTTTTGAACACGCGGCTAAAATATCGCGCAAAGTTATCGTAGAGCGTTTTATAACAGGATATGATTTTAGGGTACTGGTTATAGACAACAAAATGGTTGCTGCCGCATTACGCGATCCGGCACATGTTGTGGGGGATGGCCAATTGACCATTCAGCAATTGATCGACAAAGAAAATACCGACCCGCGCCGTGGTTATGGTCACGAAAATGTGCTTACCCTGATCAGTGTCGACCGGGATACGCTCGACCTGCTGGATAAAAAAGGTTATACGCTGGAAACTGTACCGGCAAAAGGCGAAAAGGTGTTTGTAAAATCAACAGCCAATCTCAGTACCGGAGGCACCTCGGTTGATGTGACCGATCACGTGCACCCGCAAAACGTATTCATTTGCGAACGTATCTCCAAGATCATCGGTCTTGATATCTGCGGTATCGACATTATGGCTAAAAACCTAAGTGAGCCGCTGAATGAAACCGGTGGTGTGATATTGGAAGTGAACGCGGCACCAGGTTTCCGTATGCATATTGCACCAAGCGAAGGGCTGCCGCGCAATGTGGCCGGCCATGTGATCGATATGTTATACCCTCCGGGTAAATCGGCGCGCATACCTATTATCGCCGTTACCGGAACCAATGGTAAAACAACAACGACCCGCCTTATTGCCCACATTGTCAAAAACAACGGTTTTCGCGTAGGCTTTACTACTTCTGATGGTATCTACGTGCAAAATAATATGATGACCAAGGGCGATACCACCGGCCCGGTAAGTGCAGAGTTCATTTTGCGCGACCCGACGGTTGAGTTTGCCGTGCTGGAAACAGCCCGTGGAGGTATTTTACGTTCGGGCCTGGGTTTCGGGCATTGCGATATCGGCGTTATCACCAATATTCAGGAAGATCACCTTGGTTTGGCTGATATTCATACGCTGGAAGATCTTTCGCGTGTTAAAAGCGTGGTGACCAATGCGGTCAAAAAAGACGGTTGGGCAGTGCTTAATGCAGATAATGATTATTGTGTGAAGATCGGTCGCCGGGCGGAGAGCAATGTGGCCTATTTCAGTATGGACGAAAACAACCCTGTCATCAAAGCGCATTGTAAAAAAGGCGGTATAGCCTGTATTTGCGAAAATGGCTTTGTGACGATACAAAAAGGCGACTGGAAGATCCGTGTTCAGCGCACCTTGCTGATCCCGCTCACCTTTGGCGGAACAGTACCTTTCATGGTGCAGAATGTGCTGGCAGCCACGCTGGCTACCTTTCTTTGGGGCTTTAAGACTGAGGATATCCAAACTTCATTACAAACCTTTATTCCATCGGCAGCACAAACTCCGGGCCGGATGAACATTTTCGAATTCAAGGATTTCAGGTTCATGATCGATTTTGCGCATAACCCGGATGGCTTCAATGGTATCAAGGCATTTTTGAGCCATATCGATTCGCCACTCAAGATCGGTATCATCGCCGGTACAGGCGACCGCCGCGACGAGGATATCCGCGAGCTTGGCAAAATAGCTGCCGAAATGTTTGATTATGTGATCCTTCGCCAGGAAAAGTTTTTGCGCGGTCGTACCGAAGAAAATATATTGACCCTGCTGATCGAAGGCATGCGTTCAGTAGATCAAAACAAACCTTTCGAAATCGTATCAAAAGAGGTTGAAGCGATCAAATACGCCATGAGCATGGCTAAACCGGGCACCTTTATCGTTGCACTAAGTGATGTGATCGATAATGCTATTGAAACTGTACAGGATTATCAGGAGCAGGAAAGGAACGGGACGTTTGTAGTGTAACCCCCCCTCAACTCACCCCGACCGCGCTTCGCTGGTCGACCCTCTCTACGCAAGCGTAAAGAGGGTTTTTTATTTTGATAATATTAATCAAAGCGTCATAGCGAAGAACGAAGCTATCTCCAAACTTTGCCATTCAACTAACTCACCCCGACCGCGCTTCGCAGGTCGACCCTCTCTACGCAAGCGTAAAGAGGGTTTTTTGTTTTGATAATATTAATCAAAGCGTCATAGCGAGGAACGAAGCTATCCCCAAACTGTGCCAGTCAGCGGACCTTTGCTTTCGTTCAAAGACTATATATCGGGAAATTGATTTGCATGGCAGGAGATGGCTTCGTTCCTCGCCATGACGTGGTGGGTTTTGTTTTTGTTGTTTGGGATTACAAATCCGGACCATCATTAGTAAACAATATACAAACAAAAAAGCCTCGCCAAATATATCCGGCGAGGCTTCAAAATCTTTTGGCAAAATTAGTTTATCCTTCACCATGCCCCTGCTCGTGCAATTCTTCCTGCCTGAACAGTTTGGCACTGAAATAGTCGAGGTTCATGCCGGCAATATTGGTTAGTTTGATTTCTTTAGGACATTCCGCTTCGCAGGCACCGGTGTTGGTGCAGCTGCCAAATCCTTCGGCATCCATCTGGGCTACCATGGATTGAACACGGCGATAGCGCTCAGGCTGGCCTTGTGGTAATAAGCTAAACTGTTTGATCTTGGCCGACACAAACAGCATGGCTGAAGCATTTTTGCAGGCGGCCACACAGGCGCCGCAACCGATACAGGTTGCCGAGTTGAATGCCTCATCTGCGATCACTTTAGGGATCGCAATTTCGTTGGCATCAGGTACGCCACCGGTATTAACTGATACATAGCCACCAGCCTGTTGTATCCTGTCAAAAGCCGAACGATCTACTGCAAGGTCCTTGATAACCGGGAAAGGACCCGCGCGCCATGGTTCGATGGTAACAGTTTGACCATCGTGGAAGGTACGCATGTGCAGCTGGCATGTTGTAATTGCCCGCTTTGGTCCGTGCGGATGGCCGTTGATATACAATGAACACATGCCGCAAATACCCTCACGACAATCATGATCAAAGTGGATGGGGTCCTCGCCTTTATGGATCAAACCTTCGTTCACCACGTCAAGCATTTCCAGGAACGACATATCAGGCGAAATACCTTCCGCTTTGTAGTTCACGAATTTACCCGCTGTCTGCGCATTTTTCTGGCGCCATACTTTCAGCGTCAGGTTCATGTTTCCGTTACTCATTCTTTTTTAGATTTGAGATTTGAGTTGGATTGGGTTGATTTGGTTAGATTGGGTTGATTGAGTTAGATTGGGTTGATTGAGTTAGATAAGGTTGATTGAATCAGTAGTTAAAATTCCAACTTACTCAACCATTCAACTTACTTAGCCCATTCAACTTACTCAACCATTCAACTTTCTTAACCCATTCAACTCAATCAACCATTCAACTTACTTATAGCTTCTTTGCGTTAAATGTACATTTTCAAATACCAGTTCTTCCTTATGCAATACTTCGGGCTGGTTGTCTGCTTTGTATTCCCATGCGGCTACGAAAGCAAAATTTTCGTCGTCGCGTTTGGCTTCGCCTTCTTCGGTTTGCGATTCAAGCCTGAAGTGGCCACCGCATGATTCATGGCGCATTAAAGCGTCATCTACCATCAATTCGCCCAGTTCGAGGAAGTCGGCAACGCGACCGGCTTTTTCAAGCGATGAGTTAAACTCTTCGTTCTCACCAAGCACGATGGCATTCTTCCAGAAATCGGCCCGCAGGTTGTGAATTAAACCCTTGGCTTTTTTCAGCCCTTCTTCACTACGAGCCATACCGCAATATTCCCACATGATCAAACCTAATTCGCGGTGGTATTCATCAACAGTTTTATTGCCTTTTAAGGACAGTAACTTGTTGATCCGTTCCTCTACTTCTTTTTTGGTTTGTTCAAAAGCGGGGTGTTTGGTATCCACCGGTTTCGGACCGATAGTAGCAAGGTAATCGCCGATCGTATAAGGTATAACAAAATAACCGTCAGCCAGGCCCTGCATCAAAGCCGATGCACCCAGGCGGTTAGCGCCGTGGTCGGAGAAGTTGGCCTCGCCCAGGGCATACAATCCCTGAACCGTGGTCATCAGGTTATAATCAACCCACAAACCGCCCATGGTATAGTGAACCGCCGGATAGATCCGCATCGGTACTTCGTATGGGTTTTCGTCGGTGATCTGGTAATACATATCAAACAGGTTACCGTATTTGGCACGTACGGCGTCTTCACCCAAACGGGAGATCGATTCCGCAAAATCCAGGTAAACAGCAACACCCGAACCACCTACACCGCGACCTTCATCAACGATCTCTTTGGCGTTGCGTGAAGCCACGTCGCGGGGAACCAGGTTACCAAATGATGGATATTTTCTTTCCAGGAAGTAATCCCTGTCTTCTTCTTTCAGATCAGTTACTTTTAATTCGCCTTTACGCAGTTTTTGTGCGAGTTCAACGGTTTTCGGCGCCCAAACGCGACCGTCATTACGAAGTGACTCCGACATGAGGGTCAATTTCGACTGGTGATCGCCGGTCACCGGGATACAGGTAGGGTGAATTTGGGTATAGCAAGGGTTTCCGAAGAAAGCCCCGCGTTTATGGGCGCGCCATGCAGCTGTTACGTTACAGCCCATCGCATTGGTCGACAAATAGAAAACGTTACCATAGCCACCGGTACAAAGCAATACCGCGTGACCTGAATGGGTTTCAATCTTTCCATCCTTCAGGTTACGGGTTACTATACCTTGTGCTTTGCCATCAACGATAACCACGTCAAGCATTTCGGTGCGGGTGTACATCTTCACCTTACCGGCATTGATCTGACGGTTAAGCGCCGAGTAGGCACCCAGCAATAATTGTTGTCCGGTTTGACCCCGTGCATAAAAGGTACGGGATACCTGTGCACCACCGAACGAACGGTTATCCAGCAGGCCACCGTATTCGCGGGCAAAAGGTACGCCCTGCGCTACACACTGGTCGATGATATTGACCGATACTTCTGCAAGGCGGTAAACGTTGCCTTCGCGGGCACGGTAATCACCACCTTTGATGGTATCATAAAACAAGCGATAAACGCTATCACCGTCATTGCGGTAGTTTTTTGCTGCATTGATACCACCCTGTGCCGCAATAGAGTGGGCACGACGTGGACTGTCCTGGAAACAAAATGCCTTCACATTATAGCCCAGTTCGGCCAATGAAGCCGCCGCCGAAGCACCTGCAAGGCCCGTTCCGACAACAATTACGTCGTACTTGCGCTTGTTAGCCGGATTAACCAGCTTCAGGTTGAACTTGTGCTTGCTCCATTTTTCGGCTAAAGGGCCGGCGGGAATTTTAGCATCGAGACTCATATTTTTATATTTGGCGGTATTGTTTTGGTTGATCGGGGTGGTTCAGATCGGTAAAAAATCCGACTAAACCCTTTCTTTCAACCCAGTCTTTCTTAATCTAACTCTTAGTAAAATAATATACGATCGGCATCAGGGCAAAGCATAGCGGAATGATCACCGCAAAAAGCCAGGCACCCACAAATTGCACGATCGGTGTATATTTTTTATGAACCCATCCCAGCGTACGGAATGCACTTTGAAAACCGTGGCGCAAGTGGAAGGAAATAGCCAGCATGGCCAGTACATAAAATATTACATACCAAACATTGCCGAAACTTGTTTTTACCCGTTCGTGCAGGTCCTTAACCCTTACGATCTCGAAGTTATTTTCTGTGGTTACTGAGTTCTCAAATTTTGGCGTTGTGGGTACATATTCTACCGACTGGGTGATACCCGTTGAAAGGTCGGTACGATATTCTTTATAAGGTACATTATCAGTGTACTTATAGTTATACCAGAAATCGCTCATATGGATAACAATAAACAAGAATAAGATGGATCCGAGCAGGCCCATATTCCTTGATTGCCATTTAGCATTGTCGCTGGCGGTAACAGCATATCCTACGGGACGCGCCTTGCGGTTTTTTACGGTCAGGATGATCGCGTACAATGTGTGTACCAGGATACTCAGGTAAAGCAGGTATGCGATCACTTCGATCGGCGGAAAATGCGTCAGGAAGTTGGCGTAAACGTTAAATGCAAAACCATCGTCGTGCTTAAACAGCAGCAAATTGCCACCGACGTGCACGATGAGGAAGGTGCATAAAAATAAGCCCGTTAACGCCATGATCAGCTTCTTGCCCAGCGATGAGTTAAAGGTTTCCTTAAATTCGCTCATTATGAATTAGATTTATAAAGCAAAAGTATTTATTAAATAGTTATTACCGGGGACAAAGAGTAGGTTAAACTTTTATTTAGAAACAATCTAAATTCGGAGTGCGGAATGCCGAATGCGAAATGGGCGCAATTCCATCTTTAGCATTCAAAAAACATTCCGCTCTCTACATTTCAAAAACCATTCCGCACTTGACATTCCGCCCTCCGCATTCAAAAAACATTCCGCATTTGACATTCCGCATTTCGCATTCAAGACCACTCCGAACTTCGCATTTAAAACCACTCCGAATTTCGCATTCCTTTCAAATAATCGCTATCACCTTCTCCTTCAACACCCCAAAAACCTTATCACTTTTGCCATGCCTGATAGCTACCCTACCTGTAAACCTGCCAAATGAAGGTAATATGGCCTGCTTTTCACCGAAGGCAAAGCAGGGGATGGTGATGCTTTCGCGGGCTCTGCCTGAAAGATTAACCCCGGGGTGGAGATGACCGCATAAGACATAAGCATTAATAGCATTCAAAGCCTGATCATTTAAAGGCTGATGGAGCATTAGAAAAGGGCCCAGATGTAATTCGTCAAAAAGTTCAACCTGCAGATCGAGATAAAAACTATCGTGAATGATGTCATGATTGCCGCGGATAAGCTGCATTTGTATTTTTTTATGCTGCTGCCGCCATAAACGGAACCATTCCCAGTCGGCATTTATATCGCTATGAAACAAATCGCCAAGAAAGATCAGTTTTTCGGGTTTATATTGAAATATCAGATCGGATAATTCTCCCAGATCGGTTTGCTCCATATCCCGGGGTACAGCAATACCCGCTTTGCGGAAGTGCCCTACCTTACCCAGGTGCACATCCGCAACCAGGAGTGCATTTTGCTGTTTCCAGTAAATAGCTTTTTGCGGTAATAACAATAGATCCTGCCCCAGCAGGGTAAAATCGAGTCCGGGAAGGGAAGTCATGGGGTAAAATTAGTTCGAAAGTCCGGAAGTCCGAAAGTCCGGAAGAATGTTTTTTTTGAAGTCGGAAAGTTCAAATACATCTTTCGGACTTTCGGACTTCCGGACTCCCGATAGCTATCGGGATGCGGACTTTCCGACTCAAACTGCCTTCTTCACCGCCTCTGCAATATGCCCCAAATGGTGTTTTCCATGCCATGAATAAAGCGCAAGGTTACGTTTAAGCGGTACGGTGGCTCCGCTTTGCGGATGAACGAAACTGCGGTTCCATTCTTCCTCGGTAAAACTATCCAACAAAGCGCCCAGGCGTTGGTGTACTCCCTCGAGTATTTTGAGGGAAGGCTCTATCGGCAAGCGGTAGTCGGGCAGCAGGGCCCAGTCGGCCTCTTCATAAGCTTTAATGGTGGGATTTTCTTCGGTAAGCGCCCATTTAAAGCGAATAATAGAGTTCATATGGCTGTCGGCCAAATGGTGCACCACCTGGCGGATGGTCCAGCCGCCGGTCCGGTATTGTGTATCCAGCTGTTTTTCGGTCAGGCCCATTACGGCATGGCGCAACTTGCCGGGAAAAGTTTTTATATCACTGATCCAGCTGTTTACCGCTTGTTGGGTATAAGAAACGGGCGGACTAAATTTACCTATCGGGTATCTTAATGCTTCGTCTGTCATGGTCGTTGGTCTGATTGGTTAAGCGCAATTTAGTAATTCTGCCTGTTTTTTTTAAAGCCGGGCGGAATCCTGACGAAAAACAGACGCAATTTATCTGCGCTGACTGTGCCGGCAGCACCACAATACCCCCTTAGCTATTTTTTAGGTACTAAATCAAGATAGATTACAATCCTGTAAAATAATAGTTTTGTGATAGGCACGCTTTGCTTTAAATTAGCGTTCTAAGTTTGCTCATTCAAATTCATGACCAAAAGGCTGTTCACCCTTCTAACGTTTTTAGTTTATTTCACCTGCACCCATGCCGAAACCATCAAAACTGATGTGCTGGTGATCGGCGGCGGATCGAGCGGGGTGGCAGCAGCTATACAGGCTGCCCGAAGTAAAGTTAAAACGCTTTTAGTTGAACCGGGGCCATGGCTGGGCGGTACCATGACCATGGGTGGTATGTGTGTTTTGGATGGCAACCGCAATCTGCCCGCGGGTATCTGGGGTGAATTCAGACGAAAAGTGACCGACTACTACCGTAACCGCCTCGGCTATGACACTGCTCATAATGCCGTGCTCCGTTTCGAACCTTCGGTAGGAGCCAACATCCTTAAAAAAATTACGGATACGGTTAAAAATCTGACGGTGAAATTAAAGACGCCCTGGTCGGTGATCAAAAAAGATGGAACAGGTTGGATCGTTGAGATCACTGTAAACGGTGAGATCGTTAAAGTTGAAGCAAAAATTATTGTTGATGGCACCGAAACCGGCGAGGTCGCTTCTAAAGTGGGTGTAAAATTTGCCAAAGAAACGACCAATGTTACCGATCGTTCACCTGACGATATAGGCGACATTACCTGGATAGCGATATTAAAGGATTTTGGTCGCGGAGAGGATAAAACTATTCCCAAACCTGAAGGCTATGACCCCTCATTGTATGAATATTTTAAGGGGAAAGATGTAAGATCGATCTTAAAAACGATAGCGATACCTAATGATAAATATGTATTGAACTGGCCCGAAGGCAGCATTAATGGTGCCCGCTTAAAGACCGATGATAAAATAGAGCTTTTTAAGAAAGCAAAACTGCGCACACTCGGCCTCATTTATTACCTGCAGACCGTGCGTGGTTTTAAAAATTTAGGCCTCGACAACGAGTTTGGTACTGCCGATCATATGGCGATGATACCCTATTTGAAGGAGAGTCGTCGCGCGATCGGGCTGGTACGTATGGTGCCGGAAGACATGCAAAAACCCTATAGCCGGGAATCGAAATTATACCGCACCTCGATCGGCGTGGGGGAGAATTTTTATGATAACTCATTTGCTTTAACCTATGCCGCCGATGCGCCCGACGTTACCATTCAGTACCGCTCGCCCTATTCCATTCCGCTTGGAGCTATCGTAGTAAGAGATGTCGATAACCTGTTGGTGACTGAAAAAGCCATATCCGTAACCGGGCTGGTAAATGTGAGTACGATGTACCCATCGGTGCAAATGACACTTGGGCAGGGCGTAGGTGCAACTGCCGCCTACTGCGCATTTTTTAAGACCACAACCAAACACCTGAATGTACGGATCATACAGGGAGAATTGCTCGATTTCAAAGGCTACCTTATGCCTTTTACTGATATTACCCAAAAGGACCCTCATTTCAGGGCCATACAGCAGCTGGGGGCTACCGGATTGTTAAAGGGAATCGAAAACATCAATGGAAGCGCTATCGAGATCCATTTTCAACCTAATGATTCAGTGAGCACGGAAGAGATCCGCCCGGTGATGAATGAATTGTATACGCGTTTTTTCTTGTGGTTCAATAAGGAAAAGCCCGGCGAAAAGTTTACGCTTGGTAACCTGTTGTCGTTCATCAGCGATTATACTTTGACTGATCCACAAACGCTGCAACCCCTGATCCAAAAACTATGGAAACCCGTTTTAAAATTACCGGGCGAATTGGATGTGCACCGTGCCTGCACCCGCCGGGAGTTTGCTGTACTTGCCAATAAATACCTGAACCCGTTTGCTAAAACGGTGGATATCAGTGGAAAAGTGGTGAATTAGTTTTCGGAAAATACTTTAGTTTTTTTGTCTGATCAATGACAGTGATCACCCGGGTAAACCAGCTATTTCAAAATGGCATAAACATGCTCATCCAATATCTCGCCTCGTTTGATGACGGATCTTCTTAAAATGCCTTCTTTGACATATCCTGCTTTTTCGAGTACCCGCATTGAGGGTGGATTTTTGCTAAGCACCCCGGCTTGCAGCCGGATCAGATCGAGGTTTTGGAAAGCATAATCGGTTACCAGTTTTACGGCTTCGGTCATGATTCCTTTGCCCCAAAGTTTTTCGGCCAGCCAATAACCAAGCAGCCCGGTTTTGCGGTAAACGTCCTCCCTGAATTCGATACCGATGCCACCCACTACCTCCTCATCGATCACAATGGCGAAATTGATCAATGGATCTTGTTTAAGTTGGCTCCCGACCCAAATGCGGGCAGCTTCCGGGGTGTACGGCGAGGGAAAGCGGTCGGTCAGGAATGCCGAAACGTTCAGGTTATCTGCGTTTTTTTGCAGCGACAGCTCGTCGCCCGGCTGCCAGCCGCGGATAAGAAAGCCTGTTCCCTGTAACATATTTATAACAATTATTTGCTGCTAAAAATAGTAATATTGCCTTTAGCGACACCAAATACCGTGTCAAAACTATCTTGATCATCATGAAGAAACTTTTTACGCTGCTTTTCATAGCCATTTCGGCCCAGGCTTTCGCCCAAAAATTGGATCAATTGACGGTCGAAAAGATCATGCGCGACCCTAAATGGATCGGCACCTCGCCTTCAGGACTGTACTGGAGCGATGACAGCAAAAAGCTTTATTTCAATTGGAACCCGGAAAAAGCTGAACGTCCGTCATTATATACTATTACACCAACAAACATCAGCCCTGCCAAACTAAGTCTGGATGAGCGCAAAGCCCTGGTTCCGCCATACGGCGAATGGAACAAAAAGCACACTAAAAAGTTGTACGAAAAAGATGGGGATATTTTCCTCTTCGACCTGGTAAAAGGTATCAATTACCGATTAACACATACTAGCGACCGGGAGAGCAATCCGCGCTTTGCTGCTGCGGAAAACAATGTCCTTTTTCAGCGTGGAGACAATTTATTTACCCTAAACCTG
>Ga0164296_1002446_pt1 | contig 18508 bp, 17 predicted proteins | sample GEODES057metaG_FD_113533 | JGI IMG/M metagenome (GOLD analysis project Ga0164296, IMG submission 113533) | Dystrophic lake water microbial communities from Trout Bog Lake, Wisconsin, USA - GEODES057 metaG | ecosystem: Environmental > Aquatic > Freshwater > Lake | place: USA: Trout Bog Lake...
CAACCCAAAGACCAAGTTGAGCTAGAGGCTATCAGGTATTTGAGCACCAGGGGCTGGAGTCCTGATTACATGTCAATTCGCCTTTCAGAGGATTTGGTTGCCTCGCCCCCCCAGTTATACACAGAAGGGCTCCAGTTCGTTGCAATCGGTGCTGCAAAAGTGGGATCGACTCGGCTCATAGACAACCTTCATTTCTAAACGCAGCAGCAGCTCGCGCTGATTAAGGGCGTCTAGGGGCACCTTGATGCGCGCACATTATCCATGGGTGCGAGGACTGGGGTGCAGATAGGGGATCTCTAGTCCACGTAGCCATGTAAGTGCTTTGAACGATTTTCTCTTCCGACCCTAGTTTTAAGAGTGCATCCATTTTTCCAGTAATGATTAGAGTACTGTCAAACATGAACCCTTGAACGTCTAGATATTCTAGTTTTTTATAAACCAAAGAGCCTTCATTGAGTTTTTTAAAATAAGAATCAAAACTATCAACATCCCCAGTGCTATGAACGTAAACAATGTGGGGAGAAAGGATAGACTTAAGTTTTTCAAATTTACTTTCTATCAAAAGACTTCTTCTAAGAGCTTCTAGTTTGTGGGCCAGTTCGTTAGATTGCTTCATATTTGACGATCCTGCTTGTTGTTTGCGTGCTGGCATTCGTTTTGCAAAGCTAACCGAAAGGACACACGCTGATGTTTAAACTCATGTAGAGTAATTTTCAAATTGCATTTCGCAAAAGCGATAAGATGGTAGGGCGACAGGGGACCGTCTTAATAGAGGACGTCCTATTGTCGTTTGAATGAAATTTAATTATTTTTTATAAAAAAATAAACAATTATTTTCAGATCAGTGATTTCAAATCAAGGGATCTGTAGAGGTATAGAGCCGAATAAAAGAGGACTATCTTTGGAAAAGTGCGATTTTCTTCTCTAATTCAGTAGCTAATCTTAATCGTCTCATGTAATTAGCCTGACGGATTTCCTCGTATTCTTTAATTTGATTGAAAGTTTCATACATTTTCAAGTGTATGTCTCTCATCTCATTAATGGTTTGATTGAGGTGGGCTTCTATTTGTTTGAGAACCTCTTTTTTGTTGGAATATTCTTTTATTGTGTTTATTAAAGGCAACCAAGATTCTTTTGCATCATCAAAAGAGTTTGCCTGATCTTGTATTTCAAGAGCAGAGTTAGTAATAGCCTGGAGATCATCGACTAGGCGATATACATCACTAATATCTGTTTTCTGTTTGAGCAGTTCATAATTTTCTTTTAAAAAATCAACAGAATTTATATCAGAGTTGGCCGAGTTAGCACTCTGTGGTATTGAATCTTCGATGGACAACGATCCTTCCATATCTAAATTGAGGCTACTGATGAAATCTGAGTCTTCAACAGTTTTAGACAAAGAAACATAGCTTGAATTAGGTAGAGTTACATCGTCAATTTTTTTTGCCTCTAAAGTTTCCATTTTTCGACCTTGATTAGTTGAATTTGCATAAGCCATATTTGAGACACTGGCTGATTCAATCAATCTAGCGATGTCTAATTTGGTCAGTGTTTGCACTTGAGAGGTTACAGTGGCTTGATCTATTTGTGTGGTCGCGGCAACTGAAGTTGTGGTCTTTTTGAGCTCAGGCAATGGCTCAATCTCTTGAGTGTCCTTGCCAGGATTGAATAAACGGTTTAATAAGCTCATAGTGCGTAATCCCAAAAAATTGTTCAGGCTTTTTAATTTGTATTTGGTTTTTTTTGTAAATCGTATAGATCACAAAGGTGATGTAAATTCAGAAAAAAATTAAGCCAAAAACGTAACCATCTCGAACATATTATGAATCTTTTTGAGTGAACTGGATAAGACAAAATAAAAAACTAATTCTTAAGAATTAAAAATATATGGTTTTTTGTATCTGTCGAACTAGAGTTTTCTTTTTTTGTTGTTTTCTCAATCATAAATGCAAATAACTAACTAATTCCTAAATAAGCTTTTTGAATGGTGGGACTGTTGCGCAAATCTTTAGCAAGGCCTTCTTGAGCGATACGTCCCTCCTCAAGCACATAAGCTCTTTGTGCAATATCCAAGGCTAAGCTTACATTTTGCTCAACTAAAAGAATTGAGATGCCTTTTGAATTAATTAGCTTTATAGCTTCAAACATATCTAAAACAATGGAGGGCGCCAGTCCAAGGGATGGCTCATCAAGCAGCAACAACTTGGGCTTCGCCATTAATGCTCTTGATATGGCAACCATTTGTTGTTGTCCACCGCTCAAAGATCCAGCTGGGGAGGAGAGTTTCTCTTTCATGGCGGGAAACAGCTCAAGCACCATGTCTAGGGTCTCTTGTCTATGCGATTTGGCTTGTCTTAGGAAGCTGCCTAACTCAAGATTTTCGAGCACACTCATGTTGAAAAAAAGTCTTCTGCTTTCAGGCACCAGTGCAATCCCATTTTGACAAAATAGGTGCGGCTGCGTTGCTGTAAGGTTTAAGCCGTTAAATACAATTTCTCCCTTTACTGCTCTGTTAAGGCCTGCAATGGTGTTGATTAAGGTTGTTTTACCAGCAGCGTTCGGGCCTATTACGCCCACAAGCTCTCCTGTTTTAATGTGAAGATTGATATCCCACAGCGCAACGGCTGGTCCATAACTGACCTGAATGTTTTTTAGTTCAAGCATCTGCTAACTTCTTTCCCAAATAGGCGGTGATAACTTTGGGATCTCTCATGACGTCTTTGGGGTCACCTTTGGCCAATAACTGCCCGTGATTGATCACTGCAACTCGGTCAGCTAAGGCCATAACGGCGCTCATCACATGTTCAACAAACAAAATGGTAGTACCCTGCGCTTTGATATTTAATATTAAAGCAATGGCACTTTGAATCTCGCTTGGGGTGAGCCCTGAGAGCACTTCATCGAGCATCAATAGCTTTGGTTTTGCTGCAAGCGCTCTGGCAAATTCAAGAAACTTACGTTGATGAAGATTTAGGTCCTGAGGAAGGCTATCAATCTTATGTTCAAGTCCGACTTTTTCAAGAGCCTCAATGGCAAAGGGGGTTGCAGCGTTGAGGGATATACATCTAGCATATGAGGCAACTAATCTTGTATTTTCAAATACCGTTAAATTAGAGAAAGGTCTCGGAATTTGATAAGTCCTGGCGATTCCTTGCTGCGCTATTTCATGCGCTTGAAGGTGTGTAATGTCTGAGCCGCTAAACACCAGTGAACCTGATGTAGGTTTGTAATGGCCACTGATTACATTGATAAATGTAGACTTGCCCGATCCATTAGGTCCAAGTAAACCTAATATCTCCCCTTGGTAAATCTCAAGATTTAAATTTTGAAGAACTTTCAAACCGCTAAACGACATGCATAGGTCTTGAGCCTCAAGGAGAGTTTCTTGATTGGATTGCCAGTTGTTGTGGGTGTGGGGCTCAAGACCCCGCTCTTTTGTTTGATGGGGGGCGGAGCTATTTTGGTGATCAACGTGAAAGTGTGTAGGAGTTGAGTTTTTTACTGAAGATAAGCTGACACCGTATTTTTCGCCTATTTTCTTTGCCTCTTTCTTATCATTTCGTCTAGCTACGCCGCCTAAGAAGCCATCTGGCTTGAACAGTATCACCAAAATCAAAACGAGTCCTAAAACCATCTTGCCTAATAACGCGTTGTCGCCAATCGTAAATACGTATTGCAAGACTGTAATCACGAGTGCTCCCAAAGCAGGGCCAGCCCAGTGTCTGGTTCCACCCAAAATACTCATTAGTACAACGAACAGGGGGACATTAATTGAGAAGATCTCGTTGGCTGTAACGTATGAAACAAACACGGCGTGAATGCCTCCTGCCAGACCCGCTAAAGCTGAGGATATAAAAAGCGCAATCAATTTTGTTTTGAAGGTGGGCACCCCCATTACCTCTGCTGCGTCCTCATCATCGTGTATTGCAAACAGAGCCGATCCAAGCTTAGAACTGCCAATTGCTTTAGAGATAAATAATGCCAATATAAATAAAATTAGAATCAATAAATAAAATGTCGCCGGTAAGTTCGGCCCTAATTTGGGCACCTGTACTGAGTTTAGATAAACGCCCGGTCCCCCGTCTATGGGGGTGTTTAATACGATGGTGGAAATTATAAAAGTGACGGCAAGAGTTAAAAGGGCAAATAACTCACCACGTACTCTTTTAACCCTAAACACTATTGCACCTATACAAACTCCCGTAGCGCCCGAAAGTACCCCTCCTAAAGCTACCATCTGAATAAAGGGGTACTCTAGTTGTCCACACATATAGGCAACTGTATAAATTCCAATTCCAAAAAAAGCACCATGGCCAAAAGAGAAATACCCAGAGTATCCGGAAAACACATTCCAAGAGAGGGTCAAAACAGACCAATACAGAATTAAATAGAGAAAAGATAGCCAAAAAGCGGATAAACCCATCCAAGGGACGCAGGCCAGGATGAGTCCCAATAGCAAAATGTTTGGTAATGAGCGCTTAATGGGCATTAGATTTTGTCGGGCCTAAAAAGCAGTAGCCCGATTAAAAGAGTGAAAGATACTATGGGCGCCCAGGAGGGTGCAATAAAAACCATCGTGATTGATTCAGAGACGCCAATCAGCATTCCAGCTAAAAGAGGACCAAAAGCAGACCCCAGCCCGCCAAGCATGACGACTGCAAACACGACGCCAATCCATGTGTAGAGCTGTGAGGGGTTAAGTGTAAATATAAGCGACACACACACTCCTGCCACTGCAGCAAGAGCGGTGCAAAATCCGGCCAAGCACATAGTGATCAACTTTTGATTGATACCGTAAGCGGTTGCCATCTGCGGATCCTGAGCTATAGCGCGAACTGCTTTGCCCATATCGGTCCTTTTCATGACCCAGTAGACTGAGCAAGCACATATTAAGGAGATCGCAAAACTGAACGATTCAGCGTAGGGCAGATAAATCCCAAATATTTCAAACTTAGAGTTGGAATAAACCGATTCGAGTTTACGAAAGTCTGCAGTCCATATCCACTGTATAAATGCGTCAATAATGACAGTCAAACCAAAAGTGAGCAACAAAGAGTTGAATGCAGTCATTCTAAATCTGCGGATCAAAGCATGTATTAAAGCGCCGATGACGAAAAAGACAGGAGCCAAAATACAAATTGCCCACCAAGGATTGATCATGAAGGCGGTGCTTATTTGGTAGCTGAGGTAGGCCGATAAAAATACAAAAGCGAAATGCGCTAGATTAATTTGCCCCAGTAATCCCCAAGACAGTCCAAGCCCAAGACCAATAAGCCCATATAAGCCTCCAAGCAATAAACCAGAGACAGCGGATTGAATAATAAGGTTGAAACTTGGCAAAATAACTTCGGTTTAAGAAAACTACGACAAAGCGAAAATCATCTAGGCTCTAGTGTGACTAGAGCCTCAATGCTTCGGGGCAATCTAAAATTTAATGTTAAATTGTCTGTATAGATACACCTGGGGCAGCAAAAGATTTGGGATAAACCATCTTCCACTCTCCCTTTTGGAGTTGTTTGATGTGCATCAGATCATCTCCATAATTGGAGGGGCCATCGAATCTAAGTTTGCCCACAATGGTATCCACTTTATTTGATTTGATCCATTTTGCTATGGCTTCGTCATCAAGACTCTTTGTCGCTACAACCGCGTCCTCTATGAGTTGCCAGGCACCGTAAGAGCAAGCCGCTTGAACTTCTACTTCTTGGTAGGGTAAGTTGGCGGATTTGGCTTTCTCGTGAAATGCTTTTATAAAGAACTCTGCACCTTTATTTTTAGTAAAAGGCGCATGTTCTTCAAATAATGAAATCGCAAGTGCACCCTGAGTCTCTTGGGCTTGTGCCATCAACCCAGGAGAAGGAAAGGTGTGTATGTGCAGAGGTGGGGTGTAATCTATTTTTTTACAGGCCTCTAGTAGTTGATTTCCCTCGGCACCAATGTCCCCAACCCAGATGACATCTGGGGAGGCATCTTTGAGTCTAGCTGCGATTGGGCCAAAATCTCGGTTGCCAAAATCCCACTCCAAGTAGAGCACCTCTTTGAGCCCCTTTTCCTTGGCTACTTCACGAGCGCCGGTAGATAGGAAGTAAACGGATGCAAATTTAGTTGTGACAATCGCCACTGTTTTAGGTGGCTTAGCAAGAGTCGCCACAGCGTCAAAAGCCGTAGTAGGTACTGTTTTTTCAGGCACAGGGCCAAGTGCCCATATGGGAAACTGCTTGTCATATTTGGCTTTAGCGGGAATTCCAAAAGTGTGGTGAACAAGGACCTTGTTGTAACGTTCGGCAACACCCATCGCAGATAAGATGCCTTGAGTGGCGTAGGGGCCGATGATTAAGTCTACTTTATCGTTCGTGATTAATTGCTCATAAAGAGTTCTTGTGATCTCGGGCTTGGACTGATCGTCTTTTAAAACATACTCCACCTTTCTTCCCAAAAGACCTCCACGTTTATTTAAATCGTCAATGGCTATTTCAGACACCAGTTTGTGCACAAGTCCAGTGGCTGAGAGAGGTCCAGTCAATGCTAAAGTACCGCCAATTCTGATGGGTGCAGAGCCCTGAGATAATGCCTTGTCCCCCACGCCCAAGCTCATTAGTCCGAACACGCTTGCGAGGGTTTTTAGTGCGGATCTTCTGGGGCTGTTTGGAATTGGTTTCATAGGGAAACTCCTAGGTTTTAAGTATGGGTAGTAACGGGTTAATTTAAATTACAACCAAACATCATATCCTTTTATAGGTTCATTTCTATTAATGGATTTACCTTATGATTTAGGATTCATGGCCACTGGGATTAGCTGTATACATTAGAATCCTACTATGGGATTAGGTAATATCCACAGCCATTTAACAACCTGGCTGACTCGTCGGGTGATTTGATTATTTTTAAAGTTTTTTTATATGGCTTTTGCAAGGATCTTTCCACTGCGTCTATCAGGTCAATATCTAGACTCAAAAACTTACAAAGCAAGACTCTTTTACGACATTGAGTCTCAAGGGGAGCTTTTAAGGGACCGGGATTGCGAAATTTTTATCTCAAAAGGCAATCATCCTGTGCATCCATGGAGGATGAGCGTTGGGCGCAACAACGGAGATTTAAGCGATTTCAAAACCTTTATTGATTCACTTTGCTATTATGTTTTTCATGAGCTCAGGTACTATCTAGAGGCGGGCGAGGAGGAGATGAAAGGTTTCTACGTTTCGATAGATTTTAAGGACATGCATTTTTCTGTCTTTAATCCAAAAAGAGAGGATGTTCAGGAATGATTTAATTCCTGAACTCTTTAATTTAAACCTTAGGGCGGAACATCTTAAATAGGCTCTCTGGCAGGACTTCAAAAAAATCTGCTGGACCTCCTGCACGCAGTATGTGGTTTGCGTGTGCTGTGTCATAAATGCCGTTAACTAAAAGGGATTTTTCAATATGAACCCCTACAACTTCTCCAAATACCATCCAAGTGCTTATTTTTTCACCGCTGAGCGACTCTAACTGAATGATTTGAGTAGATTTGCACTCAAACGCAACCTTGCTCTCTTTGACTCTAGGAACAGAGATGACTTCTGAGTTTTGGGGGGTTAGTCCGCAAAGGGTAAATTCATCTACCTCTGGACCAACGGCAGCACTGGTCTGATTCATTTGATCCGCGAGATCTCTGGTCACAAGATTCCAGCAAAATTCCCCCGTTTCTTTTATGTTTCGTAAACTGTCCTTGAACCCGATGCTAGAAAAACCAATAAGGGGTGGAATGTAATTAAAAGCATTGAAGAAACTGTACGGGGCTAGATTTAAGACACCTTCCATACTTTTAGATGAAATCCATCCAATGGGTCTTGGCCCAATAATTGCATTGAATGGGTCATGCGGCAAACCGTGTCCTTCTGATGGTTTGTAGAAATGATTGTTTGTGTTCATTAATAATTTATAGGTTGTTTAAGTCTGAAGCAGTTCAGCCGACTATTTTATGGGCGGGATGTGGCGCGTGACAGGACATTTTTTTAATTATTTGGTACTAATTTAAAATTTAGTACTTAATTATTATTAAGAAAATCCTTTATAGGTCGATACTTTGCTGAGATGAGGTTTTTAACCAAGCCAGACGAATTTGAATTGAGGAAGCCGACATGAAATTATTTGAAACTGTCACAAAGGAAGACGTTTATAAAGCATTTGAAGTTACCTTCAAGGATTTACGGGGTAGGGATAAGCTTTTTCAAATTCAAGTCGGGGATAAAGTTTGGGGCGATTTAAATCAGCAGAGAAATTTATATCATGACAATTTGGGGGATTCGCTAGGCTTGATGATTCAAGATTACAGGGATCAGCAAACAAAGATAAAAAAATTGAGCAAGGACTTCAAATCGAATCCCGATTATGTTTACGCTAACATTATGGAGTGTATTTTTAATGGTGTAAGCGACACACTTGTATTTAATAAGATGATGAATGAAGTTATATCTTGGTTAGCCTATGTTGAGATAGTCAACTCAGCTAGGACTAAAAAGGTAAAAGTTTGATGGTTTGATGTGCAAGATACTATTTTGGTAAATCTGCACACAGTTGTCAAAAAGCACTAATATGAATAAGTCAATCAAAATTGGATTATTGATATCAGTGTTTACTTTGTTTTTAGTAAACGCGGGGTTCTATATTTACAGTAACAAATTACTGGATGGGCTTTCATCGCAGTTGGACCAAGAGGCGCCCACTGCTGAGGAGTTGATCAAAGTCACAGAGACTGCCGACACTTTAGATAAGTCTGTAATGCCGAGCGAAAATCATTCAACTGCAAAGAAAACAGAGACCGGCGGCAAACACTCGGAGAAACACGGTGAACATGTGAATGAAAAAAGTCACAACACCAAGGAGATGGTTGCTGAGGACAGACATGACCACAAAGAATCAGAAGAGCAAGAAGAAGAGTTCGGAGTTATAAAAGGCAAATACCGTCCGAAGCTAATTGGGCAGTGCAAAAATTTGTATGAAAAGTATGCAAAAAAAGGCGACTTTACGGGCAACCATAGAGCGTTCACTTACAGTTTTGATGGGGATAAAGGTTTCTGCGCGGTTGTAAGTGAACAAAAGAGTAAGGCTATTGCTGAAAAAGAAGCACTAAAGGCTTGTGAGAAAAGCAAGTCAGATGGAAAAAATTACGCTCCTTGTTTTGTAATTGCTAGTTTCTAATAAACGGGTGAATTTATGAATTGTGATCACTGCGGTAAAACCGTCAACTTAAACGCAAAGTTTTGCGGGAAGTGTGGTGCATTTCTGAATTTCAGCAAGAAAATTCAAGCCGAAAATGTCCAAGGTCCAGTGCCCTTGGGGGCTATGTTGGTGGGCAGTGGTTTGCCGGTTTTAAAAGCTTTGGAAACCTCACGCTTTGAGCTCGAGCACGTATCTTCTGTTGAGAGCACGACTTTTGAAAGCACCGAGAGTTCGCAAACTACCGCTTTAGGTCATGGGTTGGGTGCGAATGAGCCGTTTGTACAGGGCTTGGCCCATGATGCGTTTGCCCAAACCGAAACTGGCCTTGAGGAGCAAAGCTCCAAACATAGTCAGTCAGATGACCAAGATTTTCAACATTCTCAAGAAGCTGATCCTATTGCAACTCTGTCTGGTAATCCAGAGATGGGCGAAAAAGTTCAGCACGTTGAACACCTAGGCAATAACAAATCAATAGACACCCACCCAGACCGGGAACCGATCTCGGTCCCTGTCCCGGTCCCGGTCCCGGTCCCTGTTCCGTCAAATCACACGGATCAGTCTGAGCAAAGGGCGTCTGTTGATGTCGAACAAACTGTGGGAGAGATAATTAATATCCGCCATTTATCCCCCATATTGAAGGACCAAATTTCTTTAATCGGCGCTGAGTTCTCTGCAAATTTTGAAAATTTACAAGAATCTATGAATAAAGTCCGACAGGAGTTGGACGAAAAGGTTGCCCATTTAAAGGCGGATGCTCACGCAACTGCTCAGGCTTTGGCTCAAAGAATTTACCTGACTCAACAAGCTCACGCTGCCCCTGATAACTCCTCCCTCAACGCACAGCTTGAGCAATTGAGGATTGAGTTTTTAGGCAAATTAGAAGAGCTCAAGGAGGAGTTGGCTGGAGACGGAAAATCATCAATCAACAAAAATTCTGAAGAAATTCAAGCTCTTATTAATGCAGAATTTTTAGGTAAATCTGAAGAGTTCAAGGAGCAACTAGGCACAAGTGTTCATACACTTTTTGTCAAAAATGCTGAGGACATGCAGGCCATCATGAATGCAGAATTCGGTGGAAAGTTTGGCGATCTGAAAGAGCAATTGGCGGTAAATGCGCAAGAGCTCATTAGCAAAAATGCAGAGGATATGCAGGCTATTATGAGTGTTGAATTTAAAAAAATTCAAACTGGTATTGTTAATCTCTATAACACGCAACAAAATACGATCGTTAAAAATAATCAGGTTTTCGAAGAGGCACTCACAGCTTTGACATTTAAGATACAAAGCATAGAAAGCTTCTTAAACTCTCAAACATCCAACTCCTCTCAGTCTGATTCTTCAACCCTTTCCGCAAACAAATCTATCGCAATGGCGGTGAACGACATTAGAGGTCAATTACAGGAGCAACAAGAGTTGCTGAGTGGTTTAACAATTGATCCTGCGTTGATCAAGACGATGAATTCTTTCAACATTAATTTTAGAAAACAACAAGAGCAACTCGCTTTATCTAATCAAAAAGCTGCTACCCAACCCAAAACTAAGACGGGTGACGGTATCTCAATTAGCGATACTGTTGTCATGTGGTTTGTAGGATTTTTGTGTGGTTTGACTCTTTTGCTGGCAGGATTTAGTATCTACAACTACTCTACGGCCCAGGATGTAAAGGCTGAGTTGAGGCACAAAAAATCAGAGGAATCTTTAAAGCTCAAAGAAAGCAGTGAAGGCGGTGAAAATCATGAGTCTGGTAAGCACGGGGAGGCTAAATCAGATAATACAGATTTAAAGAGTTCAGCTCACTCTGAGAGCGAAGGAAAAGCCGGCGAACCTGCAGCCGGTGAGCACGCAACAGGTGAACATCCAGCAGGTGAGCATGCATCTGGTGAGCACTCAACTGGTAAAGGCGGTGAGCAAAAGGGCGAAAAAGAGGGCGAGAAGTCAGTAGAGAAAGCTTTGGAGAGGGGCGCTGAAAAAGCACCGGAAAAAGTCTCTGAAAAGGCCCCAGAAAAGGCTCCTGAGAAAGAGTCGTCCAAAAAACATAACTCTTCCAAAGAGTAGCACCTTAAAAGTTCAATAGATAAAAACTATGAATTGCAATATCTGCCATCATTCAAACGACCCTGAAAACGCGTATTGCGAGAACTGTGGGATCAAGCTTCTTCCAAGCGTTGCTGGGGAAGTTTGGCGCGCAAGAGATATTGTTAGCTTTTTCTCAGATGCCCTTTACATCAAATTTAATTTATTTAAGTCACTACTTATAACCTCACTTATTTGCGCGTTTGGATATGCAGTTTGGGTTTACGTTTTGATCTTACCTAGCAAATATTCTTTTGTTTTGCTAAGTGCTTTATTGTGGGTTTTATTTGTCTATTACCACCAAAGCCGCAAAATCTTAAAGTCCCTATCCATGCAAGACAGAAACAAACATGTTGAAGCTCACGGACCGGCCACCTTAATTGGGCCCGCTGCCTCAATTGGCGGTTGGCTTTATTTGATGAATGACGCACTAATTTTTACGCCAGAGAGCTACTTTATCAACTCTCCCGTTGTCTTCATACCTTTTACGCGCTTGAGATCTAAAAGCACGGAACTAGGTTTTAGTCTTGCTGATGATAAGTTTCAAATCATCACCACTGAGGGGCAGGAGTATGCTTTTTCAGTTCCAAAGAGAGGAAAATGGTTGCAACTGATAGACCAGGCCCTGTTTACCCAAATTAACGCCAATTAATTTTCAATCCATTTGATCATAAATGCTCTTTGCTCTGAGCTGAATATTGCGTTCGCAAAAGTGTGGCATAAACCTTCTACAGCCAAGAGAACTGTTCATACATACTTCAAGGCTCGCCTGGCTTAAAAGGTAGCTCTTTGCCTGTGGGTACACTCTCCTCGGCCATGGATAAAAGCATTGCAACTGTGACGTAGGTGCCGGTGATGGTGGTCAGGTCAACGAGCTGTTGCTCGGAGAAAACTTTCCTTGCTTTTTCAAAAGTAGCGTCCGAGACAAATTTATTTTGAGTAAGCTCAGTCACAAAATCATAAACAAGTGCTTCGTCCTCTGCCATTTTTTCTGGCCGTTTTTGCATTTTTAAGGTCGCAACAATGTCTGGTGAAAGACCCGCTTTGATGGCCAATGGAGCATGGGCATACCACTCGACTTGGGAGCGCCATTGCCGCCCGATGATTAATATAGCAAACTCATTTAGCCTAAGCGGAACTGATGAATTCCATCTTAGGTAGTACAGCAAATCAAACATCCTTTGGCCCATCACTGGACTTCTCAATAAGGGGTTATAGGGGCCTCCCAGTCCAATACTTGAGACCTTCATAACTTGTTGACCAAGGGGCTGTTGGTAGACGTTTAGTTCTTCCATCGACAGTTGTTTGAAGCGGGCAGGTTTTACCTGCTCACTCGTATTCGCCTTATTCAATTCCTCAGAGAATGAATAGTTGTTTATTCCTAATATTAGCGATAGAGAAACTATGATAAAAATTTTGAGATGGTTCATTGTTATTTGAATTTATGTTTAGGTACAACTGGGTGGGTTAGTTAACAGGCGCTTTTTAAATAAAAAGGCTGATCAATCTTTTAAGAATCTGAGATCTCCTTACACCCCTCAGTCTATGCTTAACATTCTGATATCTATCAGCAGTAAATACCCTTAAGGCTAACCCGTGTCTGTAATTTTTTTACTGGAAAATTGAATACAAATTAGCTATTTTTGATTTTGTATGTATTTCATGGTTAAAATCAATGCACAAAGAACCCAATCACTGGTACTTATATGACATCAATGTCCGTTTCATCATCTCCAAGTAACCCCTCCATGATGAAGGCTGCTATGACTGCCCATCAGCCCAAAGCCAGCGCTAAACCCAATAGCACCGAAAGTCATAAAACTTCCCAATCTGCTCAAGCAGGAGGCAACGGTAAACCCTCGGCCCCGGTATCTACAAGTACTAAAACTGTTCAGTCCCCGCACAGAATTGATTTAAAAGTTTAACTGCGAAGTTGTAATTTTCTCGCCCCTTTAAGGCGTACTTCCTAGGGAGAGTGTTGACTTTACTGAGTTTGAAGGATAACTACTTGTGTTGAGATGGCAATTTCCAATTGCCAAAAGACTCAATCTCGCACCCCCCCCTTTTTCTAGTTTGACAATGACCACCTTCTTTCATTCATTGTCATCCTTAATTTTTTGTTCAACTATTCGTTTTGGATTTTAAATATGCGTGTGTTCATCAATTTTTCAGTTTCTCAATTAATTAAACAACACTTGAATAGCTTACACAAAGTCCTGCTGACTTTTGCGCTTTTAACGCTATCTCACCTGATCTATGCAGATGAGCTTTTAGTTGTCAGCTCGGGGGGGTTCGCACAGGCTTGTTTGGAGCTCTTAGCCCCTTTTTCAAAAGTCTATCCTGATATAAAAACCGAACTCCAAAGGGGGCCATCTATGGGAGAGACTGTCAACGCCATTCCCAAGCGCCTAGCGAGGGGCGAGATGGTTGATGTGGTGATTATGGCGGACGACAGTTTGGACCAGTTAATGAGCCAAGGCAAGCTGTTGCCCGGATCAAAGGTGGTACTAGCAAGATCTTTGATCGCTGCAGCAGTCAAGGCGGGTGCGCCCAAGCCAGACATCAGCACTAAGGAGGCACTTACAAAAACTTTGTTAGCTGCCACATCCATTGCTTATTCTGATAGTGCAAGTGGGGAGTATCTGTCCAACGAACTATTCCCGCTCTTGGGAGTAGCTGAGCAACTCAAGTCAAAAGCCAAAAAAGTACCCGCCATACCTGTTGGTGAGGTGGTTGCGACAGGCCAAGCAGAAATTGGTTTTCAGCAATACAGTGAGCTCCTTCCTATAAAAGGGATAGAGATTTTGGGAAAGCTTAGCTCCGACGTGCAAAAAGAAACTTTATTTTCAGCGGCAATAGTTTCAAATTCAAAGCACGTTGAGTCTGCCAAGTTACTTTTGAATTTTCTCTCATCAGCACAAGCGCAACCCATTGTTAAACAATCCGGATTGGACTCGGTGGTCAGCAGGTAAATTTTTTAGTTCAATAACCCCCGCCAGTATGGGTTAAGGAATATTTTACTCCCCGCTTAACCCAAGGTTACTGGGTAATCTTTTTTCAGTTTCAAATCTTACCAAGGCCGCTAGTCTGAAAATTCCATGGGCAAATTTGCCGTAAGGGAGTGTTAGAAAAAGTGCCATAACTGAACCCAAATGTAGGGACAACAAAAGGGGCATACTTGAGCTTTGGTGAGATCCAGCAAGTAAAAGACCTGTCGTACTTGTTAAAAAGAGCAGGAAAATAAAACCAATATCCATTTGCTTTTGAGTCGGATCACCGTGAAGAGGGTGCCGTCTCATGTTAAGCACCAACAAGCCCACACAACCAACCGCTAGGGACAGTCCCCCGCTGATACCTAGCAACTTGGGCAAAGAGGTCCAAACGTACGGCGCTTCCCAACTAAAAAGATAGTGATAAAGGGTTGCCACGCTTGTTGCGGCTAAGCACAGCATAAAGCCGTAAAAGGTGAGGTGATGAAAGTATTTTCTGAATTTTGAGAAAGCATCATCCTCGTTGTTGCATCCGTCTCCGTGCCCTCCATCAAGGTATTTGAGTTTCAATGCGTCATGTGAAGCATGAGCAATTGCCACGGTTGAGGCATCTTGAGCGCCTGTGGCTTGCCCGATATCCGTCAAAAAAGAATGGACACCCAGTGATAGAGACAGTACGACGAACGCAAAGATTGGTAAAAAGATGCTCACCAACATGTTGTGCGGGTAGATGGAGTAAAAGTTTGACAAATCTAAGGTTTGAGCATTAGCGCCGTTTAAAAAACTTGCAGTCATCTGCAAAAAAAGAGTCAGTCCAATCGCTAAGGCAATTGCAATCCATGCTCCGTTATTTTTGTACAGAACCCCAAAACGACTAGGCCAGGCATAGGCGGTGTAGGTGTCTTTTCTGACTTCGGCCATAGCACGAGGAACATTGATCATAAATTCATGGGGAGGCGCGTATTGGCAAGCATGTAGACAAGCACCGCAGTTGTGGCAAAGGTTTGCAAGGTAATGTATGTCTGAGGCACCAAACTCCAGCCTTCTTGTCATAGCGGGGAAAACAGCGCAAAAGCCCTCGCAGTACCTGCACCCATTGCAAATCATCATTTGCCTGGAAACCTCCAAAACACTCTCAGACAGTGGGGATGCCTGAGCGGGCACAGTGTGGCCGTTTGCCAGCGTTATGGCTTCACGGGTTAGGTCTTCTAAGGTTTGCATATCTTGAATTTATATTAGTTTGAGCAGTTAATGTTATTTCGAAGTTATTGTGCTTAATTTTCCTGTTGGCCTAAGGCCGCTAAAGCTGCCTGGTCCCCTGCAATCCTTCCAAATGCAGTGCCAATGGTCATGCCTACGCCCGCCGTATAGCCCTTACCTAATACGTTTCCTGCCATCATTTCACCCGCTACAAAAAGATTCTTGCTGGGACGTTCACTAAAGTAAACCCTAGCTTGTTTGTCTGTTTTAAGGCCAAGGTAAGTAAATGTCACGCCGGGCTGTACTGCGTACGCATAGAAAGGAGCTGTATCGATTTTTCTTGCCCAATGACTCTTGATAGGCAAGACTCCGCTTGTACTACAGTTGTCTAAAACGGTATGGTCAAAATTGCCAGGCTGCACTGCAGCGTTGTAATCATTCACAGTTTGCAAGAAAGCTTGACCATCTAGGCCAATTAGCTCAACCAATTCCTCAAGTGTTTGCGCTTTGCTTCCCGGAAACACAGGCGGCATGAAGCGTCCTATAGCCTTGCTGTCTATGATTGAATATGCCCTCTGGCCAGGTTGCATGGCAACCAATCTTCCCCAAATTGCGTAACGTTTTGGCCAAAAATCCTCCCCCTCGTCGTAAAACCTTTTAGCTTGGGTGTTGACCACAATACCTAAAGAGACGCAATCAATTCTGGTGCAAATGCCTCCGTCGTAGAGCGGAGCTCTGGCATCGATTGCAACCATATGGGCTTGGGTTGGGTCCCCAATCATGTCTGCCTTGTGGACGTCTTGAAGGTTTTTAATCAAAACCCCTTGGTTGTAACGAGTCCCTCTAATCAAGAAATTGTCGACTGGGTACTCCCCCCACTCATTTTGCCCCCAAGCCTGTCTCAGCCACTCAATGTTAGATTCGAATCCGCCACTTGCCATTACGCAGCTTTTGGCCTGAATCCATTCCTCGCGAATCAGTTCGCCTTTCTCGTCTTTGTGTCTGACTTTAGCGGCCTTAAACTCTCGCCCTTCAAGCTCAAGTTCAATGACTTCTGAGTTGTACTCGATTTGAACGCCTAAAATCTGAGCGCTGCGGTAGTAAGCATTGATGAGCGCTTTACCACCTCCCATAAAAAAAGCGTTGGTTCTGGCCGTGTGCAAAGCTCCCGATAAAGACGGTTGAAATCTCACTCCGTGTTTGACCATCCACGGCCTACAGTTAGCAGAGGCCCTAATGGCCAGCCTCGCTAACTCCTCATTTGTTTGACCACCTGTTACTTTTAGCAGATCTTGCCAAAACTCCTCCTCGGTGTAGACCTCTTGCAAAACATCTTGGGGGGCATCATGCATGCACCTAAGATTTCTGGTGTGCATAGAGTTACCACCTCTCCACTGCCTTGGCGAGGACTCAAGGAGTTTGACGCTAGCGCCGCGCTCTTTGGCCATTAGAGCTGCACATAAAGCGGCGTTACCTCCACCAATTACAAGTACATCTAACATTGTAAAATTCCATCAATTCAGTTTCAGGGTTTGGTTTTGAGGAAAGTTTTAAGCACTTTCATCCCTTCGGATCATTGCTCTATTCAGAAAAAGCCTTAGTCTAATTCAGAATCAATTTCCAAACACATTTGTGGTCAAAAGGAAAAAAGAACTTAAGGGCCCTCAATACCAAAGCTATATGCTAGAAAATCCCACCCCATAATATAAGCTGATTATTTTCTTAAAGTTGGGGATTATTCGTTAAATTCTTATTGGATACAATGAACAGGTTTGTTAAAAGTTCTATAAATTTACTTCTTTCCTTTAGGGTTGGTCTATTTGGGACTTGAGTTTCAAAGATTTAGGCGGGTCGCTGCTCAATCCCTGAGTTTTTATTTTCAATTTAGCACTGGATTACGATATGTCAACAAAGATGAGCAAAAATTTTTCAAAACTCACGACAGTATTTTTTCTGCTTTGTTGGGGTTTCAGCGCCCCCGCTCTTGCTCAAATCAAAGTGGGCGTCACACTCTCTGCGACCGGGCCTGCTGCCTCTTTGGGTCTTTCAGAGAAAAATGCTTTTTCTGTAATGCCAACTACTATTGCCGGCCAAAAGGTGGAATACATTGTTTTAGACGATGCCAGCGACCCTGTCGCTGCTGTTAAAAACACCCGTAAATTAATCTCTGAGGATAAAGTTGATGTCGTATTGGGTTCAACGACTTCGCCAAATAGTTTGGCGATGATTGATGTTGTTGCCGAGGCTCAAACGCCCATGATTGCAATGGCCTCATCGCTGAAAATTGTTGACCCCATGGACGCCAAGAAATTTTGGGTTTTCAAGGTGCCTCAAAACGATGCCCACATGATCACTGCTCTTACTGCTCATATGGCCGACACAGGCATCAAAACAGTGGGTTTGATTGGATTTAACGACGCATACGGGGAGGGTTTAATCTCTGAGTTTGGAAAGCTGACCAGTGTGCGGCGCTTGAGCGTTGTTGCAACCGAGCGTTATGCGAGAACCGACACCAGTGTGACAGGTCAGATTCTTAAAATTACGGCCGCAAATCCAGATGCAGTTTTGATTGCCGCCTCTGGTACACCAGCTGTCTTACCTTTTAAAACTTTAAAAGAAAGAGGATACAAAGGTAAAGTGTACTTCACCGACGGTGTGATCAATGAAGACTTTCTAAGAGTGGGTGGTAAAGATTTGGATGGCTCTTTTTTACCTGCTGGGCCCTTTGTTGTAGCTAAACAATTACCCGATAGCAATCCAACTAAGCGCGTCTCCTTGGACTTTATTAAGCGCTACGACGCTAGCTCCCCAGCGCAACCAGCCAACTCCTTTACAGCGCATGCTTGGAATACTTTTCTCATTTTGCAGTATGCAGTTCCAATTGCGCTTAAAACCGCAAAGCCGGGCACCAAAGAATTTAGATTGGCGTTAAGGGACGCAATTGAGGGAACTCAGGAACTCATCACAACTCACGGTGTCTTGAACATCAGCAAGACAGATCATATGGGATTTGACCAAAGAGCCAGAGTCATGGTCAAGATTGA
>Ga0164296_1002448_pt1 | contig 18497 bp, 21 predicted proteins | sample GEODES057metaG_FD_113533 | JGI IMG/M metagenome (GOLD analysis project Ga0164296, IMG submission 113533) | Dystrophic lake water microbial communities from Trout Bog Lake, Wisconsin, USA - GEODES057 metaG | ecosystem: Environmental > Aquatic > Freshwater > Lake | place: USA: Trout Bog Lake...
CCGCTTAGCTGAGCGGCATAGTTGACGCAACAGTTGGCTTCCGCGCCATTCAACTAACTGGCCAGTTAGTTGGACTAGTTAGTTGAATATTGGCCAACTGGGGGTAGTTGATCAAAGGCCTGGAATTTACGAGACGCGCACATAGCAAGCCTCCGTCGAGTCGATGACCCTTCGCTGCTGCAGGCCTCCAGCATGCGCACGGCTGGATGAATGTGCGCTGCTGCAGCAGGCATGCTGGGCTAGGCCGCCCGCTCCGTCAGTCTGCCATGCTTCCAGGCGTTGTCGCAGTCTGGCACGACTCACGCGCCTCGCCGCTGGAGCGAGCGAGCCGCGCAGCGCTTCTTCCGAGCCGCCTGCGTTGGCGGAGGACAGCGAGGCGGCGAAGCAGGAGCTGCTTCTATTCGCCTGGGTGACAGACGTGGAAACTCGAGTCCAGAAAGCGCTCAACAGCGAGCAGTATGACCTTGCCCAGGCACTTCGCGCCCGTCTTGACGAAGTGGCTACTGTGCTGCGGCAGTGCGGCGACGCGAGGCGCGAGCGCGGAGGCGCTGCGTGCTCGACTGCAGCAGAGGCTGAAGCGGAGTTGACAGGCCAGCAGGCGCGCGCGCTGGTCTTGCGCAGCCAGCTGGCTGCCGCAGTCGCGGAAGAGCGGTACTCTGATGCCGCGGCGTTGAGAGACCAGCTAGCTGCCGCAGAGGCTGCTGCAGCTGCCTCCGAGGCTGCGCTTGACGCGGTTCGGGGGGGTGAGCTGCGCTTTGCGATAGGACAGCGGGTCATTCACGCCACACATCGGTGGACGGGCATCATCGCGGGCTTCGACCGCTACTACGCGGACACGGAGGCCTTTGCAGAGGCCACAGGGGTAGAAGCGCTTCCTCGCGGCAAGAAACAGCCCTTTTATGTAGTGCTTCCAGACACCGGCGACGTGGGTGGAGACGATGCGTGTGTCATGTATGTGGCGGAGGACAGGCTGCGGCCACCGCCCGCGCTGGCGCAGGGTGATGAGTGTCCAGAGGCGGTGCAGCATCCGTTGGCGTATAGCCTCTTCCTGGGCCCGGATGCGCAGGGCGGCTACATCCCCACGCGGGAGCTGCGTGAGCGCTACGGCCAGCCGCGCGCGGATGTGTGGCCACCAGGAGAGGAGCCTGAATAATGATGTGTGTGCAACACAAATGATGATCAAGGTCCAGCATGCGTCCGTGAGTCCGTGCGCACAACCTTTGTCAGAGTACTAGAGCTCCTCGCAGTGCTGTGTTTCCTCACATTCAGTGGGAGGCCTGCATCCACTGACCTCTGCCACTCTTGCAGCGCCTCCACAGACACGCGGAGCTGCTCCACCGCAACTCGCAACTGCTCTGCGGCTAAGGGGGCGGGTCCGTATACAAGCACGACGCGCTCAGTGCCGAGGAGTCCCATGACGGGCGGTGAATCCAGCTCTCGCTGGCGCTCCGCCTCCTCAGCTCTTCGCTGGGCCTCCAATTCTGCGCGGCGTTGTGCGTTTCGCACCTGCGCCTCCTCCCGCAGCCGCACCCGTCGCCTCCAGTCCCTCCATGCGCGCTGGATGCGCGTAGCCACGCCGTGGACGGTGGTCTCGCACAAGTAGCTCGACAGGGTGATGGCGAGCAGGGTGACTGGAAACGGACAGCCAGCCTCCTTCTTGCGAACTTCAGTCAGGAAGCGAGCGACATGCTGCACATTCGCACTTCTATGGCCCATGATGAGCGCCACGTTGGAGAAGGCGGAGCGCCCAGATCTGGGCCCACCGCGGGTGCGCGCGAGCTGGTGCCCAGAGCTCATGTCCTCCAGCTCGGGCGGCAGCAGCGCGCGGACGCGCTGCCAGATGGCGTAGAACTCGAGCACCTTCTCCCGCGCAATGGAGCCCACCATTTTGCGCCGGATTCTGGCCGCTGCTTCTGGGAAGTCGTGCAGGACGTGGAGGAGGTCGTCTCGATGCAGGCGCAGCAGCTCTGTGAACTTGAGCGTGGTGGCCGTGTAGCCGCGGTAGCCCTGCGTGCGGTACATCATGTCCTCGCCCACCACGTCGTCCTTGCCGCGCACCACGCCGCGCACAGACATCAGCCCGTTCTTGATGATGAACATGCTCTCCGCCGGCTCGCTTGCGGACATGACTGACTCCAGCGCGGCGTAGAACTCGAGCTGCATCATCAACGACAGCTGCACCAGCATCTCCTTGGGCGCGCCGTCGAAGAAGGCGACGTGCTTGAGGCGGTCGCGGTTGAGCTCCAGGGCCACCTCTGCGCGCAGGGCTGGGCTCAAGTTGGACATGAACTCCGACATCTCCGCCTGCGTGCGCGTCAGGCGCCGGTTGCGCAGGAAACCGCGCACGCGCATGGACAGGTCAAAGGTCAGGTTTGACTCCTGGATGAACACGTTGGCGGTGTCCATGAGAGCTTGGAACTCGTTGTCGCGCACACTGAGGGACAGGAGCACATCGCAGATGTTACCCACCACGTAGGCGAACAAGCCGCCACCGACAACCATGGCGATGATGAGGAAGATGCGCTCGACGGTGTTGGTGGATGCAACCTCACCGTAGCCAACTGTGGCGACAGTGTAGGTGGACAGGTACAAGGCGGCCACATATCTGTCCTCCCTGTTCGGGTACGGGCTCGGCACCTCGCACGGGTGGTGATCCCCGAAGTAGCCGTTGATCCAGTTGCACGGGTTCTTGGACAGGACGGCAAGCAGGTGGAACGCACATGCCATCCAGTGGCACACGAACAGCACCGTCAACAGGTTTTTCCACAGCTTGACCACCCCGTAGCGAATGGATAATCGACTTTCCAGGCGGGTGAAGATGCGGGACAGGCGCATGATGCGGAGCAGCTTGAAGAGACGCGTCAACCGGATGGCGCGCAAGGCCTGCAGCTGCTCACGCCCAATCGGAGTCCCTGCCTGCACCACCTGGTCGAACGGGAAGATGCTGATGAAGTCGATGAGGAGGAAGGATTGCAGGTAGAGGTTGAACACCTGCCAGCGGCTGCTGATGCTTCGCTGCTTCTGTTCGTCGTACACAACCGTGTTGCACACAATGATCATATCGACGAAAAAGGAGACGTCCACAGCGACAAGTACCCAAAAGAGGCGGTCAAACTCATCCAGGTCCAGGAAACTGACCTCGTAGGGCGTCACGACGGCAGTGAAGGCAATGAGGAGCACCAGGAATAGGCTCCACCCCATAACGAACTTGCTTTGCGGTTCCAGCATGTACGCTGAGTCACGGTACTTGAAGCGACGCCCTTTGAGAGCCTTCAGGTCCTGCAGCCGCGTCGCAAGTGGGCGAGACATGTGCAAAAAAGCAGGTGTCAGACAGCCAAGCGCGTGTGACACGCGCTGCGAAGGCGCGACACGTCTGTCACGTGTCGCTGCCGCAGGCGCGGCCAGACCGAGGTCTGTGTACACGCACCACGAACGCGTCGCCATGGCTGCTGAACGAGGACGCAGGTTGCGGTGCCATGTTCCTCAACTGCTGCAGCCTGCTCTGCCCGTCGCCCTGCTGCGCCGCTTGTGACGCCTGCTCCAACCGGACAAGCGCGTCTCTCATGGACGCGCGCACTGCAGAGCGAGCGCTGGCGTTGCTGTCCGGAGACGACTTCCCACTTGCAGGGCCGAATGCAAACACGTCTGCTTCCCCGACCGCACGGGGGCGAGCTTTGACGCGGTACATGGCGCACTAACTCTTTCGCGCTGCTGCAGGACGCGTGCACTCACGCAAGGGCTGGGCAACGTCCGCGTTCGCGTAGCTGAGCACGCACGAACATCGCGCTGTCTGCACACGCAGCGGTCATGGCGACGCAGAGGAGAGCGGAACGCTCGCTGTACGTTGCGGGTATGTGCTTTGCGAGACGCGTCTTATACATCCAACCCTGCCACGTGGCGTCTCTATTGCACAGTCGCTCTCAGTCGCGACTAAGCGAGTCCGCGCTCCTCCGAGCGTGGCGCTCCAGCCAGGGCGCCATCGCTGTATTGATGCGCAGCCACATGCTTGGCCTTGATGTGGCTGCAGCTCCCCGCTGCGCATACTCTCCTATGATGCGAAAGCGATTGACGGGCGCGCCCAACTGGTCGTTGACGAAGCGCAGCAGGTTGTTGGCTTTGAGGACCAGGAGCAGGTCGCGGGGAATGCTCTCTAGGAAGGCACTGTGCGCAGCGATGCCGCCCCCAAGCGCCATGGCTCGCTGTGATGCTGCCGCCCGCTGCGCTGGCGTCAGACTCGCTAAGCTGCGCGCTGCGGACTTGTCGTCTGCTAGCCTGCGGCGTGCATTGCCGCTCTCGGGAATGTCCATTCCAGGCGCCAATGCGAGCATGACCGCCACCACTTTCCAGCGCTCCGGAGGCATGCCCAAAGCAGCAGTGCAACGCTGGATATCAGCCCTGTTCCCAGCAAGTACAGCCAACCAGAGGCGGGCATAGTTCACTCTGAGCTCATCGCTAAGACGCCTGTAGATGCCGTGGTCCAACACAGCCAGAGCACCAGTTGGGGTGACGAAGAGGTTTGCGCTATGAGGGTCGACATGCACGAAACCATGAACAAAGAGCTGAGCCGCAAACACGCGCTGCACGAGCTCCGCAACGGCAGCCACATTCACGTGGGGCAGCCGCTGTCGCACTTCGTCGATGCGGCAGCCGTCAATCCACTCCATCGTCAGGACTCGCGGGCCGGACAGGGCAGGGAATGCGCGGGGCACAATGACCCTGCTTCGCGGGAACTCTGTGGCTAATTGTTCCGCGGCCTCCTCGCTGTTGCGCCGCTCCTGCACGAAATCGAGCTCCTCGTTCATGTGCCGCCGCGTCTCTGCGGCCAGCCAACCAAGGCGAAGACCAGGGATCAAGCAAGCCAGCAAATCGTAGTATAGCTCTATAGTCCACAGGTCGACCTGCAGAAAGCGTGCAACAGTGCGCGCCTGGATCTTGACGGCCACCGGAGTGCTGTCAGGTAGAGTGGCGCGGTACACACTCGCGAGCGACGCCGAAGCCACCGGCTCCGGGTCGAAACTCTGAAAGGCATCAACCATGCGCAGGCCAGTGTCCTCCCGAAAAGTCTGCAGGTCCCAATCAGTGCGCTGCGTAGCTTGGTAGGACATCAGAGTGCGCAGGACGGACACGTACTCGCCCGCAATTATGGGCTGCGCGCACATGTGCTGTGCTCCTTTGATGTAAATGCCCCCCTGCCGCAACGCGAGGTCCCGCAGGCGCTCAGCTATGCGAGTGTGCGTGCGAGAGGCGGCCTGTCGTTCCTCGTCCGCGTCCAGGGAGAGGGCCCACACGCGCAGCTCGTGCAGCTTCCAGTCCAGCAGCACAGGCACGATGTAGCGAGTCGATAGCCCGACTCTGCGCACTGCCGTCGCCCCATCAGAGTCTGACAAAGTGATATAGGCAACGGAAGCTGACCCCAGGCCGGTGGCAGCAACTGCAGGTGCGCTCCTGCTTGTCAAATAACGCAGCGAAGGTAGTAGCGCCTGCAGCATGAAACCTGTACAGCTATCCGCTATCCGGCTTAACCGTCTGTAGTCGATCACTATCTCAGTACAGCTATCCAGGCGCCGAGCGTGTTCTCCCCATGGCTTTTGTGCGGAGGGTGCTCGCGTAAGGCCAAGGCCACGTCATTTGTCTCAATCTCTGAGCCGCCGCAGGAACGATGGCTGCTAGCATGAACGCGGTCGCCGCCACGCCGTGCCGTGCGTCTCGCCGTGCCGCGCAGGTGTGTTCGTGTAAACGTCGCTGTCGCCCCGCGGCCGCCGGACACTCTGCTGCTGCGCCACGACGTCTCCTCAGAGGTCATGCAGCAGATTGCGAGTGTCGGGCGAAGTTTTGTGCACGAAAGAGCGCGTTCCGCCGCTGTGCCGGGCCTCGTGTGCCGTGAGTAATGGCCGGCTGAACCGCGCAACCTGAGACAACCACCGCTTCTGCACTTCAGACGGTGTCGGCACGCAAGGCCCTGTCCGGCGTGGCGCTGAAGGGCGCCGCTCCGGTACGTGTGCAGCTGGGAACGGACCGCTCTCGTCTCAGCCCTGGGTTTCACTGACTCGAGCCTCCCGCAGCGCGCCTCCGCCCGCGTGAGCGTCATCACCTCCGCCAAGGTCGGCGACAGCCTCGAGGTGTTCCTGGTTCAGGCACGTGGCCGTAATAAGTGACCGCCGCTGCGGACGAGACTCAAGTAGAGTGCGCCCGTTCCAGTCACCTTACTCGACTGCGTCCCCTGCCTCCGCGGCTGCAGGCTACGCCCGATCCCAAGCTGCGTCTGCTTATGTCCAGCATGGCGGAGTGCGTGCGCACCATCGCCTACAAGGCGCGTGGCTCCACGCTTGCAGTTGACGTGGATATAGACGCCGGTACCTTCTGTCCTCTGCCTCTGCACCTCTAACGCGCTCTTCCATGCAGGTTCGCACTGCGTCCTGCAGCGGCACTGCGTGTGTGAACAGCTTCGGCGACGAGCAGCTTGCTGTTGACATGCTCGCTGACAAGCTCCTGTTCGAGACGCTCAAGTACAGCGGCGTGTGCGAGTCCGCGTGCTCCGAGGAGGTGCCCGTGGTGCAGGAGATGGGCGGCAAGGGATTCAGCGTTGCGTTCGACCCGCTGGACGGGAGCAGCATTGTGGACACCAACTTCAGCGTTGGCACCATCTTTGGTGTGTGGCCCGGCGCCAAGCTGACGGGCATCACTGGCCGCCAGCAGGCTGCCGCCGGCATGGGCATCTACGGCCCGCGCACGGTGTACGTCATCGCCGTGGCTGGCTTCCCCGGCACACACGAGTTCCTGCTCCTCGACGACGGCAAGTGGATGCACGTGAAGGAGACGACTCAGATCGGGGAGGGCAAGCTGTTCAGCCCCGGCAATCTGCGCGCGACGTTCGACAACCCGGAGTACGAGAAGCTGATCAACTACTGGGTGGACAACCAGTACACGCTTCGCTACACCGGTGGCATGGTGCCGGACGTCTTCCAGATCCTGGTCAAGGAGAAGGGCGTGTTCACCAACGTGACGAGCCCCACCACCAAGGCCAAGCTCCGCCTCGTGTTCGAGTGCGCGCCCCTGGCGCTGCTCGTCGAGAACGCGGGCGGCTTCTCCAGCGGTGATGGCAAGTGCGTCAGCGCCCTCGATGTGCCGGTCACGGGCATCGACCAGCGCACGCAGGTGTGCTTCGGATCCAAGAACGAGGTTGCGCGGTTCGAGAAGTACCTCTACCCCGCAGCCACCACGCGGTTCAAGGATGTCCAGGCATCGCTCGTGTAATCGATTATTCTAGCACGTGTCATGTGTCTTCGCTGCCACTGCCGTAGCCAGCTATCAGCGCCAGCGATGATGGCCCTGGTGGCGGCGCCCCCCTGGCTATTTTGGCTGGCGGAACTGCAGCGCCCTGGTCCTCTGCGTAGCTAGGATCGTCTGCATCGTACTCGTGCGCGTCTGGCGCAGCTACTGCTGTCTGTGCTTGGTGACTTGCGCCCAGGCCGGACTTCCAGGAGGCGTAGAAAGCCTTTATCTGCTCTGGCGTGTACCCAGTCTCAGCTGCCTGCTGGGCCCATGCGTCGAAGGCCGCCTCATCCTCGGCGCTCGCGGGCACTGCATACTGGGCTTCTGTAACCGGGTAGGCAGACATGGTGGACGCAGCGCCGCCATCCGCCTGCGCGTCTTCAAGAGCGCGCTGCTGTGCCAACGCTGCACGCTGCTCCGGCGCGAGGCGCTCCTCGGCGCGACGCAACGCATCTGCGTACGCCTCCTCACGCTCACGCTTGTTGCGCCTGATGGACACCGGATTGGGGTCCTCATAGGCCCAGCGCACATTGAGCACCTCTGGCAAGTTGTCTGCCGACCGTGGCTGCGGCCACCACGGCGGCTGCAAGCTCTGGTTGTGCATGGCCTCTTTCGCAAGCTCAGCGCTGGCACGGAACACGAACCGCACGAAGGCGATGCTCTTGCCACGAACCACATACACGTCCTCTAGCGGGCCCCACTCGCTAAACACGCGCTCGAACGTCTCCTGCAGCTTCGCCCCGAGCCGCTCAGACGCCGCGCCGTAGGCCACGTACAGCGTGCGCGAGAGACTGAAGAAGCTACCCACGCCGCCCATGTTGCCCTTCTCCTCCGCGAAGCGGTCTCGCCCAAAGATGTCCGTCGTCGGGTTCTTGTCGTGTCGCGCGCAGTCCTCCGCAGACGGCACGAGGTGGAAGAAGGGACACTCGTAGCCGCTGCTGCACACCCCCCGCGCGAAGTACTGGCAAAAGAACACGCCGCTCTGTGGACAGGGGCGTCACCACGTGCGCTCGCTCGAGCCGGGCTTCGGGCGACGCACCCGCTCGTTCGCACGTGTCAGACCAGAGTCCACGTACGAGTTGCAGCGCTCCTCACGCAGCTTCTTGGACCTGAGAGACAGCACCAGGGGACGGCCGCCGAGGCGAGTCAGTGCCTGCCGCAACCGCGTCGCTTCTGAAGACAAGGCCGCGTCAAGGAGAACAGTGGCAGCGCGTGCAACGCACCCAGCCTTGTCCTGCTTGTCTTGTTGCGGCAGGGACAGGTACTTGCCATACCTGTGCACAGCAGAGACACTCAGACGGCGTCACGCGCGCCAGGCGCTAGGTGCAGGACGCACCACATGTTGAACTCTGCCCCGCCGGCGCCGCGCTCCCGTTCCGCAGGCGCGGCACCCTCCAGCTGCTTGCGAGCACGCCTCTTCAGCGCTATTGCCCGGCCCTCCACCGTCCACACGGGCGGCGTGCTGGACGCCATGCAAGAGACGCGTACAACCCTACAAATTGGACTCGCGACTGAAGCGCTCTCAGGTTGCAGGGTCCCGCCTCATCCAGTCCAAGACTTGTTGCCCAGCGGGTCTCCGAGACACCGCGAGTCGCCAAGACACCACTATCGATATGCACCGCACAATCGTGTGGTGCATCATTGTGAACGCCTGGCTGTGCGTCGCGCCAACGGAGGCTACTCGCATCTTCGACGCTGACTCCGACAGCGCACATCTGCCACCCGCTGCAACAGCAGGCGAGCAAACACACCCGATTGCCTTCCATGTGGAGTACCAGCAGATTGATGCCGGCGTCAATAAGGCTGAGGTGGAGACGTATTTGACGGCAGCGCTTTCGTACATGGCGTCAATCGTGCACGTTCATGGGCCAGCACCGGCACCGTTGCTGCTGCCCAGGCCATGCGCGGTGACGCAGACCTGGTCGGATGGCAGACAAGAATGCATCCAAGAGGCGCCACTGAATTCGTGTCTGCAAGCCTTCCACAACGCGTCCTTCTTTGATCAGACGCGCATCTGCAGTGGACTCCACCCTGGCGATTGTCACATAGAGGGCAGCCACAATCCGCCTCTAGCTGCAGATGTGGTTCTGTACGTCACTGCAACTGCAGGTGGTGAAAACGGCATGGTGCACTGCGGCCGACAGGACGCTGCGCTGGCCAGCTCCATGAGCGGGCCATCCGGCAGCCTGGCAGCTGCTGGCGGGGCATGCGCAGTGGATGGCGCCACAGGTCGCCCCATCGCTGGCGCGGTCAACATTTGCCCAGAGCGCCTCATGATGCTGCGGACAGCGTCTACTTTTAGCCGGGACAGTCTTGTGATGGATTGCGTCCATGAGCTGTTGCATGTGCTCGCCTTCTCCGAAGCTCTGTATGGCTCATTCAGGGACCGCAACGGCATCACATCTGTGGACGGCCGTCTACTTGTCCGCTCCAGCGCTGTGGTTGCGGTAGCTAAGGCTCATTTCAACTGCCCATCTCTAATCGGCGTGCCGCTCGAGGATGACGGTGGCGATGGCACCGCCAACACGCATTGGGAGATGCGAACATTGAACGGCGAGCTGATGGTGGGCACAGTGCTTGCAGGCCAGCGCCCTTCGTTGAGCGATTTCACGCTCGCCTTTCTGGAGGACACAGGATGGTACGCGCCACGCTACTCGCTGGCCTCGCCCCTGGCGTGGGGCCGTGGAGCAGGCTGCGGATTCGTTACAGCGAGCAGCTGCCACAGCACGCCCAAGACTGTTCAAACTCGCTTTTTCTGCTCACCGACTGCGGTCGGCGCCCAGTGCACATTCGACAGCCTCGCTGTTGGCACGTGCATCCAGCTACCGCTGACAAAGCAGCAGGAGCAATGCTTCGTTGTTGCGCCATACAGCAACTGGGTGTGCCGAGACTCGTCGTTGGCCGATGCCGACCGTGCGCTGTGGGGCAACAGCTTCGGCGCAGGGTCGCGCTGCGTGGCTGGCGGCGAGTATCCATGGAGCCGGTCGCAGGGCCACCTTGTGTACACACAGGATGAGCCCACAGCGGGTTGCTTCCTCACGAGCTGCACAGGCGGCGGGGTGGCTCAAGTGAGTATCGCCGGAGAGTCTCTCGCTTGCCCAGCTGGAGCTAACATAAGCGTGCCGATGTTCAAGGGGACGCTCGGTCCTTGCCCAAGCGACTTATGCGTGTCGCTGGCTTGCAAGAATGACTGCAACGCAAACGGCGACTGCTCTGCGGGTCTGTGCGTGTGCTGGCCTGGATGGAAGGGTGCAGACTGCTCACAGGCTGCGTAGATCATCGCACCATCGCGCGGGGCGCGCTGTTGCGCAGAGGCACTGTGACCAGCGGCACTGCGTCATCGTAGAAGCGCGTGAAATAGGACACGCAGTCGCCCCGTTGTGAGTGGTGGTCCTTCACCTGCCCTGCGGAGATGCCCTTGCGGCCCACACCGTCCACCTTGGCGCCCAGCCAGAATGCGACCGGGGGGCGCACCCATACAGACGGCACCACGCCTCTGCTGTGCCCGCGTCGCGTGGCATTGGCCACCAGGAAAGCCATAGCAATGTCCTCGCATTCCCGATGCCTGCTCACGTGCTCTCGAATGCCCCTCGGCATTGCGTGCGTGTACATCTCCAGGTACGCGGAATGCAAGAAGGCGGCCTTTGTGAGCACGAGACTGTACTTTCCGCGCACCCACAGCGCTGGCTCTGCACTGATGTATCGGTACCGAGCCACTGCCTGCCCCGCCTTGCACCTCGGGGGCACGCGCAGTGGCTCGTGTACGCGAGGATAGAAGCCCACAAGTGCGTAGGGCGCAGCTCGCCAAGCTGCGAAGGCGTCGCGCAGTGTGGCACAGGGGATGACCATATCGTCATCCACTGAGAACACAGCCTCGCTGAGCAAGCCGGCGAGTGGCTCAAAGCGATTGTTCAAGCTCGTGCTCGGGTATGTGTCGTAGGAAACGACAGGTACGTGCACATCACGCGGCCGCGGCTGGCGGGACTGCAGGAAGAACGGCCTGTCATCTGGGTTGCCCACTTGCGGCGCAGGCGCCTGCTCCGACCACACCACGCGGATAGAAGCCACCTGTGGCCCACACGTCGCGTAATGTGACAGCGCACGCAGAAGAAGTTTGCGCCGCTTGAAAGTATTTAGCACAACTGTGAAGTTCTGCGCTGGACTGGGCCCCGCCGGCTGGCTAGCAAAGGGAAACGAGCTAGAGTGCCTCTCTTGCCATCGCGCAAGCTCCGGAGAGAAAGGCAAGTCAAGTGGCGACTGCGTATCGGTGGCGCGAGTCAGCTCACCTCCATCGACGATGGCAGGACGGCAAAGGTGGTGCAGCAGCGACGCAGGGGCACGCACTGGACATGCTCTGCGGCTAGGCGAGAGTAGCCAGACGACAGTCAGCAGAGTCGACACGGCCGCGATGGAGTGCCGTCTCGGCTGGACGTCGTGTGAGAGTGACGAGACTCACCTCAGAACACAGAACACAACACAGGCTGGCGAAAGACACAGGAAGCAGTGTCTGACGCACCACGCTGAGTCTAGAGTACAAGGCGGAGACGCTGTGAATCCACCCGCTAAGCGCCCAGGGCAGGCCTTTGCGCTTGCGCATGAGGCCTCCTGCCTTGGAGGCGGCCCGCGCCGTTTCGGCGACGGTACCCGCGCGATGCGGTCACTTCATATCGATGCCTGCTCTGTGAAATCGCTCTGGCCAAAACGAGTGACGTGTGCCACGCAGGCAGGCCGGTCAAGAGCTCTTGCCTCCGCGAGACTCTTCGTCTAGAAATGGCTGTATGATGGCGCAATCTGGCAGCGATGAATCGGCAGGCGCTTGGGATAAACACACACTGCGTCTGCAGCAGCCAGAGGGCGGCACCGTGGTCGTTTTGGGCACTGCGCACGTGAGCTCCACTGCCGCCGCCGAGGCGTCGCAACTGATTCGGAGTCTCTGTCCAGACGTCGTCGTTATCGAGCTTGACGCGGAGCGCTACGCGAGCTTACTGCGGAGCACTGGGAAGTCTGCGCACGCCGCTCTAGAACGGGGCGACTCTGTGGCAAAACTGGTGACTCTCATCGCACGCGGAGAGCTGCCTAGCTTTGCTGGAGGCTGTCTGTATGCGGTTGCGGGCACTGTATTGCACGCGCAGCCTGGCGCGGAGTTTGCTGCAGCGGCTGCAGCGGCGCAGGAGGTGGGTGCAACACTGGTTCTCGGCGACCGCGACTATCGAGTGACCATGTCAAGACTGCGGCACAGACTGCGTCACGCGGCGCAGCATAGCAGTCGTGACGCAAGGCAGCAGCGGGGCACTGCACCCGACGCTCGTGTCGCGAGCCTCATGCACGCTGCTCACTGCGCGCCTGAGGAGGTTGTTAAGAGCGCCGCTCGCCGCCTACTGCGCGATGCTGTGCAGGGCGGCCCCGTCCAGCCCGATGACTTGGCCATTGTTCGTCAGTGCTTCAGTTCGGTCGTGGAGCTGACCCGGGAGCGTGCGCTGGTACCTGCCACTGACCAGGAATCGCTCTTGGAGCTCGACCTCGCGCGCTCTGGCCTTGCGCCGCACGCTGCAGATGCGGTGCATCAGACTTTGGTTGCAGAGCGAGACCTCATTTTGACGCGCTCTTTACAGCTGAGGCCGGGGACGACTGTCGGCGTCGTCGGTGCGGGACATGTGCGCGGCATCGCCCGCGAGTGGCAGAACGCGCGCTCTCCGGAGGCCTATGCGCGGGCAAAGGAGTACGAGCTTCCCGTTCCCTCAGATGCACCGCCCAGCTCGAACTGGACAGGGAGCGTCGGACAAGTGGCAATGGTTGGTGGAGGAGCGCTTTTGGCGGTCCGACGTCCCCGACTGGCGCTGCGCCTGGCGGGGTTTACTGCGGGATTGACGGCATTCGGTCTTGCGACGGCTGCGCAAGCCGTGAGGCACATGAAGTCCGCGTTGGACGCAGTGGACAGCGCATCACGGCTGCTGGACCAGCGCGACACAACTACAGACTAAGCGATCGTGGGTGTTCAGCGTGGGTCTCGTGGCTGCGTTTCCCTGAGCTACTGCGCGAGTGCCAGCGGCGGCACCACCGCCATTGGGCAGTCCGCGTTGCAGAGCATGTACTGGCAGACGCTGCCCAGTGGCGCCGCCCGCTTCAGCGCGCTTGGCCCGCGCCCAGCCAAGACTAGGAGATGCGGCGGCCCGTCCGAGATGCCTGCCACGCCAGATTGGCCGAGGTCCACCAGCGCATCGCGCACATCGAAGTCGCTGCCCAACGGATGGCCGGTGATTGCCTTGCCGCCCTGCGCTGTGAAGCTGAGGAGCATCTTGTCGCAGAGTGCAAGCTCCTGCTTGGTGGCCTCGTCATCGGCAGCAGTCGGCATGTGGCACAGAAGCACAGTGTCGGTTGGACTCAGCACGTTTGCGCACGCCCACTTCACAAGCAGCGTGCTGGTGGGCGCCCGCCCGTCAACAGCCAGCACCACAAACCGGCGCCCGCAATTGGTCGCTCGACTCGCACCGCGCACGATGACCACAGGCACGGGCGACACTGCTGCAACGTCGAGGGTTGTGCGACTCGCATAGCGCCATGTGGCCGGGTCGCTGGCCGCCGTATGACTGCCGAAGATGAGCAGCATGTTGTCGCGCTGGCCGTCCGTTAGACTGGTGATGTAGCTCATCAGCGCGTCTGTGATGCGCAGTGGGCTGCGTAGCTTCAGCAGCGTCATCGACGACGCCTTGTTGCCAAGCGAACTGGCTGCCTGCAAGACAACCGCCACGCTCTGCTCGTCGTTGCCGAGAAGCACATCGTCAGCAAGTCCGCTGAGCGGCTCCTCAACAGCCTGGAAAGGAACGGCAGTCTTGACAGTCATGTCTGCCAAACGAACGTGCAGCAGCGTTACCATGTCGCCTGCGCGGGCGAGGACATCACGAGTGTACTCCAGCGTCGCGCAAGCCTCCGCGGCGTCGCGGGGCAGAGCAATGACAAGATTGCGTTTGCAAGGCGCAGCCATCATCGCGGATCGTCTTTAATTTGGTCCAAGGTTGACACGTGGCATGCATCTTCAACTCCACTTCGCAATCTATTCTCGCAATGTCTCTCCGCGCACCCGCCACGCTGTGCTGGGGAGTCACCTCCTCACGGAGACCCACACCGTGCGGACCGCCTTTGTCCTCGCAAGAGGCCTCTCTGACACACCACCAGAGACCAAGCATGCAGCCTGCTTGCGCGCCCCGTGCGAGCCTACACATGTTAAGTGCAGAGAGAACAGATTTGCGCATCCAGCTAGCGCCACGGAGGAGTGGCAGAAGACGGAGCTTCTTCTGGACAGCTTCAGCGGCCACGCCCGGTGCGCCTGCGCTGCCTATTTATTCCGCCAGTATAGCTGACTGACCACTAGCTCCAGAGGACTCCGCCGACGAGACAGTGGACCCGCAGGTAGCACGCATCCAGCTGCCCACACAACGTCGTCGCCAGCGTCTCGAGTTCACGTGCAACAAGTGCGGTGCGTTCTCCTCTCTGTCTGTCCCGCTGGCTGTGCTTGCTCACTCACACGGCTGTCACACCTGCAGGTATGCGGTCTGCTCGCCTAGTTAACCCAGAGGCACTCGCTCGGGGCACTGTCTTCGTGCAGTGCGCCACTGCATCCTGCGCTGTGTGGCACAAAATCACGGACGCATTCAACTTCTATGGCGAGGAATACACAGGCTTGCAAGACAAAGCGGATAGTGATAGTGATGCAATATAGCACAGATGGTCAGCGCACTGTGAGTGAGTCCAAGCGGTTCTTCAGCGCCGTCACTGTTGCTTCGAGCTGTGCCTTCTCTGCATGCGTAGCGCGTAGCTCAGCCAGCATCAGAGGAGACGACACCAGTCCCGCCTCTGGTCCAAGTGATGCCAGAGAGGAGCGCACTCTGTCCCGTGCAGCTCTGGCAGCAACTAGTCGCTGACCCGCATCATCACGCTGAGCAGTTGCGGTTTCCAGCTCACGTGTGCGCTGCGCATTGAAGATTTTTGCGGCGTCCAGCCGCGTCTGCGTCTCCGCCACTGCACGTGCTGTCCTTCGAGCATGGGCCTTGAGGCGGATCACTTCTGAGTCGCGCTCAGCCGCATGACCGCGCAGCTTCGCAGCCACTGCTGCGGTGGCTTCCACCATGAGCACCTGTGCGCCGGCGCTACTGCGATGTAGTGCAGCTTGTGCGGTAGTAGCCTTCACCGCCTCGCCGCCATCCGTTCCCGCAAGCGTGCCCGCGATGGCTGCGTGGCGCGCAGACAGGCTTGCGTGCTCTTTTCGTACCGCCCACAGAGCGGCATCGGCAGCTGCAGCTTTTACGAGGACGGCATCAAGGGCCTTCGAAGAGACAAATCGATAGGCTGGCGCTGAAAAATCGGCAGCCTGTCCAGCTCCGGCGCGTGCTGCCTGAGCTGCCTGAGTGCGCAGAGCCTGTACATGGGCCGCCGCCTCTCGGGCGGCAGTCTCCCTGGCTAAAAGCTCTTGTCGTCCAGCGTCCAGCGCCCGGGCAGAGCTCTCTGTCGTAGTCGCTCGCGCGCCGCATAGCTGCAAATGACGGTGCTCAAAGTCAACGCGCACGCTGCTGGGGCTGGAACCGCCTTGGGGAGCAAGCACAGGTGATTGGCACGGTGCTTGGGGAAACGGTGCGCCGCCGCTGCTGCGTCGCACGGAACGATTGAGTGAAGACGACAAGACAGGCGGCACGTCGCGTCGAGAAACGTCCACCGCTACCGCTGCCGCTGTGTCAGGAGAAGGCAAGTGGACCACCAACGCAGCAAGCTCTTCTCCCCACCCGCTAGCACGCGGTGCTTCGCCGAGACTCTCGCGTCTCTGCGCCTGATGTGTGTCCACTGGCATGGTGCGGACAGCTTCCAAGCGCATGGGGCCTTCCGTGGCCAAGCGACTGGTCAAGTCTGTATGTTGACTGGGCAATACAACGAAAAGAAGAGCCGCTGCGCCGCACAGATTGACTGAACAGCCTCCCTACAACACAGTCTACCTCTGTTGACTAGATGCACCTGCGCATGGCACAGGAAGTGCGCTTTCCACGTCATTGCGCGACCGCGCGGGCGGTTTCCGGCCTTTCTGCAAGCCCGCTCCTCGTAGGAAGAAGTCTGTGCATTCCCGAGACCTTGTTATACTGAGCCACACAGCATGGCGGAGGCTTCTCTGTTCGATGGCTGCTTGATGTTCGTGCTTTACGTTCCTGATGACGCAACGGAGGCAGTGCCACAGCGGCAGAGTCTGATCGGTGCCATCACGGCGTACGGTGGCACACTGATCTCTCGCCGCGAGGTGATACAAGTGCAGTTTGCGGACAAAGTCACTGTCCTTGCAGTTAACCGACATGCCCTTCCTCGCAAACTGCCGCTGCTGCCTGGCACCTGTGTGTACGACGGCAGCTGGGTCTTCGACAGCATCAACGCGGGCGCGATGCTGCCTCTGGAGGACTACGAGCTGCTCGACGGGCCAGCTGGTCTCCCCGAAAAGCAGGCTTCGCGAAACAAGGCGGCACCCCAAGAGCAGCGCGCCGCTGCCGCTGCTCCGCCACAAGAGATAGAAGAAGCCCCAGTCGACGCTGCCGCGCCTGGCGTTGAGGCGGAGGAGCGCGAGGATGGAGAGGCGCCGAAGCGCAAACGGTGCGTTTGTTTGTGAACCCCGAGGCAGTTGCAGAGGCCAGTGCGCTGACTCCCCTGGGTGCATCTCTTGTTCACGTGTCCAGGTTCACCGCGGAGGAGGACGAGAAGCTGCGCGGCTGGGTGGCTGACCACCCAGACATCAAAGTCAAGGGCAACAAGCTGTGGGAGAAGGCGGAGAGGGAAAAGCTGCTGCCGGGGCGCACGTACCAGGCGATGCGTGAGCGGTTCACCAAACACGTGCGTCGCACGGCGTGGCGTGACATCTGAGCACCACACTGACGCCTCCTTTTCCGTGTGGCTACGCAGCTTCTCGGCGGAGGCGGCGCCGCTTCTCCCACCAACGTGCGCCGTGAGCGCGCTGTCCGTCCGGCGAGTCCGTTGGTTGAGAAAGATGATGGTAAAGGAAAGCCTGGCAGCGCCCGCAAGTCCATTGGCGGTACTCAGCCGCAGTCTCGAGGAGAGGCCATGCCGCTCGCAGAGCGGCCCCGCAGCACGAAGCGCGCGCTCAATACAGAGCAAGCGGTGGATCCTGCGTCCGCGGAGGACGACATGATGGTGGACTCGGGTGCCATCCGCAAGCGGCTGCGCCTGACTGCGACTAGAATGCAGTGCCGCGTGGAAGACGTGCTGCACGCGCTCATGGTCACCTCTGGATTGTGGGCTGCTGCGGAAGAGTACCTGGACATTGGACCGGAGGCACAGTGCGTTTACCGCCTCCTCACACAGCGTGTTGTGCATCCATCAACTGAGCTCTGCATGTGGCGGTCGCAGGAACCTTGCAAAGGCCCGCAGCTGGTGCGCTGGCACAGATGAAGCGCTCAAGGTGCTGGCTGGTGCGCGGGTGAAGGGCAAGGAGACTGCTGATGCGCGACAGTTGCTGCGCAGCTTCTCGCCACAGGAAGTCCACGACCGGTGCCGCTTCTTGGGCCTCCTGCCCCTGCGCTCTTGAGCGAAAGACACGACGCTGATATGCGTGAATGACAACTTGCCCGCATGCATCCATTCATTAGGGCACGCTCCGCAGGACTATTTCCCGCTCCTCAGCATGTCATCTCGCACCTCGCATCTCGCGACATGGTTCGCCCTGCTCTGCCTTTGCATTTTGTGTGCAATTGGCGCTGGCCAAGTGGGTCTATCAACCGAATTCTCAACTGATCTCCTCCTGGCGACTCCATCTGCTCTGCACCCTTGCGCGAGCACGACGCTGGTGAACAAGCTCCAAGGTGCGCGAGCGACAGGTGTGTGTATTTGGTGTCGGTTTCTGCGACTGAAGGCGTGCTCTCTGCGATTCAGTGTCCGTGAGCATCGACCATGCGGCGCTGGTCGTCAATGGATCAGTGACCAACATCGGCGCGACGCCCTGCTCGCTGTCCATGACCGAGGTGGTCGCTGCGATGCCGCTCGGCGAGAACAGTTCTTGCGGAAAAGTACTGCTGGCTTGCCACTACGGGATGCTTCTTTACCGTCATAATATGGTCAAACCCACGCGTCTGAACTGCGACCACATGGCTTTGCGCTGTCAGAATGGAACCGCTGTGATGCAGCTGCGGAACGTAGCTCTGTGTTCGCTGTGCACAATCGCCGGAGGCGCCTCCTTTGTCGAC
>Ga0164296_1002449_pt1 | contig 18492 bp, 16 predicted proteins | sample GEODES057metaG_FD_113533 | JGI IMG/M metagenome (GOLD analysis project Ga0164296, IMG submission 113533) | Dystrophic lake water microbial communities from Trout Bog Lake, Wisconsin, USA - GEODES057 metaG | ecosystem: Environmental > Aquatic > Freshwater > Lake | place: USA: Trout Bog Lake...
ATAATTCATGAGTGGTTTTTCAGCTGACTGGCTTAGTTTACGTGAACCTGTAGACCATCGATCACGTAATCTTGACCTACAAGCCCAAGTACTTAACTATCTTGAGAAAATCAAAACTGTATACCCTGGTTCGGTCCACATCACAGATTTAGGTTCTGGTACCGGCTCTAATTTACGCGCTTTAGCACCACACATCAACTCGGTTCAATATTGGACTTTAGTCGATTATGATTTAACACTTTTGAATGTTGCTCGCTCTACCCTTCTTGCTTGGGCTGATCGCGAAATAAATATGCCTACTGTTGGATCATCTGTGAATCTCTTAGATACCATCAAACCAATATCAATACTCAAAGAGAATAAAACAATTGTCGTAAAGTTTAAATGTGTCGACTTATTCAATGACTATCAAGCAATTCTGAATGAACCTGCTGATCTGATTACTGCGGCGGCTTTCTTTGACCTTATAGCGCAACCTTGGCTTACCCAATTTTGTGCCCATTTATCAAAGCCCCTCTATACGGTACTTACTTATGACGGCGTAGAAAAGTGGAGTCCTGCCCAAGTCATTGACGCTGAAATTTTGAAGGCTTTTCATGAACATCAACGAACCGATAAAGGTTTTGGTTCTGCCTTGGGACCAGCAGCTACGCAATGTCTAGAAAACTTACTACGTGCGCAACAATTCACTACAGTTTGTGCTCCTAGTCCTTGGATTTTAGATCAGCATGATCAAGCTTTAATTGAACAATTAGCCATTGGTAGTGCTAAAGCAGTGAGAGAAATAGGCTCTGTACCACAGACTTCAGTCAATCAGTGGGAGCAGAGTAGGATACAAGCAGATCAGTGCGAAATTGGGCACATTGACTTTTTTTCCTACAAGACAACATAGCAACTTACTCTTGTGCTTTGATATTAAGTAACTTCAATCTCTCAGCATATCTAGTTTGCTCAGATTCCACAAAGGTTTTGAAATGATCTGGGCTATCAATCACTGGGTCTAAACCAATTTGAACAATACTATCTTTTACTGATTTATTTTCAAGAGCCTGTTGAATCAGTTGTTGAATTTTATTGACCGTATCGGGTGGTGTTCCAGCGGTTGTAAATAAACCAAACCAGCCACCATCAATTTCAAAGTTAGGAAACCCTTGTTCTGCAATGGTGGGAACATCTGGTAGAAAAGATGCCCGTTTTAGACCAGTGTAAGCAATCGCCTTAAATCTTCCATCCTTAATGTAGGGAAGCACGGATGGTGGCGTCGTAATTAATACTTGAATTTGTTCGCCCAAAAGAGCAGTCGTCGCAGGACCAGCCCCCTTATAAGGAATATGGGTCATATCTAAACCCATTTTCTGATTAAAGTATTCACTCGAAATATGTAAATGATTACCATTGCCTGGACTTCCGTAAGAGACTTTATTCTTTTGATCCTTGGCGAATTTCAAGAAATCATTCAGATTTTTATAGGATGATTTTGCATTGACCACTACCAGCAGTGCTTCGACATTCCCAAGATTAGTCACTGGGATTAAGTCCTTTTTTAAATCAAAAGGTAGTTTCTTATAGTAACTAGGATTCACCACAATTGATGATGAAGTAACTAAGAGCGTATATCCATCCGGTTTAGATTTGACGACTAAATCAGTACCAATAATACCGTTTGCACCGGGGTGGTTTTCAGTATAAAAAGATTGATTATTTTTTAAGGTTAATTCTTTTGCCAAAATCCGAGCTAATGAATCGGGTGTACCAGTTTCAAAGGGAACAACCATTTTTATAGTTTTAGCTGGGTAGTTTTGTGCCCAAGCAAATGGGACGATCAAACAAAGTAGCAAGCTAGTTATAAGCGTTTTCATGGTAATCACTTCGTTGAATTTTCTATTGGCGTTGGGATGACATCTTTGGTAGCGCCCTTCCAACCATGTTCGCTAATATCTACGACAACTCCATTGGGATCAAAGTATTTGACTTCATAAAATCCGCCGTCATGTCTGACATCCCCCATCCAATAGGTAGCACCATTTTTTTCTAGCGATTTTCTGGTTTGACTGACATCATCTACCCAAAATCCTAAATGATGAATCCCCACAAAGTTAGCGCCCCGCTCACCTGCAGAAGTATCATTTTTATACTTCAGTAAGGCCAAATTTACCGTGCCATCACTCAAGTAAACTCCTTTCGCATTTTCCCAATCAGTGCCACCCACTCTTTTCATATCAAAAGTGTCTATATAAAATTGAGCGGCGGATTCAGGGTCCTCAACTGTCAGAGTAATGTGTCGAAGTTTAGCCATTTTTGTCTCCATATTTTTAAGAATTCAATTATTCTTTAAAAACATCTTACAACATACCTTCAACGGTGTCTTATACAGCCGTTCAATCTACTTGTACATTTTCGTCCTTGTTAACTTTTGCATAGGATGGAATCGCATCTATCTATTGAGGAGATAGGTTGGGAAATATTTCATATGATGTTGGAAGTGGCTAGCGGTCACAAGAAAAAATTTGCAGAGCAATGGAATGTGCATAATGCAATTTCTTTATTCAAGTCTGCTCCGGCAACCTAAATTAAGCGCCTACAAACTTGGTATCATCTTTAAGGTTTGTAATTAAATTTTTGAAGCTAAATAAGATGCCCGATATGATCTTATTTAGCTCTTGCCACTAAACGCAGTTGATACCCTTCAAAATCACCTTAGGCTATTTAAGTTGATCTGCTACTTTATCTAAAGCAGCTTTTGCACAAGCTTCATCTTTATCACCGCCAGGTGCGCCAGAGATCCCTATACCGCCAATTGTTTCATCACCAAACTTAATAGGTAATCCTCCTTGATTAGCGATAATATTACTTAGATGGATTAAGGCAAAGCTTGGGTCATTTTTTAAGCGAGTCACAATCTCACCGGATGGCACACGAAAGGTTCGCGCTGTATAAGCTTTTCTGAAACTATTTTCAACTGTATGCATTCCAGTATCATCACCACGCACTTGAACAATGATTTCTCCACTCCTGCCAACTACACTGACTGATATTCCATAACCATTACTTTTACAAGTAGCAATTGCCGTCTGAGCCATCGTCATGGCAATTGAAGCGGTGATATCTTTATGGTTCAGAAGCTGAGCCTGCGAACTGGCAACAAGCATGAATCCTACACATGACACAACTGATTGAGTTAGTAATTTTGAAAACTTTTTCATCTTTATCTCCATTATGTTAATTTATCCCATCCTAAGCTCCTCTTCCTATTTTCGTAAGAGGAGTAAACCCTGAGACGATTGTTTCAAGGTAATTTAGTAGGACTTAAACAACTAAGTCCTATTAAATGAATTACTCATAACACTTAATTTATTCGATGAAGTGTTATGAATCAACAGCCTTACTACTTGCTTCAAATGCTGCCACCGTGTTTAAAATCTCGGCAGGAGAAATCAGGTAATCCGTTTTATTTTCGATTGCTCGTGCAAAGGCCTCAAGTTGAAACTGTAAGGCATTAATCGGGGCAAATTCTTTGACGACCGCCTCTTTACCTGACATGCTCTGAATACTTTGCAATGGTCCCCGAGCTTCGATGTTGCCCTGTTGGCCAAACACATGCACACGCCAAAATACTGGTGACGGCCTTGGCGAAGATAGAAGTCCTGTTGCACCCGATTCAAAATCGACTAGTAAGGCCAGAGTATCCATCGTGCCGCCATCCATTTGACGATAAATACCTTCGACGGATTTGATAGGGCCCATTAAGTTCGTAAAAGCGTCCACGATATGAATGCCGGTTGCTGTTAAATTTCCACCAGGTACATTTTCTGGTAGATCACGCCAAGAGGTTTGGAAGTTTTTTAAATTCTCATTGGTAAAGATCCCCTCAATATGGCTCAATTTACCAAGCTCCCCCGACCTAACAACCTGTTGCACATGTTGCATCGATGGCCAAAAGCGCTTATCGTGACCAACTCCCAACAAGACCTGATGCTCTTGGCAAACTGCTACTGCCCGCTGGGCTTCCTCTAAATTCAATGCCAGTGGCTTTTCACAAAAAACTGCTTTCCCCGCTTTTGCGGCGGCAGTTATTTGAGGTAGGTGTAAAAGATGAGGAGTTGCCAAGACAATCATCTCAATTGAGGGATCAAGTAAGACTTCATTTGGATCAGCGGTGACCTCTAAATGCTTTTCCTTTGCAAAATCTAAATGCTTGGAGGGGTTCGTAACGACTGCTTTTTTAAAGCGAACGACTTCACTGTGCTCGACCGCATTAACAAGGTTTCTACCCCATCGACCTAAACCAAAAATAGCTGCATTGATCATTACGTTTTTCCTACAAAGCCAGTAATAGCCTCGATATTTTTAATTGCCGCCACATGATCCAATAAACGTTGTGCCGTTTTGGACATCGCCAAATCGACTAACTTACCGTCGACCGTTGTACTTGCAACACCACGAGTGAGAGCTTCTTCATACGCGCTCACTACCCTTGAGTAATACTCTATTTGAGCAGCAGTTGGCGTGTAGATATTATTCGCATCCTCAATTTGATTGGGGTGAATCACAGTACGACCACGATAGCCTAAACGCTTAGACAGTTGTGTATCACTTCTGAATCCCTCTGGATCTTTCACATTCGCAAACACACCGTCTAGTGGGCAATCAAAATTTGCAGCTCTGGCAGACACTAAAGAGAACTGGCGAACAAACATCATCTCAGGACCAGGACTTGTCCAAGTAGCGCCAAGTGAGACATTCATATCGCCGTCTTCACCGCCACCATAAATCATGGTCTGAATCCGCTTGCTACTCGTCATAATCGCTCTTGAGTCGAGTACACCACCGGCACTTTCCATCATGATAATAATAGCTGTTGATCCCACACTCAAACCACGCCGAATCTCATAACTTGCGATCATCTGATCGACTGTATTGATATCTGCTACCGAGTCCATCTTGGGCACAATCAAACCTGTGAGCCCAGGCGCACCAATGAGAGCGTCGATATCTTCATGAAAAAATCCAGTAGATAAGCTATTCACTCGCACCCAACTACGATCGCCTCTGACTTTCGGCATGACGTCTAAGGTCATTTGTCTAGCATTTTGTTTTTCTGGATCAGGAACCGTGTCTTCTAAATCAAAAATAAAACCGTCTGCTGGCAGAGTATCTAATTTATTCAACATCCGTTCTTGATTTGCTGGAACGAAGAGGAGGCTGCGCCAAATTTTCATAAGAGAAGCTTTCTAATAAGGTGTTTTTAAAAAATTAATTGATAGGTTTGTGAAGTAACACTACGCCTTGATCCGCATAGCTCTGGATTTGTTCTGGGGTATAACCTAGTCCTTGTAATATTTGGGCAGAATGCTCACCCAAGCTTGGTGCATGTAATCTGATGGTTGGACTTCCTTCCTCGAACAATACTGGATTACGTACTGCTTTCATTTTGCCCATTACAGGATGCTCTATATCGACGGCGACCTTACGGTCGATGATATGTGGATCTTCAAAAACTTCTTTGATGTTATGCATCCGCGAACAAGGCACGCCAGCTTGCATCAATAGGGCTTCTAATTCATGTGAGGATCTTTGGGATACCGCAGGTTCCACAATAGCGAGTAAATGAGCTTCATTTTGTTTACGTAATACATAGCTAGAAAAGCGTTGATCAGTCAGATGATCACCAAGATCTAAGGCCAACATAAAACGTTTAAACAGTTCATCATTCGGTGTCCCAATTGCTAGGTACTCTTTATCAATCGTCTCAAATAATTGATAAGGCGTATTTAATCGATGTTGATTGCCTAACCTTTCTGGCACATCATTGGTGGCTAAATAATAAGCTGTTTCCCAAGCTGCAGCTGCGATCGAGGCTTCGACCAAAGAGACATCAGCCACTTTACCGCCACGACCTTTTAAAACGCTAATCAGGCCACTCAGTGCAGCGTAGGTTGCAAAGAGGGCACCAAAAATATCCGCCGTCTGAATCCCCGGTCGCATCGGCATTTCGCCTGGTGCACCTGTAACAGATAGCGTCCCAGAAAAAGCCTCCACAATGAGATTCACTCCGGCGCGTTTACGATGAGGCCCTGTTTGTCCAAAGCCAGAGGCTGATACATAGACAATATTTGGGTTAATGGCTTTTAAATCGGCCGCCCCTAAGCCTAACTTCTCTAAAACACCTGGTCGATTATTTTCTAAAAAAACATCGGATTCTTTCACTAATTTTTTTAAAATCTCAATCGCCTCAGGTTGTTTTAAATCTAAGACCAAACTTTGTTTATTGCGATTTAAGGCAGCAAAGCTCGCACTTTGACCGTTGACCATCGGTGGCATCGCCCGAGTTTGATCGCCGTTTTTGGGTCTTTCCACCTTAATTACATCAGCCCCCATATCGCCAAGTAACATGCCACAAAATGGGCCAGCAATAAAATTGCCAAGTTCGATAACTTTAATTCCTTCTAACGGTAATGACATATTTTTTCTTTATTTTTATTCAGTAAATTTAATATTTGCAGCTAAACGTTTATTGAGTTCAATTTCATTAGCAATCACTTTTGCAAACTCTTCTGGAGTAGAACCAACCACCTCAAACCCTTGGTCAAAAAATGCCTTTTTCGTTTCTGGTTGTTCTAATACTTTGGCAATATCTAAACGCATTTTGTTCACAATTTCTTTTGGCACACCTGCTGGGTACCAGTAACCATAAAACGGAATATAAGCAAAATCTTTGAGTCCTGCTTCATCTGCGGTAGGCACGTCTGGTAATTCTGACCACCTTTTCTTCGCAGTAATCGCTAAGGCTCTAATCTTGCCGGATTTAATATAAGTAGAAAGACCAGTACCTGGGCCTAAAACAAAATCAATTCGTCCCGCCATCAGTTCAGTAATCGCTTGACCAACGCCTTTAAATGGAATGTGTTGTGTTTTAATACCGGCACTCGTATTGAAATACTCTCCAGCAAATTGCATCACATTCCCAATACCACCCGAACCGAAATTATATTTATTGGGATTCGCTTTCGCATCAGCAATAAACTCCATTAGGTTCTTAGCTGGCAAATCGTTACGCACAGCGATAATAAAACCAACGCTATTTGCAATTTGGGTAATGGGTTGTAAATCTTTGATAGGATCATAGGGTAAGGATTTGCTTACAACCGGCAAACTTGCGTGACTGGATGAGGTGTTCAGAATGGTATAGCCATCTGGTGCCGCTTTGGCTACCATATCAGTGCCGATAGCACCCCCAGCACCAGGACGATTATCAATAATCATCGTTTGACCCAGTGCCGGTTGTAATTTTTGATCCAAATATCGACCGATAAAATCCATCGGCCCACCTGCTACATAGGGAACTACTACCCGAATAGTTCGATTTGGAAAATCTTTAATGGCTGCAGCATTCGGCGTTGAACTAGACTGAGCATAGGCAGTTTGGCCCACTAAGACTAGGGCTGCAATGAACAATTTGGATGCGGAAAAAGGATGAGTGGCCATGTAATTTAATGTCTCCATTTGTTATGCTTGCCATTAGATTTAGGAAACCTCATGAAAAGCAAAATTTTTAATTAATTTCTGATGAGTTTTTCTTCAAACCAATTCCACATATCTGCGACCACTAGGGTTAAATAGTCTCTTTGGCAATGTTGTGAACCGCCTTCTTCCGCTGTATACACTCTGAAAGTTTTATCTTTCGAACCACAAGCATCAAATTGTTTTTGCGCGTCAGATAAAGGTATTTGTTCATCCTCAGCACCGTGCACTAGTAAAAATGGACAGGTCATTTCTTGCATCACACCGTCTAAAGTGAATGGCTTTAGAACCTCTAATGATTGTTCTAAAGTGTCCACGCCTAAAATCCAATTAATGTGATGACCCGGTACGGATAAGGAGGTTTTAAACTGTGCTTCAATCCGCCCTTTCCAAGTTTGGTAGTAATCCCACTGTGCACCCCAAGCAATACAAGCTTTATAACGCGTATCTTTCGCAGCACAACGTGGTGCGTAATAACCACCCAGACTAATCGCCACAATCCCAATTTTGTCCGCATTGACATCTGAGCGAGTTTCTAGATAATCAATACAAGCACTACCGGCGACTTCATAGTCATAACGTAAATATTTTTGTCTAAACCGAATCGCTTCACCTGTTCCAGGGCCGTCCATAATTAATACGGAGAAGCCGCGTTTAATCAGGTCTGGAACACCGCGCATAAACTGAATTTCTTTAGTAACGTCAAGACCATCAAAATACACAATACAAGGATTTTTTTCAGTTGTGCTGTGTTCTGCATGCACGAAATAGCCTGGCAAACTGCCGTCTTCGTAAGGCACTTCCACAATTTCGATACGGTAGTCGGTATGTTTAATAAACTCTCTAAAACAATCAATCCCACGCTGAAAAATATCTAAAGCGCGCTCATCTTTCGGCGTTCTAAAGCGTTCAGCCATATGATAATAATTAGCAGCACGCTGATAAGCATGGGCAGCTGAATAGTGATAATTCTTGCTAGCGAATTGCTCTGCATAAGCTCTCACACCATCAGCCACTTCAGTCACAGCTGTAAACCATGCCTCATCATCGTCAGCAGATTTGCCTTTTAATTTGGTACCAATTTTGTGTAACTCCCCAATTTCAGAGCCGCCGTAAGGAGCCGCGCTGAGCATATTGATAAAGGCAGCTGACCAGCGATAGTTGCCAGGAAAATACATAAAATAAGGAGGATCTTTTTTTTCTGACATGTTCAATTCCTTTTATATTAAAAAGTTCATTCGTGAATATTGGCAACTTTTGCAAGTTCAGTATTTCTGTTTAAATCTTGTTGTAAGAAGTTTCTAAAACCTTCCGGAGTGATATTTCCTGGCTCATGTCCCTGACCAGTAAATAACTCTTGGTTTTCTTTTAATGCCATCTTTTGTGACAAAACTTCATAAATTTTTTGGGTAATTGCGCTCGGTGTTCCCTTAGGAGCAAGAATGCCGTTCCAGTTATAGCTTGAATAATTAGGCAGACCTTGCTCTGCTACTAAGGGCAAATCAGGCATTACAGTAGACCGTTTATCAGCAGTAGCGCCAATGGCAACTAACTTGCCTTGCTTTACATAGGTAGTGCAACCTGCTAATTGTGTAATTGCAATTTGGATATGACCAGCAATTAAATCATTGAGATACTGTGAAGTTCCCTTATAAGGAATATGATTCATGCTAATACCAGCTTGATAATTAAAGCGCTCCATCCCCAAATGACCAACCGTCCCAACACCTGGTGAGCCATAATTGACCTTACCTGGATTCGCTTTTACATAGGCAATAAATTCTTTGACATTTTTTGCTGGCACAGAAGGATGAACGGTAAGACAACTAGCAGTTCTGGCAATCAGCATAATCGGCACAAAGTCTGTCATGGTCTGATAAGGCATTTGCGATTTAATGCCTGGAGCCACAGTCAATGGTCCGGGATTGCCGGCCAGTAAGGTATAGCCATCTGCTGGGCTCTTCGCGACCTTATCCGTTCCCGTCACACCTCCTGCCCCAGCTATATTTTCAACAATAAAGGCTTGTCCTAAAGCATTACTTAATTGCTCTGCCGCCCACCTGGCTTGTACATCGGTAGGCCCACCTGCTGTAAAAGGCACGATAATTTTCACTGGCCGATTCGGGTAGTTCAAAGACGAATTGGATTGTGCAAGAGCAGTTTGCCAAAGACCCATGACACCTAAGGCCATCAATAAGCCCAGATAATTACTCAACCGGGTGTTGTGATGCTTTATTACCAACCATTTTGGTAGGACTTTAATTTGGAATAGAGATGGTAATTTCATGAGGATGATTTTTACTCGCTACCTAATCTAATTTGATATTCGCTTGCTTGACTACTTTGACATAGGTATCGACTTCGCTTTTCATAAACTTACCGAAATCCTCAGAACTATTGCCAATAGGGGTGGCTAATGCCTGCGCAAATCGGTCCTTTACCTCTTGTGATTGCAATGCTTTCGCAGCCGCTTGCTGCAACTTTGCTACGATTGGTTTTGGTGTAGCTGCTGGCGCTAACAAGCTCCACCAGGCAACCGGTTTAAAGTCTGGATAACCCGCCTCCGCAAAGGTCGGAATATCCGCGAGAACACCATCACCTCTTTTTTCTAAACCAATAGCAATCGCCTTGACTTGTTTTGATTTGATAAAAGGCATCGAAGAAGGCAAGGTATCAATGAAACAATCGACCTGACCACCAATTAAGTCAGTCATCGCAGGCGCACTGCCTTTGTAAGGTACATGAATCATTTTAATATTCGCAATGGTACTAAACCATTCTGTTACGAGCTGAGCAAAACTACCAACGCCATAACTGGCGAAGGTTAAAGGTTTCGTTTTCTCTCTACTTTTAGCAAGCGCTACAAACTCTTCCAGCGTATTGACGCCTAATTTGGGATTGATTAAAAAGGCTAGGTAAGTATCAGCCACCCGCGTAATAGGGGCAAAATCTTTTAAAGGGTCATACGGAATTTTAGGATTCAACGCAAAGTTAGTAGCAATGGTCCCTGTCGTAGCAAATACAATCGTATAGCCATCTGGCGCAGCTTTGGCCACATAATCCATCGCAATCATGCCAGAGGCTCCTGGTTTGTTATCAATGATTACGGGCTGACCTAAGAATTCAGAAAACTTTTGCTCAAGTGGTCTAGCAATAGCGTCCGATCCGCCGCCTGCCGCTGTTGTCACAACCAGTCGGACAGGCTTATTCGGGAAGTTCGTAATAGCATCTTGCGCAAATGACAAATGAACGAAAAGACCCAGTACTAACATCAATATAAGCTGCATGCTTTACTCACTTTCTTAAAAAATGAACAACCTCATCATTAAACTTTTGGAATAATTGGTAAGTACAAGAATGACTCATATTTACCCCCTGTGTAAATCGTATTAGTACCCGTGTTGTAATCCGCGTGGTAGTGTAAATAGCCACTACTACCTATTCCGTCTCTAGGCTGAACATCAAGGCGTAATTGATGACCTTTGGCGAAGACCATTGAGGTTGGCCAAATTTCAACTTGGACTTGGACGATTTCACCTGGCGTTAAACGCAGGCGTCTTTGATGACGGTGGTAAGGACGATAAGGTAATGATTTTTCAACATCAAGTTCCCGATGGGAAACACGTAGCCAGCCTTTTGCAACCGGTACAGGAGTTCCTTGTTGGCCAGTTTCTAATAGTTCTTTACCATTTTCATCAAAGTGACGAATCGTCAAGAAGAGATCCATATCTTCAGAAGAACTCGATACCCACAAGGTAGCACTTAAAGGGCCAGTGATTTCTACATCTTCAGTCATTGGGGGCGTAAAAAATGAAACGCCCATATCAGGCTTAATTCCACCACCCATCACTTGCGATGAAGCGGCAGAAGTAGAACCCATTGATCCCATACCAGTTGCAGCGTAAGAACATTGTGCTTCTACGCTTGGATTAGTTTGGGTCAAGTCACCTTTGAGAGGGACAGCTGCAGGGTTCACACCTTGCAAATCTAAATACCATTTAGTCCACTGCGTTCTAGCAATTGGCCATTCATTTTCATTACGCCATACAACTTTATCGCCACCATGACGAATCGCTAATTTCACTGGCGGCTCTTGCATCACACCGTTATCGATTCCTTTTAACCAATAATCTAAAAAGCGCATTTGATCAGCGCGGCCATCTGCGGTATAAAACGGATGGACATGCGAGCCACTTTGCATTCTTAGCTTTTTGTTTGGATTGGAGCTCATCATATAGGCTTCGGTATTGCCTCGTAAGTGCAGCCCCATGCCAGTCCAGTTACCAACTGAATAAAAAGGAACCTTAATCTTTTCCCAGTCTGCTTGAGCCCCACTGAGCGCACCGCTATCTAAGTTGTTACCTAACCAAGTCGCTAAAACATTACGCTCCCATGGATTAGTAACCGTTTCTGATGCACGGCCGAGATGATGGTGTAATAAATGTGCAGTAAACCAATTCGTCATGAAGACATTTAAGATACCGCCATGATACAAAGCATCACGATAAATATCAGCAAAGCCTTCCCACGGAATAATTGCTTTGAGAGAAGGTGGTTGGTGGTTGGCGACAAACCACTGATTAATCGCGTAATAAGAAATGCCTAACAAACCTACATTTCCATTACACCAAGGCTGCTTCGCTGCCCATTCAATCGCGTCATAATAATCGATTGACTCTGCCATCGACCAAGGATCACATTGTCCTTGTGATTTACCAGATCCTCTGCCGTCTACTCTTACACTAACGTATCCCTCTGGTATCCAAATTTCTGGGTTGACTGTTTCCCAGTTCATAAACTCATTGCCAGTCTCTTCAAGGCTGGGTGGCGTCACCCACAATTTATCTTTTTGATAAGGGCCTAAATTAAGAATCGCTGGATATTTACCATCCCCTTTAGGGCGAAAAACATCCGCTTTTAATAAAGCGCCGTCGCGCATGGCGACGTCCACATTTTTTTCTAATAAAAAATGGGGGTGTTCTTGTAATTCGTATTGAGTAGTTGTCATATTCTTGATCTTATTTTTTAGGGATAACAGGTAATAGTAGGTAAGGTTTCATTTCATTTGAAAAATGAAGGGTATTTACGCCACCAAAAATGTCCGCTGGACGATCCTTAGGGTTGCGATGTAAGAAAGGACCTACACCTTTCATCGGATAGGGAGCGTGAGCAACACCTGCATCAGTGCCGTCATATTCGTAATCTTTACCACGCACGTTTAAACCCAGTTGATAGCCTGCTGGAATCACAATACTTGTTGGCCAAATTTCTACATCTAACTCGACGGGTTGATTTGGTGTTAGTGGCCAGTCTTCGTCATGGGTATGCCATGGACGATAGGGTTTTGATTTGTTGGGGTCTGTTTTACGATGCGAAGCTCTTAACCAGCCTAAACCGATTGGTGTGCGTGGATCATTAGAGCCAATAAATGCTACTTCTTTACCAGTCGGATCATAAAGTCTTAATGCTAAGAAAATATCCGCATCATTCGTCTCTGAGGACAACCAAATTTTAGCGGCAACTGGTCCAGTAATTTCGACGTCCTGAGTCTGAACTGGTGTCAAAAAGGTAATACCGTCACCTTGTGTGTCGAAAGACATTTGTGCAGTAGCTGCTTGCACCACTGGATTGATTTGCATCGCAGCTGGGTCTAAATAATAAGGGGTCCACTGAGTGCGAGCAAGTGGCCATTCATTCTCGGCACGTAATTCAAACTTTTCACCCGGTGAACGAATGTTGAGAGAAACCTTAGGTTGCTTATCCCAACCAGAATTTTCACCTTTGAGGAAATGTGCAAAAAACTGTCTTTGTAAACCAGCACCGTAACGACTATAGAAGTGGGTGAAATGCGTATCACCGTGAACTTCTAACCATTTTTGGGAACTTCCTGCAGCGAGGTAGCCTTCAAAGTTTCCGCGCGTATGTAATCCTTGTCCACCCCAATTGGCAGCTGATAATAAGGGGACATCAATTTTTGAAAAATCAGGTGAGCGTGATACATAAAATTCGTCCATCCACTCATGATTTAAAGCTTGCATATCTGGGTCAGCACGATTTGCAGTCAGTTCTTCAGCGCTTAAAGTTTCTGGCCCACAAACTGTATCCCCGGTCACAAAACTTCTAGCTCCACGGTCACCTACTCCGTGTTGCACACTGACAACTTGCCTAGGAAACCAATCTCCCAAGAAGTCACTTAAGATACCACCGTGACGACATAGTTCACGATAAAAATCAGAAGAACCTTCCCAAATACATAAGGCAGCTAAATGTTTTGGCTTGGTAGCTGCAACGGTCCATTGATTCATCGCGTAATAAGAAATACCGTTCACGCCAACCTTACCATTTGACCAACTTTGTGTACCAGCCCATTCAATACACTCATGAAAATCTTCGGTCTCTAGGGGAGACCAACAATCAATCACACCTGGTGATCTACCAGCGCCTCTTGAGTCAACGCGCACACAAACGTATCCGTCTGGCACCCAAACTTCAGGATCAACGAGTTCCCAATTTTGATATTTATTTGAGGTATCTGTCAAAATTTCAGGCACTGCTTCTTCTAATCTAGTCCACTGACTTTTATAGCCCGTTCTAAAGTCAAGACCTTTTGCATAAGGTCCGTAAGTGATGATGACAGGATGCTTACCCTCGCCAATCGGTCTAAAGACATCCGCTCTCAAAACTGTACCGTCTTTCATCAAAATAGGCGCATCCCAATCAATTTGCATGCCGTCACGAATTTCGCTTTTCATCAAGTCCATAAGTTATCTTTCTAAGAGGTAATAGTAATTTTTATCGAATCATTTAATTGTTAATAGCATCGCCCATTTGCGCGACTAAGCCTTTCCACTTCACACGATCTTTGACTAAAAAAGCGGTGAATTCATTCGGTGGAATTTTTGCAACTTCAAAACCATTGAAGTCAATGACTTTAGAAATGTATTCATCAGAATGAACAATTTCCCAAATATTTTTGGCCAAGAGATTGGTCACTTCCACGGGTGTTTTTGCTGGCGCCACAATCCCAAACCAACCACGTGATTCGTAGTTCGGAAAACCAATCTCAGCAAAGGTTGGCACATCTGGTAATGATTTATTTCTTTCAGGGCCAGCAACGGCGAGCGGCCGAATCTTGCCCGCTTTAATAAAAGATAAAGGGCCAGCAACCGTTGACATCATGACTTGTACATTACCAGCTACTAAATCCGTAATCGCAGGCGGGGCACCTGTATAAGGGACATGGGTCATTTTAATATTGAGTACACGACTCAATGACTCAAGAGCGACGTGGGTTTGACTTCCCATCCCAATCGAAGCATAGACTACTGAGTTAGGAGCTTTCGCTGCAATCGTTTGCAACTCTTGTACAGATTTTGCTGGGAAGCTAGTACCGACAAACAACAATTGGCTCAACTGCGCAACCATGGTCACACCAGCAAAGTCTTTGGCAGGGTCATACGGTAAACTTTTTTGCGTCGCAGGGGCGAGCGACATCCCCGCATCACTAGCAAATAATAATGTGTATCCGTCTGGATTAGACTTCGCAACAAACTGTGAAGCAATCGCGGCGTTTGCTCCTGGCTTATTTTCCACAATCACTGCTGTGCCTAATCTTTTGCTGAGAGATTCAGCTAAAGGTCTTGCTAATGCGTCAGCTGGGCCGCCTGCATTAAACGGCACAATGATTTTAATTACACGGTTTGGGAAGTTGGCTGAGCTTGCTTCACTTTGTGCTTGAGCATTGATAACAAACAACTGACTCAATGCAAGTAGCAATATTGATGGTAAATATTTTTTGGTCAAACACTTCATTATTTCGCCTCTAGTCCAATTGCTTTAACAATCGCACCATAACGTTCATAGTCTTTGCGATTGAGTTGATCAAAATATTCTGCTGATTCCGTCACACCAATCAGTCCATAACTAGGTAATTTTTCTTGAACTTCTGGTGACTTCATCGCTGCATTAATAGCTTGGTTTAAGCGATTCACGATGGCCATAGGTGTTTTGGCAGGGGCCACAAAACCAAACCAACCATTCACCACGAAGCCAGGAACAGCATCGCTCAGTAAACTCACACCAGGCCACTGCTCAACTTTAGTTGAGTTCGTAATCGCTACGATACGAATCTTTTCGCCTTTGGCAAGTCCTGCAAAACCAGAAATTCCATCAGCCCCGGCCATAATGGCACCCGAGACTAAATCACTCGCTATATTCGCAGTCCCCTTGTACGGAACGTGCGTGTATTCAAACTTGGCTTGACGCCTAAAGTCTTCAAACCAAAGGTGCGCAAAGCCACCTTCACCTGTGGTTCCTACCGTTAATCGTCCCGGATTAGCACGCGCCCAAGTTACCATCTCAGATAGTGTCTTAAACGGGGCCGTTAAAGAACCCGCTAAGGCGTTATAGTTCCAAGCAGAAACTGCCACCGGAATAAAATCACGCAAGACATCGTATGGTAAATTTTTAATAGTATGCGGTTGGACCACCATCGGGCCGCCTTGTGAGGCACCAAAGGTATACCCGTCCGGATTGGCTCTCGCGATAGCGGCCATCCCAATTTGAGCGTAAGCCCCACCGATATTTTCAATATAAACGCTTTGCCCTAAGTCTTGTGACATCTTGGTTTGGACAAATCTGGCCACAATATCAAGAGTATTTCCAGGAGGAAATGGCACAATCAATTTAATTGGTTTATTCGGCCAATTGGGCGGTAAGGGTGCAAGGTTTTGGCTTGGAGTCTGACCAAAAGATTCTGGGACTCCATAGCTTGCAGCAAGCGTTGCCACACCCAATTTCATACCGAAATGGAGTGCGGAACGACGTTCTTGATCAATGTTGATCAATTCTTCAATTGTCTTGCTTATCACACATGCCTCTCTATTTTTTGGTCTGTACTACTTTGTGTGTTTGCTACTATTGTCGATTTTCTTTACATCAATTTACAGCTTAAAAATAGGCCTGCCCCCTACCAACTGTTGGCTCCCATTCGTTATCGCACCAAGGACCGTCACCCTGTTCTTTGATATAAGCAATTTTCCCTTCCTCAGTTGGCTTATTGGTGCCATTGAAGAAACCTTGTAACCAATCAAAGACGTAGTCATGACAATCCATACCGCCTAGGTTTGAAATACTCCATAGCGGGTGATATTGGTTTTCAAAAACCCACATTTCTTTTGGCACTTTTAAATCTTCAAAGGCTTCAACCGCTTCTTCTAATGGGCATAATGGATCAAACTCACCAGTGACTAACAAGGTTGGGCACTTAATTTTGTCCAAATGGCCGCGTACGGTCATGTTCTTTGCGACTTCTTCATCAAAGCGCTCTTCATCGTCATAGCCGGCCATATACATAAACATTTGTTTAAAGCGCGGTGAGGAGACGGTGAAAATGGTATTGTTCGGATTAAAACAGGCTACAGAAGAAACTACTACTGCAGCGCGGTGGTCATAGCTCGACAAGCGAAGTGACCAGTAACTTCCCATACTGATACCGTAAATCGCAATCTTATCGCCATCAATTTCAGGGCGCGTTTTGAGGTAAGAAATAACAGCAGCACCAGCGCGTTCATAGTTATCACCCACCGCACGGATTTTTTGAATATTGGAATTACCTTGACCAGGGCCGTCCATCGCTAGGACATGAAAGCCTCTTTCAATGCCGATGTTATGGTAAGCCTTTGGAAATACTTCTTTAGTTTGATCCATCCCAGGTACATAAATAACCACTGGCGCTTTACGGCGATCGGGTAACAAATGTAACAAGCAGGAAATCGTTTTACCATCGTCAAACTCTACTTCGACGCGTTCAATCGGGTAAGGCGCTGACTTGGTCCGCAAATCAACCATTTCAGATAACTTGCCATACAAATATTGCTTAACAGGATGGTCATCAAAATAGATGGGGTGCTGCGCCATACGATACGCTTCAATCGCATGATCAAAGTGATAAGTCGCTGAAGAATGTGCACCACGTTCTTGAGCGAGTTTGGCGAGGCGCTCATGACGCTCACCTGCTTCACGCCAAATTTTTGGGTACATCCGGTAGTTACGAGCGCGCTTACCCGTTGGTACTTCAGCATCATCTCTTTCGAAATTTTGTACGCGACCACGCATATTGAGGGCGAGATCCAGCATCCATTGCTGATTATCTCGCTCGGTTCTGAGCTTTTTAATCATTTTGTCCCCACAGTTTTAATAAAATCTTTTATAGTTTGTACTACATTTTGAAATATTTATAAAAGACTTGTCAAGGTCTAATTTGGAGACTCCCGTTATGAAACGCATTAAAACAGTATGTTTATCAAGCTTTTTTCTACATAAATTTTTATTATTAAGCACTGTAATCTTGAGTGTTTTCGGTGGCTTAAGCGTCAATAGCTGGGCACAAGAATTTCCGAATCGTCCGATTAAATTTATTGTTCCTTTAGCACCGGGCGGAGCAACCGATACCGTTACCCGAATTGTGGCTAAACAAGTTTCACAAATTTTAAATAATCCGGTGATTGTTGAAAATCGGATTGGTGCGGGTGGGCTAATTGCAATGGAGTCTATGACGAAAGTTCCAGCAGATGGATATACCTTATTTGTCGGAAATTTATCAACTAATGCGCTCAATCAAACAGTGTTTGAGAAGAAAATGAAGTTCAAGCCTGAAGATGAGTTAACTGGTGTCTCGATTCTGGCAACTATTCCGCATATTTTAGTGAGTTCAGCTAAATTCGAACCCAAAACTTTTGCTGAGGCGATTACTTTTATTAAAAATCATCCACAAAAAGTCAACCACGCGTCACCTGGAGTTGGTTCTTACTCGATGATTGATATGGTCACCCTCGAAAAAGCGGCAGGCTTAAATATGACGCATGTACCTTATAACGGCGGAGTTGGACAATTTTTAATTCCGATGATTAGTAATGATGTACAAATCGCATTTATTAACGCCTCATCCGTCATCGAAATGATTCGGGCTGG
>Ga0164296_1002453_pt1 | contig 18478 bp, 10 predicted proteins | sample GEODES057metaG_FD_113533 | JGI IMG/M metagenome (GOLD analysis project Ga0164296, IMG submission 113533) | Dystrophic lake water microbial communities from Trout Bog Lake, Wisconsin, USA - GEODES057 metaG | ecosystem: Environmental > Aquatic > Freshwater > Lake | place: USA: Trout Bog Lake...
CTGCGTGACGGCGCCAGCGTCCACGTGGCAGCCCTGCTGAGAGAGTCCGCCCTCTTCGGAAACACGATGTCCAGCACCTGGTGCAGCCCCGCCGTGGGGCTGCACGCCGCCGTGCCACCCCCCTGGCCTCGACGCCGGGTGGCGAGCAGCAGCAACGGCGCTGGGTGGCGGCGGCGCTGCTGTGCGGCTGCTTCAGGCAACTCTGCAGAGTCACCCTCTGGGAACGGGGGCAACAGCAGCAGCAGCGTGAGCGCGTCGCGTCTCAGCGACCGCGTGGGGAAAGCCACGTCAGGGCGGTGGGGCCGCGCGTCGGGGGACGAGGACGCAGTGAGCAGTGCGAGTGCAGCAGTGGAGACGGCAGCGAGTGGCCCCGTGTCGGACGCTGCTGGCGGAGACGTGCCCAGCGACTGGGCGAGCTGGCAGCGTGTGTTCGACGCGTCAGACGAGGCGGAGCGTCTGGGAGCTGGTTTGGAGGTGCGTGTTGTGCGTGCGTGACGCAGACGCAGACAGCAGTGGGGTTTCCTTCCTTCTTGGGGCTGGCACAAAGAGAGCAGGCGACGTGAGCGCAGTCGACGGGCACACCAGCCAGCAAGCTCCGCGCCCCCTGCTGTGCGGCTACTGCACGCACACGCGGCGGTGAAGCCCCGTTGTGCGGTGTCGCCGGGGTGGATAGGACCCCCACCTTTTCGCACCTGGGCCTGGGCTTCTCTATCTGCAAAACTGCGGGCACACGCGCCGGGGCAGCCTGCGTCCCGTGCGCGAGGACTCATGTGCTATGCAACGCCTACGTGTGGGACCGGACTGCAGAGGCCACCGCGACGCACTCCGACTGTGCACAGTCTCACCTCTCTTTTTCTGTGTTGACAGGCTCAAATCGAGGAGGCTGTGACGCAGGAGGACTACAAGCAAGCAGCGTCGCTGGCACACGCGCGTCGTGCGATTGCAGACTCTGACGCCATGGCCGCTGTCCTGCGGGACTTGCAAGAGGCTCTTGGCCAGGAGCGTTTCGACGAGGCCGCAGCCTGCCGAGACGCGGGCGCAGGCTTGCTGGGCTGGTGGGCAGGCGTCGAGGTGCCATGTCCGCCGGGTGATCATCCCGTCGCGGTGGAGCTGCAGGCAAGTGCGACAGGAGGGGCTCGGCGGGGCAAGGCTGCTGTCGCCGCAGGTGTAGGCAGCAGTTCTTCGTTGACAGTCATCCCGCCAACTGCGCTGGATCCGCGGGGGTGCTTGCTGCGTGTGACGGCCGCACACGGTCGTGTGGAGGGGCGCCCGCATCCTGCGACTGCAATCACGGAAATCCATGCCAATGTGCCACCCAGCGAGCGCCTGGCAGCGGTCGACATGCTGACCAGCATGCAGACGCCTGTGATGGAGATGCATGTGCAGCAGCAACCAGCAGGCGGGTACCGCACACAGGCGGTGGTTCTCTGCCCACCAACTGGGGGCCTGGCAGCTTTTGGACCGCCCACAGAGGACGATGACGACAGCGATGGCAGCAGCAGCGGCGAAGTGAGCGGTACTGTTGTTTTTGACGACGTCATCCGATCCAGCACATCCGCACGCGGCGGCCGTGGCGGTTCTGGTGCTTCCGTCCGCATTCACATCGTTGTCGAACCGCGGCCAGCGCCATCTGGCTCCAAGAGCGCCGGCTCTTCCGATGATGATGGCGTCGCATCAGCGGCAGCAGAGACGACGCAGGAGTTGTCTGATTTGATGAGCATCTTGACACAGCAGCTTACAGGAAGCTGTGACGAGATCAACGCTGGAGGCGCATCTTCCTCGTCTGATGATGATGCAGACCAAGGTGCAGCTGCAGCGCCGATGCCGCCCCGCCGTGGCCGCGACCATGGGCGCAGCAGCGCCGTGTTCGTTGTCGGCCAAGACCCCCAAGACAAGGCTGGCAATGGTGGCGGCGCACTGCTTTACAACGGCGCTCTGCCGGACCTTGCAGACGCGTCATCTGGTGGCCTACTGGCTCGACAGCCGCAGCGCGTGCCGGCGCATCTGGTGTGGACAGGCCGGCACACGTTCACCATTTCCTACGTACCTCCGCCACCTGCAGGCTCTGCGCAAGCGGCTGCTTCCGGCAAGAACGCGTCTCTGCGTGGTGGACCTACACAAGCGACAGCCCCGCCTCGGCGTCGCCGGGGCCGTCCGCCAAAGTCCGCTGCGGCTGCTTCCACTGCTGTTGCAGTTGACGCTGTGGACGCCCCCTCTGCTTCGACGCCCGCTGCCTCTGGCACCACACCTGAGTCGGGTGTATCATCTGATGCGGCACTGAGCAACGATGATAGCAGCGCGTCGTCTCAGCCGCAGCCGGGGTCGCTGATGGACATTGTTCTTAAGAAGTGGGCGGCCATTGCGCAAGAAGTTGCGCGCATGGAGTCACGGCCATCAGGAGCTAGCGCATCTGGTCGCGCCGCTCTCGTGGCTGCCGTGCGCGATGCAAGCCAGACGACGCTCGCAGCGCACGGGATGGACTTGTCTCTGGGCAATGGCGTCAAGGCTCGAGTGACCCTCACACTGAACCGGGACGGGAACGCAGACAGCAGCGGTACGAGCAGCGCCAAGCGCGGTGGCTCGCTCACAGCAACAAGTGCAGCGGCGATGCTCCACCGCCCGCGGAAGTGGTCATTCACCCGCCTGGATGGCTCCTACGTCTCCGGTGCCTCTGCAGACCCGTTTACCGCTCTCTACGTCGGCTCATTTGGATCTCACGGGCCGGAACTGCTGCAGCTTGTACGCGGCCGTTGGGGCGATGAAGCACCCAGCGGCGATGCGCCGGGTGATCCGAACGACTACGTGACTGCTGTCAAGTTGACTGGTGACCACAATGTGCCTGCTGGTCGGGCATCATTCAAGGCGTACGTCGGCCCGGGAGCGAGGCTGGACCATCATGGAGTGTACCCCGATGAGTTGCCCGTGCTGGCGCGATTCAAGGGCTTTGGCCGCGCTGCCAGGCCGGGCTTCACAGACCCGCAGTGGGTGGATGGCGAGCTGCTTGTCCTGGATGGCGGCTCCAAGGACATCACCCACGGCGCGGAGCTGGGCTTCGTGTGGGAGGTACCGCAGGAGAAGCGGTTCCTGATTCTACTTGGCAAAGTCAAACTGCCCCAAGAGATGCTCGGGCTGTGAGAGATGTGCTGCTTTTGTAACACGATGTTTGTGCGGTCACTCGATGCTTCATGGTGTCACACTCTGTCCTCGAGTACCCGCTGGAGCTCTGCCAGAGCAGCACCATGGGCTGCAGTGGCTGCCATCTGCGCGTGACTTCCCGGCTTCACTGGCGGCGCTGCGTCCACAAATATGTGCCTAAGACGGCCATTCGATAGTGCAGCTGATGCGAGAGCAAGGACACCGGAAGCCTTGATGGCAGCATTGCCTCTCAACTCGAGCGTGTGCAGTGGCCCCGCATTGGACCCCGCAGCCGAGGCCAGCTCTTGAGCGCCAACATCAGTGATGTGGTTCGTGAATAATGACAAGCTCTCCAGCGTGGAGCAGCCGCTGAGTGATTGCGCCAACGCCGCAGCACCGTCGTCACCGACGCCACATGCGCCGAGATTGAGCACTCGCAGCCGGGTGTTGTGCACCAGCGCGGAAGACAGCGCAACTGCGCCTTCATGTCCGATGGGATTTGCGCTCACGTCCAGCTCTGTGAGGTGGGCGTTGTGTCGCAGCGCAGTTGCCAAGGCGACTGCCCCTACAGCAGGAATCAAGTTGTCGCGCACGTTCAGGCATCGCAAGCTGCATGATTGCAATCGCAGCGCATCTGCCAGCGACGCAGCGCCCTTTGCGCCGATGCCGTTTGCACTCAAGTTCAGCACTTGCAGTTTCGGAGCAACTTGCAGCGCATCCGCAAGAACAGCAGCCAGGCGCGGCCCAGCACCCGCGTCCTTGAGTGTCAGGGACGTGAGGTGAGACAGGCGGCCACAGAGGGAGAAGATGGCGTCTCCGTCCGCGTACTTGCACCTCGACAGGTCTAGTGCCACCAGTCCCGGGAAGCGGGTGGTTATGCTCTCCAAATGCAACGCGCAGGGCTTCAAGAAACGGACACACTTGGAGTCGTGCACCCGTCTCCACGAGCGACAGACGGAGCGCAGTGCCCGTGAGTGAACACTGGCAATAAGTGGCCCAGAGCGTTGCTCTCCTCCTTGTTTCGCGCCCAGGAGGACGAAATCTAAGATGCGTGCAAGCAGGTCGTCAGGGAGTGCCGCCCAGCCCTGCTGGATTTCTTCGCCGTGTGGCAGTGGCACTGGCGCGGAAGGGAAGATGAGGTCGTGAAGCGCCGCGTACTGCAGGCTGAGGCCGATGCAGGTGACTGGCGCAATCACGGCGGCGGGGCACCAGATGCCGTAGAGCTCCATGCCGCGGGCGTCACTACGCAGAGAGGGACCAGGCAGCAGAAAGGATCTGGAGGTGTTCAGCGCGCCTCACACGCCACGCTCTGAAAGTCAGCACGCTATGAGGCGCGTATGTGCTGAGCTAGCGCTTGTGCGCAGTGGCACGCGGCGTAGTCTGCGGTCTGTCTTGGGCAGAAAAGAGGACCAAGCGAGGGCTCTGTGGTCAGTTGTTGCCCTTCGACGTGGCCGCAGGAGGATGAGGTCACGCCAATGTGCGTGTCAATTCCATTCAATTGTAGCGCAAGAAGGTTGGCGCGGCAGCGAGCATGCTTCCTGTGGCGGCGATGGCCCGCTCCAGCAGCATGTCAGGCTGCAAGCCCCAGGAGTGAGCCTCATTGGACGGCACATCCACCCGCAGCGCAATCAAGTTTGAACCTGTCCCAGTCTCATCCCCACGCCATATGAGCTGCGCCTTGTCGACATCCGCCATCATGGCGGCGATGCACCCAAACGTGCGCTCGTCCATGGCCGTCCGGAAGTGCACCTCCCCTAGCGGCCCCTGCTGCACGGTGTGAATACCCACGGCGCTGGCGTTGTAGCGCAGTAAGTGGCAGCGCAGTAGAGAGCGGAACGCATTCGGCAAGCGCGCTCCAGTGGCAGACTCAACCTCGAGAGCGAGCGCCTTCAAGGCCGCAGCTCCCTGGCGTCCAGCATCCAGTGCTTTGCTCGCCAGCTGGCGGGCATCAGCTTCAGAGGCCACCAGCTGGGGCGGGATGTCCGTCGCAAGGTGCGCCAGCTTGATGGAAACGTCGTCGAAGGAGAGTGCTGGCAGACGGCATTGCTCGACGTTCACGAGTTGCTGGTGGAGGACTTCCAGGAACATGTCAGGCCCGATGCCGGCAGTTTCGCCGCTCTGTGCATCACCGCAGATTTCACCGACGCCGCGGATCTGCATGTCGCGCTCAGCGACGAGGAAGCCTCCGCCCAGCGTACCGCATGACTCCCGGATCGCCTCAAGTCGCGCGCAAGCGTCTTCTGTCAGCTCTTTTGCGGCATCCCACATGAGAAGGGCGTACGCTTGGAGCGCGCAGCGACCGACGCGGCCACGGAGCTGGTAGAGGCTCGCCAGGCCGAACATGTACGCGTCCTCAATCAGGATGGTGTTCACTCGCGGCAAATCCAAGCCGGACTCCACGATGGTGGTGCAGAGCATCACATCGTGACTGTTACCATCCGCGAATGAAGTCATCGCCTCCTCCAGATCCGAATCCCGCATTCGGCCGTGAGCCACCAGCACGCGAGCCTCAGGTACTATATTCTTGAGGCGCGCAAGCGAGGCATCGATGCTGTCTATGCGCGGCACTACGTAAAAGACCTGGCCTTTGCGACTCAGCTCCGCACGGATCGCGTCCCGGATGACTTGATCAGAGGCTGGCAGGAGCTGTGTGTGCACCGGCAACCGGCCCGGTGGTGGCGTCGCAATCACGGACGCGTCCCGAAAGCCAGCCATGGCCATGTGCAGCGTCCGTGGAATAGGCGTCGCTGACATGGTGAGCACGTCCACCTTGGTGAGTAGAGACGTGACGACTTCTTTCTGACGCACCCCGAAGCGCTGCTCCTCGTCCACGATCAGCAATCCCAATGACGGACACATCTGCACTTCGTTCAGCAGCGCATGTGTGCCAACCACCAAGCGGATGGTGCCATCGCGCAGCTTGGCAGTTATATCTTGACGCGCTGAAGCCGAGGTGAACCGTGTGACTGCTGCTGTTATGAAGCCGAGAGGCTTGAAGCGCGTTTCTACCAGCGCAGCATGTTGGCGTGCGAGGACGGTGGTCGGCGCGAGGATGGCGACTTGGAAGCCTGCAGACAGGGCACGCAGCGCAGCGTGGAGCGCAACTTCCGTCTTGCCAAACCCAACGTCGCCGATGATGAGCCGGTCCATGGGCGTGTCGCGCGACATGTCGTCGTAGATATCTGAGATGGCAGCCTGCTGGTCCACGGTCAGCGGGTACGGGAAGCCAGACTGGAAGGTGGCCAGCAGACGCGGCTCAGCCTCTGGGTACGGCGACCTGGTGACCATGACGCGCTGGAAATACGTGTTCATGATGTTCATCACCAGCTTCTGGATGTGCATGATTCCCTTCTGCCGCTTCCGTCGCCACGCCTCCGGGTCGTCTAGGCGGCTCAGCTTCACGGGCTTTGCGGCGGTCTTAGATGTTGGGTTGCTCTCCATGGCTGGCCGGTACCGGTACAGGCTCTTCCCTGCTATCCGGGCACGCAAGCGAGCCATGCCGTCTCCGTACTCGATGAAGAGGAACACATCTTCGGGCTGCCCGGGTTTGGGCGCCGCTTTCTTGGCCCCAACAAATTTGCCAATGCCATGGTCCTTGTGAACCACGTACTCGCCACGCTGCAGCGTGCGCCAATCCAGCGTGTTCGCCATCCCTCGTAGCGCAGCGTTGGGCCGAACCATGTCTCGGGGAAAACCGCCGCCGCTCTGGTCTTGCAAGCTCAACACCTCAGGCATCACACCACCACCGCTCTCTTCCTCGTCCTCGCTGCGAGCTCGGAACTGGGCACGAATACGCGCCATGGAGCGCTCACGACGCTCCTTGAACTTCGCACGCAGAGTATCCGCCAGGGACTGCACACTGCCGTCACCAGACGTCGCTGCCTGCTGTGAGACCTCCCTGTCCGCTGCAGCACTCGCGCGCAGCTTGGCTAACACGCCTACCGGCTCTGTGTGCTGCGGTGCACCTCCTGGAAGCAACTCCCCCACGTCTGCAGCACTAGCTGCGCCGTCCTCGACCACTTGGCTGTCGGCCGCATCAGCAGCCACTGGACTGCTTGCCGACGACCACACAAGGCCGCTGGCTTCACCTTTCCCACTTGCTGACGAGCCGTACACAGTGCGGCGAGCAACGCGGCGAACGAGTCGCCGTTGCGGCGGCGGCGGCGAGTTTGGCGCAGCCGCCTCCAGCACGCTGTCGACATCTCCCTCTTCCCCAGCGTGGCGCACGACAACGGCGTCCGCCTGCAACGTTGAAGACCCTGGAGTTATGTTCTTAGGAGCGCGAGCAGCAGCGACGTGTGTGCACCGCCGCCTGCAGCCAGTCTGGTTGTGAGCAGGCGGCGAGGGGAGGCTTGGCGAGCTGTGGTGGCCCAGGCGCTGCAGGTGCATCGCCGCGGACCATGCGGGGCAGCACGCAGCCATTGCGCGCAGAATGCGCCGCGCCGCGGTGCTGGTCAAAAATGAGTAAAGGACGAGTGGAAGACAGCTCACGTGATGACCGCTCAGCAGTAATAGGCGGCGCTGAAGGAGCTTGCCGCAGGTCACTCTTGTATCGGCGAGGGGCGCTAGAGTGTGCATGTCGACACAAAAGTGCTCACATATCACTCTTTCTCTTCCTCTCCGCTCGACCCTTCCCGCTCCAAGCGCTTCGACATGCGATGCTCCATCTTGAAAGAGGTGAGAGCGTGCTCAAGAACCCGCCGCTGGCTCTGTGGAGGCCATAGCTTCTTGCGTAGAGGCTTTGTCACAAACAGCACCAGTGCAGCTCCTGCAGCAACGGCTTGGACGACAAACACGCCTGCCACGTCTCCAATGTCCAGCTGGACGTTGGCCTGTGCGGGTGCGAGAATGGCCGCCTCAGCAGCAACCTGTGCAGCGCACTGTGTCCGCCCGCTCTCTTGCGGCATATATTCTGCTGCGTATATGCTGGTGTAGTTGCCACCACTGATTTGCTGGAAAAACATCCAGTATAGCGGCTGAAATGGCAGGGTGTTCCCGAAGGCAATGCCGTAGAAGGCGCCGCCCTGCAGGATCGGGCCACTGGTCTTCAAGCTGCAATAAATACCCGTGGGGTCTTCAAGAGGGCTTAGGAAAGTTGCAAGGTCAGTGGATGTGGACAGACCAGCCGCACATGAGCCTGCATTGACGCCTTCAAGGACGGAGTCGGAGCTTGTTCCTGTGAGAACGTACAGGCTGCTCGGCAGCGTCGGGTAATAAACGCTCATCCACGTGATCTGAGCTGTCAAATTGCGAATGCAGAGAGGCAGCTGCTGTGTCACGACGTCATTGATGGTCGCTGGAGGCACGCTAAATCTAGGCCCAGCTGACAGCCAGGCTGTGAGCGTCGCGATGTAGATGGCTACTAACAGGAAGTTACTCAGCGCATTCCCCAATAAATAAGCGCGCCCACTACTGCTCGCGGGGTCGTGGCTTTCATGTAACAGTTGCCCCATTGCCGACAGATACAAGCTATGGCCCACCGTCTCGAGTGGACTGCCGAGATTCTCCTTGTCAAGACTCTCCGAGCCTTGGCCCGCGTCGAAGAGCAGCATCAGCATGCCGCCGCCAAAGACGGATGCGCAGATGATGCCCCATAAACGGCCACTGAAAGGCTTGGTCCAGAGGAACCACTTGTCGAGCTGTGAGATAGGCTGCGCTACAGGCCGTGGAACAACCAATTGGTAGCCGAAATTCTGCAGCGGCATCAGGTTGACGTAAGCGAGCCGGCCCGGGCTCATAGAGATTGGGTTGAGAACAACGTCCATGCCCAGTGTGCTCAGCGCCCACAGCGTCTGCTTCGTCTGGTCGCCAACCTCCAAGCTGGTTGGTAACCGGATGACGTACCAAGAAATGCTCAAGTTGTTGCTCGACCCCGCCTGCGAAAACAATTGGGGTACAGCACCAACAAGGTCGTGTGGCCCCACTTCAACTGCTGAGCCGTACGGCGCTGAGGTGACGACTGTGAGATTGGAGCTTGCGTTGAACTGCACGAAGCCGTCCAAGCCGCGCTGCGTGGGGGCGTAGCTGGGCGCGATGTTGAAGGCTCCAACCTTCAGTGCCCTGCCGTTCAAGGCTGTCTGTACTTGGTACTGGGCGTAAGCCAGAGCAAAGACACTCCCGTTGCCCGCCCCTGGGTATGCAGCTGGCAGCGCTGTGCAGTTCGTTGCGGTGCACTGCGCCTCAGAAGAGTCCGAGAGAATAGCAGCAAGAAACAGCAGCAAAAGTGTACGGACGCGCATCGGAGCAGCCGCTGCACGCACGGCAGATGCTGTGCGGCAAGAGCCCCGCCGTCTGATGCAGGGCTCCTGCGAGGGGAGCGCGTGGATGCTGTCGTCAGCATCAACGGAGCGCCAGGCCATCGCTGAGACGTGTTATTCATCGTTGGCGCCATCGCATCCATGGCCGCCGCAAGGCAGGTTCTGTTCGCGGTCGTGGATGTCTGTGCCGAGCACCCATTCGAAGGCAATCCTACGGCGGTGGTACTTCTACCATCCAACAGCGACTCCTCATTCCCGCCTGACGACTGGCTCGTGAAGGTGCGCAATTGACACGCGGAATGACCATCTCTGCGGCACGTGATTCAACGCATCTGCGATGTGTCCTTGGACGCAGGTGGCTCGCGAAATCAGTACTTCCAACACGGCCTTCCTCACCCGGAGGACGGGCGATCCTCTTGATGGTTATCTCGTTCGCTGGTTTCACGGAACGACTGGCTTGGAAGCTTCTTTGTGCGGCCATGCCAGTCTTGCAGCAGCACATGTCCTTTTCTCCAGCAACGCAGTCCCATCTTCTCAGATGCTCCGCCTCCACACTCGTGGCGGCCTCGTCACATGCGCTGTGCAGAGCGAATCGAGTGATGGCACTCTCGGCCCTGTCATAGCGGCAGATTTCCCGGCGCTGAGTGTCATCGAGACGCCCCAGCCCCAGCAGCAATGCGCATCACTGCAGAAGGCGCTCGGCCCTGGTGTGCCGGTGCCAATTTTCATCGGAAGCGTCCCTGAGACGGGAGATGTGTTTGTCTGCCTTGAATCGCCAGAGACTGTGCGCGGCATGCAGCCCAATATGGGAGCGCTGGCGAGCCTCTCCACGCGGGGCGTCATCGTTACAGCAGCCATCCACAACGGCGATGGAGCGCCTGGCCCAGTATGGGCGCGTGGCGCACACTTCGTGAGCCGATGGTTTGCTCCCCATGTGGGTGTGCCCGAGGATGCTGTTACGGGCAGTGCGCACTGCGCGCTGGCGCCTTTCTGGGGTGCGCGTCTTGGACGGACGGCAATGCTCGGGTACCAAGCTAGTTTGCGGGAGGGGACGATCGCGATGCAGCTGTCTGGCGGAGGAGAGCAGCAGCAGCGTGTGGCGCTCATCGGACGATGCGCGACCACCCTGCGTGGGGAGGTCGTGGCGCCAGTTCCGCTGGGATATGAGACATTCATGCATGCGTGAGTCAATGTCAAATGCGAGGCAGAGGCGCCTCTGTAGCACAGCATGCCTGTAAGATGATGTGGCATTCAGCCGAGCAACGCCTCGCCGGGGCGACTTTCTGAGGGGCGGTCCAATACACAGCCTGCAGATCTGTTTCATCTAGAGCGCGTGCAACGCCATATGGCAAGCACAGTCTATGTCTCATCAGCGTTCAGCCGCACCACAGGCCCCGGCGCTGTGTCTCGCGCCCCTGCAGAGGTGGTCCTGGAGAGCAGCACGGTGGCGCATGCGCAGGAGGTGGAGAAGCGCACCCTGCGCGAGGTTGAAGAGAAGAGCAACGAGCTGCGACACCTGGTTGGAGGCAGCTACCGAAGCCTCATCAACAGTGCAGACACCGTCGTGTCCATGGCACGCGTCTCCAACTCGGTGGTGGACAGCGTCAACCTGCTAAAAGCACACGTGGAGGTGCTGCAGCGACTGCAGGCCGCCGACCTGCAGGCCGGAAAGAGCGAAGCAGCCCCAGTCGCTCCTGGAACGCCCCGAGGGCGGCGACGGCAGCGGAGCGAAGATGACGACTTTAGTTGGGGGTGTCGCGTCAAGTATGTGCTTGACACACCGGAGCTGCTGTGGGGACTCCTGGAAGACAGCGAGCTGGCCACTGCTGCCGACCGCCACGCTGCTTGTCGTGACGTGCTGCGTGTGCTGCACGACGACGGCGATGCGGCTGCACATGTCGCGTCTCGTTTCCCGGTGCTGGGCACAGCAGTGCCGGCGGTGGAGCAGTTCGGAGAGGCCATCCGTGAAGCTGGCAAACAAGCTCTGCGCCGGTGTGACGCGTCCGCACGCGCTGCTGCAGACGCGACGCTAGCAGTCGCTCTTGTGGACAGTCTACCGGCACACAGCGCGCTGGGCCACTTGCTGGACGCGCGCCGCGAAGCTCTGAGGGAATTGCTAGCAAAGGCTGCCTCGCAAGCGGCCGCCCATGCCGCGGGCAGCCCTGAAGCGGTGGCGGCGGCCACGCAGGGGCTGCTGGCAGCTGTCACAGCTGCTCAAGCGGCCGTTTGCCACGCAGGGGAGCTGTTCCAGGAGGCCACAGGTACGTCAATTCCATCTCGCTTCTGTTTGCAACGCGCTGACATATTTGATTCGTTTCCCACCCCCAGGTTTCACGCCGCTCATTATTCGCGCCTTGGATGCGTTGCCGCCGCCCGCGTCGCTTACTCGAGGCCTGCCTGGGCCGGAGGACGAGATTGGGGCGTGCGCGAGGCGCAGGACTGCGGCCCGAGATGCACTGCAGCCCCTGCCGCCAGCTGCCGTCCGTGCGGCGCTCACGGCGTGGATGACAGCAGCGTGTGGGGATGTAGCCCGCACATGTGGCCCGCTCCTTGCAGCCGGTTGCCCCTCCTTGGCAGCAACAAGCAAGATGCAAGCGGCACTCGCAGTTGCGTTGAGAGACGCGCCACCCGCGGCGGAGTGCACTCTGCGAGACGCTGCACATGTAGATGGCGGCGGCGGTGCAGGGCTCGGCGGCTGGGAGAGCATGTGTGGTGCTGTCTTTGGGCAGCACATGTCGCTGTGGACAGCGCTCTTCGCGGACAGCTTCGCAACCCACATCCACGGCCTCATCAAGAGCGGCTTGCAGCAGCTGCCGTTCAACAAGGACGCCCAAGCGCTGCTCAGCAGAGCTGTAGCGGCCCAGCCTGATGACGACCAGTATGTTTTCAATGTCGTGCCGCCGCCGATGGAGCAGTGGGCACTTGCAGACGGAGGCGTCTCTACTTCTCTGGTCTCCACAGGCAATGTCGCGCATTGCGGCGCATACAAGCGCGGACCCGATGTGCAAGTTATCAGCGACACCGACACCGCACTTCTGCAACTTCGCGCTGAAATACTCGCCTGCACCTGGGGCGCGACCGTAGACTCAGGCGATGGTGATGCGCATGCGAAAGCAGCGTCAGCGGCTGAGCACAATGCGCGGAGTGAGTGCGCTGTGACAGTTGCAGCAGTCTTGGATAACTTGCGCTCCGCCATTCGTGCCGCAGACCAGAGCAGTGCAGAGGCGTCGCATAGCGCTCAGCAACGGGCACAGCTGGTTGTCATCGCTCAACTTGCAGCGGGATGGTTAGAGAAGAGCAACGAGCTGCCTGTCTGGTTAGGTGCCACTGTGTCACCGACGGCGGCACATGGTAACACCGCACATGCATCTCCGTGGCGCACTCTGCCAGCTGCTGATACCGATGCGGATAGCGCTGCCCGGGCGCTGGGCGCGGCGTCTTCCGCCGCGTCTGCTGCGCGCCGTAACTTGCGCCATGCGAGCATAAACGCGACAATGGCTCCCAGCGATGGTGATCTCCACAAGCTCTTGCTTCGTGCACGTAGCATCGCGGAAGAGGGTTACGTGCAGTGGGCGCGCGCTACTGCCGCTGCGCTGTGCTGTGATGTCTCCTCTCATTTGGCGAACGACATCACGCACGATGTGGCACTCACCGGAAGTGGGCCGAACACGCCGCCACCACGGTCGTGGGAGGAGGTGACGCTGGATGCGGGTGGATCTGGAGGTGATGCAGCGTTGCGGATGTACCTACCTGCACAGCCCAGTCCATGGCTGGGGCAGTGCCTGGCGGCTGCATGCCATCTGTTGGTGACTGCAGCGCCGTCTACAGGCCCCGTGCCTCGCGATGGTGCCGTCAAAGCTCTCGCTTCTGCGTTGACGAACCGCCTATGCGACGCCTGGACACAGCTCCTGGAGGGCAACCCCAGCGCCTTGCCTGAGCGATGCATCCTCCAAATGCTCTTCGATGTGCGCTATGCAACAGACGTCCTTGCATGCGGCTCACCTGAAGCGGAGGCGGCAGCGGCGGCCGCGGCTGCAGCGGCTGCAGCGGCCTCGCATGTGACAGCCTCCCGGCCAAGCACCGCTTCGTCCGCGTCTTCTGCTGCGGCGGCTGCAGCCGCCGCCGCCGCCGCTGCTGCCGCCGCTGCTGCTGCAGCAGCAGCCGCCGCCGCGGCGGCATCTCACCAAGGCAGTGGGGGTTCATCGTCGCTCTGTCCATACAGCGAACGAGTGAATCGCCTGACGGCCAACTTGACGGAGCGTCTTGACCCAATTGACTGGGCAGCGTATGAGCCGCCACTGCAAGCCGCCCGTGTGCGTTGCTATGCGCGCACCGGCATGCTTATGGGTCCGTTTGTGGGATGCTTCCCTCTGCACGATGGCGCTGCAAACCGGCTCGCACCTGGCGCAGACGCATCAGCAGCTGTGTTGCCAGTGCCGCATCCGCGATTCACTCTGCTGCCTGTAGCGACACCGCCTCCGCCACCTGCGACCGCGCAACTCCTGCGCGCGTCAGCGGCAGCCGCGGCGTCTTCGATGGCTGACTTCCCGAGTGCGGGTGGCACGAACGACCCTTCTACGGCAGCACTGGTGAAAGCATTCTCTGCTGGCGCAGCGGGGGCGGCGCGGGGCATTGGCGCGTTGTTGGGAGAAGCGAACACGGGGCGGCTAAAGGCTGGTGCTGCGGCTGCGGCGGCAGGCTTGGGCGGTTTGTCCGAGCAAGCAGCGCAGGTGTTCACGCTGATGGGCACCTCACAATCTCTGGCGTGACTGCAAGTGGGTGGGCGTGTTACACGGCGCACATTGCTCCTTGCCCGATTCCTCCCTCCCAGCTCTACTCACTCTTCGTTGGCAGCCACCCGTGCAGCGTCGTACAGCCCGCGCAGGCTTTCCTTGTTGATGTCCTCCGGTCTCATCTCCCGCACAAGCGCCACTGCCCGCGTCAGGAACGCCACTCGGAAGGCCTCATGGCGAGCCACGTCGGGGGACTTGAACTCGACGTGTAGTGTGTGGTCATCGTGCTGCATGTGCTGAGACAGCCACACCTTGAGAGTCGTTCGACGGCCGCTGCTGCCGCCTGAGGTGAATGAGAACCAGACAACGATGACCTTCGAAGTTGGCTGCTGGCGCTTGATCCTGAACTTCATGTGCGCGTCTGCTTCGCACATCTCAACCAGAAGCTCCTTCTTCACGTCTCGGCTGAGCAAGCGTGAAACAGCACCCAAGCTAGGCAGATGCACGGAGTGCCCCGTCTCGGGCGCGCTCTCTCCACCTGTGGGCACAACAGCGTGCCCTGCAACTGGAACACGCCCGCGCTTCACCCCACGTGGCTGCTGCATCTCAGCTGCCTCAGCTCCCGCGGGATCAGACGCGACAGCTGTAGCACCACCGTTGGTATCTGCCGCCGGGGCGCGAGCACCAGGCGAGGCTGTGACTGGAGTCACAACAGGACTGATCACAGCCAGGGGTGCCGGCGTTGAAGCTCCAAAAGCAGGGGGTGCTGGCGCGACCGGGGAGTTGAATGCAGGCAGCGCCTGACGCGTGGCGTCAGAGAGCATGGGGCGCAACGCCTCCAGCGTGCCCCGCAGCGCCGTGCAGTTAACAGCTGCATCACTCGTTTGCTGCATCTGAGTCAGTGCGGTATCAACCATCCCCAGGGCGTTCGCTAGCGTCACAAACAATGGCGTCGCCGCCATCTCGCCTGTGTGTTACGGCGGAGGGGAAGGGCGTGTCGCTGCATACCCCATTTACAGCGCGCTACGGTACGAGTCCCCGCTTCGCTTTGCACTCACCGCGACAAAAAGAGCACCAGTAGTGACCCAACGAGACTGGGCACGCATGCTCTGCGCAACTTGCGCCTTCCAAACCAGACCAAGCACTGGGCAGCCTCTCTCTATTACAGCTGCCAGAGCACCCGCAGTCTCTCACACAGCCACACCGAGTTATCGCCACACATATGCGTTGCGCGCACAGCGCCGTGCCGAAGAGCCCCGCGGCGGCGACGCTGTCGAAGGACAGCGACAGCAGGAGTTGACAGCTTCCACACACAAGGTGGCAGCGGCTGCCCCTGCTGCGCCTGACGTCGCAGCTGACTTGCTGGCTGATGTGTGCGCGGAGCTGGGCGCTCGATTTGAGACGACTGACCCAGACGAGGTGTGTCTAGGTCAGTGGGCGCTCCTCTGTGAGACGTTCCTCACACGCGTTTGCTCCCCACGTCGCCAGGCGTATTTGTGGGAAGACGACTACTTGGATGTCGTTGCAGAGGGCGAAGACGTCTGGGGCCGCGAAGCGCAGGACAGAAGTGCGTCTGACATAGGTCCGCCAAGCCCGCTTGTGCTGGATGCCGCGCCAGTGCAGTCTGCGTACGCATCAGCCGAATTCAGGTGTGTAGGCATCGATGTGATACCGAGACATCGAGGTGGAGGCAAATCACTGACTGAAGATGTTCACAGAACCATAAATGCTAGTGCGTTTGCCGAATCGCTGCGCGGCACGCAGCCGCCCGCGGTGCTAGACGTCGGAGCCGGCACGGGTCACACGGCGCTCCGGGATGCGCTGCGAGCTTCACAGATGCAGCACGTCGTTGTCCTGCATGTGCCGCTTGCTCAGTTGACAGCTGACGCGGTGGCGTCCGGCGTCCTTGATGCTGCAACACGTCGAGGCCGCGGCATTGTGTGCGTGGGTGACACAAGTGAAGCTGCGGCGCAGGCGCAAGTGCGCCTATCTCGCGTCTGTCGCATTCCAAATGTTCAGGCGTTAGATGTCGACCTGCTGGCGGCGCTTGGAGACATATCATCATCATTATCCTCATCTTAGCGTGTAATTGGCACCAAACACTGCTGCGTCACTCGTCAAAAGTCCTCCCAACCGTCAGCTGCAGCGGCCACAGGCACAGGGTTGCCAGGCGCCTCCTGCGCCCCCGCCGCCGGCGGCGGCGGCTGCGCGTCCCAGGCATGACCACCACCCTCCAGCATCGGATCCTCGAACAGAACATCCAAGGGCACGCCATCGAGCAGTGTGGTAGTGTCCATCTCTACGACCTGAGGCGGACCCTCCTGCTGCTGATCCATCGGCTGCAGGTAACCAGTCAGTGGGACCGGTTTGCCCCACTCACCCACACTCGGACGCCCAGGCGCCTGCGTCCACGCCGCATTGTTGTGCGGCCCGTCAGCGCCTTCAGCCTGCAGCGGCGGATCAAAGTCTGCCGGCGGCTCTGGCAGCGGCAGATTATTGCTCCGCGCAAGTTCGCGGGCTACGATGTAGAGGACGTGCGTGAACAACTTCTCAGCCCTGACGTTGCCCAACCCAGGCACCGCGATCAGCTCCTGCAGATTCTTCGGCTGTCTTTTTGCGATTTGCTCAATCTCAAGACCGCTCAGCACGTGGTGCTTCAGCATCGACTCCGAGCGATCGCGGGCGACCATCTCAGTCGCCCACTTGTCGAGCTCAGCGGTGATCTTTGCACGCAGCAGCTCCTCCGCTGGGCTGAGGCCGGTCTCCGCGCCATCGCGATTCCGCTTCTTGCTGGACTTCTGCTGCGCAGCCTTGGCGCCGGATCTGATGGCGACAAACGCATCGTCATCCTCTGCTGCCAGAGCCGCGTCGACAGGGCCCCGGCCTGCAGGCGTGCGTGCGAACTCCTCTGCCCCCATGAAGACAATATCCTGTTCGTCGTCATCGTCGACAACGTCGTCTGCGCGGAGAATGCCGCTCACGTCGGTCACATCCGCCTGCGGACCCAGTGCGAGGGTGCCGCGCCGCAGCGCGCCATCCGCCGCGCCATTCGCCTTGGCCTTGGCGGACTTGCTCTTGGGCGCAACTGGAGTGGCGGCGCCATCCGCGGCGCCGGCTTGCGCTCGCGCCTTCTTTTTCGCAGAGCTGCTTTTGCCACCACCACCAGCAGCCGCAGCGCCACCCCGTCCAGCCGCCACAGCGAAGGCCATGCTTACTTTGATCTTCCCCTCTGCCAGCTGGTTCGCCTTCTCGACTGCAATCTTCATCATGCTCACGGATGTGCCCCACTGGTTGTCCACCCGCGTGCACTCCTCCCGCAGAAAGCCAGCAACCACGAGATGGCGAATCAAGCGCTCCGCCTCCGCCTTCTTCATCTCCTTGCCTGCACCATAGCCCGTCGCGCGGTCAAGGCGGGCGTTCTTGATGGCTTGAGTGTTGGCACCACGGAACGCATCGACTGCAAGCGCCATGTTGATGCCTTGATCACCTCGAGCATCCACGATGTCGCACACGGCTTTTGCAGCCTCGCTCACGTCCTGTTCCTCGAACACAGAGCCGCTGGCGCAGTTATCGCAGGTGCCGGCACAGAGGTGGCGGTCGAAATGGAGCTCGCCAAAGTGGGCAAGCAGCAGCGTGCGGCGGCAATCGGCCACATTCTCGCAATACGAGATTGCGGCATTGAGGCAGTCCTCGTTGTTTGCAATCACGCCAGCGGAGGCACCGTCACGAAGCGCAGTCTCCTGCAGGAGGGTGCGCGACTTGCGCGCATCTCCATAGGTGTAGAACACCGCGCAGGTGGCGTCACGCCCGTCGCGCCCAGCTCGCCCGCTCTCCTGGAAGTAGCACTCCAGCGATTTGGGCATGCTGTGGTGGAACACGAACCGCACATCCGGCTTGTTGATGCCCATGCCGAATGCAACTGTGGCGCACACGATGTTCACCTGGTCATTGGACCACTGCCGCTGGTTGTGTCGCCGTTCCTGCTCTGGCAGGCCAGCATGGTACGGCACCGCGGAGATGCCATGCGGCAAGTCGCTACAAGGCGCCGAATCGTTGATGGCTGCGGCCAACTTCTCGCAGTCGTTTTGAGAGAAGCAGTAGACGATGCCGCTGGGGCATCGCCCCGCGATGATGTCCTTCCGGTGATGCTTCAGGATGAGTGCCCGCATCTCCTCCACAAACGTCTTGCTGTTCTTCTTGTGCACCTCGTAGCGCAGGTTCTTGCGGTTGAAGGTCTGGCAGAACGTCAAGCAGTTCTGCAGCCGCAGCTGCGCGATGAGGTCCGTGCGCACGCGCCCCGTCGCGGTGGCGGTCAGCGCAAGCACCGGCACGCGGGGGAAGTGGTGCTTGAAC
>Ga0164296_1002457_pt1 | contig 18460 bp, 21 predicted proteins | sample GEODES057metaG_FD_113533 | JGI IMG/M metagenome (GOLD analysis project Ga0164296, IMG submission 113533) | Dystrophic lake water microbial communities from Trout Bog Lake, Wisconsin, USA - GEODES057 metaG | ecosystem: Environmental > Aquatic > Freshwater > Lake | place: USA: Trout Bog Lake...
CCGCAGCCGCCGGGTCTCACGCTCGAGGCGCTCCAGCAGCCTCAGCCGCTCCGGGGCGGTCAACGCGTCATAGCAATGCCCCAGGATCCGGGACACGACCTCGCGCAGCGCGTCGACGTCGGCCTGAATCACCTCACGATCACTCGAAAGCATGTTCGAATAATAAACGGGTTGGCCGACGGAAAACCCGCTCTGATCGGGCCGCGACACGTGATTCATCCCATGGAACGGACGGCGGTCACGCTACGTCTTAGGCTGTCACACCATGGGATTCCTGAAACCCGACCTGCCCGAGGTTGACTTCGATGAGTGGAGCAAGGGCAGCCGCAGCGAGAAGATCCGCCCGATGGCCCGGCACTGGGCAGAGGTGGGCTTCGGCACGCCGATCGTCCTGCACCTGTTCTACGTGGTCAAGATTCTCCTCTACATCCTGGGCGGGTGGCTGTTCGCCTCGGCCACTGCGGGACTCGGCGGATTCACCCACGTCGCATCATGGTGGTCGGAGCCGATCGTGTTCGAGAAGGTCGTGCTGTTCACGATGCTGTTCGAAGTGACCGGGCTCGGGTGCGGATTCGGGCCGCTCAACAATCGCTTCTTCCCGCCGATGGGCTCGATTCTGTACTGGATGCGGTTCGGGACGATCCGGCTGCCACCGTGGCCGGATCGCGTGCCGGGGACCAGGGGCACCAAGCGCACACCGTTCGACGTCGCGCTCTACGGATTGCTGCTCATCGTGACGCTGGCCGCGCTGGTCGCCGACGGCGCCGGGCCGATCCCGGCCTTGAACACGGCCGTCGGGTTGCTGCCGGCGTGGAAGATCGCGCTCATCCTGGTGGTCCTCGGGGTGCTCGGCTTGCGCGACAAGGTGATCTTCCTGGCCGCCCGCGGGGAGGTCTACGCGGTCATGGCGGTGACCTTCCTCTTCGGGGCCGACATGGTGGTCGGATCCAAGGTGGTCTTCATGGTCATCTGGATGGGCGCCGCCACCTCGAAGTTCACCAGGCACTTCCCGTTCGTCATCTCCACGATGATGTCCAACAACCCGTTAATCCGGCCCAAGTGGCTCAAGCGGCGGTTCTTCGCGAAGTTTCCCGACGACCTGCGCCCCGGGTGGCCGTCGCGATGGCTGGCCCACGTGAGCACCGCCATCGAGATGCTGGTGCCGCTGGTGTTGTTCTTCTCCCACGGTGGCTGGCCGACCACGGTGGCCGCCGCCGTGATGGTGTGCTTCCACCTGGGCATCCTCGGTGCGATTCCGATGGGAGTGCCGCTGGAGTGGAACGTCTTCATGATCTTCGGAGTGTTGTCGTTGTTCGTCGCGCACGCCCGCCTCGGTTTGGCCGACCTGCACAATCCGGCGCCGGTGGCGATCCTCTTCGCCGTCATCGCGGGAATCGTCATCGCTGGCAACATGTTTCCGCGCAAGATCTCGTTCCTGCCCGGCATGCGGTACTACGCGGGCAACTGGGACACCACGCTGTGGTGCATCAAGCCATCTGCGGAGGAGAAGATCAACCGGGGCATCGTCGCGATCGCGGCCATGCCGCAAGCTCAGCTGGAGCGGTTCTACGGCAGCCCTGAGGCGGCGCAGATCCCGATCTACATGGGATACGCGTTCCGCGGCTTCAACACCCACGGCCGGGCGCTGTTCACGTTGGCGCACCGCGCCATGGCGGGTGAGAACGAGGACGACTACGCCGTCACCGACGGCGAGCGGATCTGCAGCACCGCCATCGGCTGGAATTTCGGCGACGGCCACATGCACAACGAGCAGTTGATCGCCGCGATGCAGGAACGCTGCCGCTTCGAGCCCGGTGAGGTGCGGGTCGTGTTGCTCGACGCGCAGCCGATCCACAAGCAGACCCAGGCCTATCGTCTGGTGGACGCGGCGACGGGCGAGTTCGAGCGCGGCATCGTGCGCGTCGCCGACATGGTGAACAGCCAGCCCTGGGCCGACGACCTCCCGGTGCAGGTGCTGCCGAACTAGCTGGGCTCCCCGAAGGTCCTAGCTCAGTTTCACACGGCCCATGATCAGGTCGATGATCGGCTTGCCGGCGGGGAACGCCCCGGTGAGCGACGCCATCGTGTGCCCGTAGTCCACCAACAGCGTGATGCCGTTGATCCCGAAGGCGGCGGCGCTGTTGAGGAAGGCCATGACGTCGCCCATCTGCTCCGGTGTGTGCACCTTGGAGCTCGTGTCGTCGCGGTAGTCCTGCGCGAAGCTCAGCCACAGGTCTGCGTTGGCCTGGGCTAGTGGCGTGTCGGTGGGGCCCGGGCAGATCGCGTTGATCCGAATGCCCTTCTTCAGCAGTGGATAGCCCTGCATGGCCACGTAGGCGTTCACGGCCTTCTTGCTGAAGCCGTAATGGATGATGCCCTTCGGCTCGCGCGCCGCCGCCCACTCCTGGGCCGACGCGAAATCGGGCGTCGCCAGAAACTCCTGCAGCAGGGGCAGATCGTTCTCCCAGCCCATGCCTGCCACCGAGGAGATGAAACAGATCGCGGAACCCGAGGGTAGCCAGCCCTTGTCGATGAGGCGATCGATGATGTAGCGGTGGCCGATGAAGTTGATCTTCATAAGGTCCGGACCCTCGGCGACCCCGGCGGCGGAGAACAGCGCGTGCACCGGGCCGTCCAGCTGGTCGAGCGCGGCATCGATCGACGCGGGGTCGCGCAGGTCGACCTTGATCGATTGCGCGACGTCGTAGGTGACCGGCGCGTGGTCCATGACGATGACCTCGGCGCCCAGTTCCGCCGCGGACTTGGCCGCCGCGGCGCCCATGCCAGTCGCGCCGCCGACGACCAGCGCCCGCTTGCCGTCGTAACGCAACCGATCGATTACAGACATTGAATTCCTCTCCCGGGCCATCTAGGCACCTACTGCCGACCGCATTACTGTATGGATAACGGTTAGCAGGTTCAACACCTCTGCGGCCCGCCGCCACCACCGGAAGAGAGTGACAACGATGACCGAAGCTGTAAAGGTCCGCTTCGAGCCGAAGATGATGATCGACGGCAAACTCGTCGAGGGCCAGGCCGGAACCTTCACCAACATCAACCCGGCGACCGAGGAGACGCTCGGGGAGGTGGCCGACGCGTCGAAGGCGGATATGCATCGGGCCATCGACGCCGCCCGACGGGCCTTCGACGAGACGGATTGGTCGACCAACCGCGAGTTGCGCAAGCGGTGCCTGCTGCAGTTGCACGAGGCGATCGAATCGGAGAAGGAAGAACTGCGCGAGGAGTTGATCCTCGAAGTCGGGACGCCCCGCGCGATCACCTTCGGCCCTCAGCTGGACGCCCCGCTGGAAGACGGGTTGAAATACCCGGCCAGGCTGATCGACGAATATCCCTGGGAGATCGATCTGGGCGACAAGGTGATCAGCCTCACCGGAGCCCTGACCACCCGAAAGGTGTGGCGCGAGCCGGCGGGTGTGGTCGGCGCGATCGTGCCGTGGAACTTCCCGTTCGAGGTCACGATCAACAAGATCGGCCAGGCCCTGGCCACCGGCAACACCGTGGTACTCAAGGCGGCACCGGACACGCCGTTCAACGCGACTCGCCTGGGCCGGTTGATCGCCGATAAGACCGACATCCCAGCGGGCGTGATCAGCGTCATCACCGCGTCGGACCACCTGGTGGGCGAGGAGCTCACTCTGTCGCCGAAGGTCGACCTGATCTCGTTCACCGGCTCCACCGCGGTCGGCAGGCGGATCATGGAGAAGGGCGCGGCAACGATGAAGCGACTCTTCCTCGAACTCGGCGGTAAGTCGGCCACCATCGTTCTTGAAGACGCCGACATCGGGTCGGCGTGCGCGATCGGCATCGCGCCGTGCATGCACGCCGGGCAGGGCTGCGCGAACCCGACGCGGATGCTGCTGCCGCGATCCCGCTACGACGAGGGTGTGGCGATCCTCAAGAGCATCTACGAGAACGTCACGTGCGGCGACCCGCAGGACCCGGCGACACTGTGCGGCCCGGTGATCTCGGACAAGCAGCGCACGCGGGTGCTGGGCTACATCCGCAAGGGCGTCGAGGAGGGCGCCACCGCCCTGGTCGGCGGGCCAGACGCGCCGACCGGATTCGACCGCGGATTCTACGTAAGACCAACACTTTTCGTCGACGTCGATAATAAGATGACGATCGCGCAGGAGGAGATCTTCGGTCCGGTGCTGGCCGTCATCCCGTTCGACGACGAGGAGGACGCGATCCGGATCGCAAACGACAGCCCCTACGGACTGGCCGGCAACGTGGTCTCTGGTTCGCTGGAGCGCTCGCTCGCGGTGGCCCGTCGGCTGCGGGCCGGGTTCATCGGCGTCAACGGCGGGACTCCCTACGCGGCCGACACCCCATTCGGCGGCTACAAAGCCAGCGGGATCGGCCGCCAGAACGGTGTGGCCGGGTTCGACCAGTACACCGAGATCAAGTCCGTGGCGTATCCGGCGGGGTAGACGCCGAGCCGAGCCGAACCGAGCCGAGCCGAGCCGAGCCGCCGGGATTGCCCTGGCGGTCGTGATCTCGTCTGCGATCACGACCGCGGTGGCAATCTCGGCGATATGTCTGGTTGCCAAGGCGACCCCGCTCACTGCCCTCCCAACCCCCTGGTTGAGAATCGGTTCCAGTACCCACGTCAAAGGAGACATCACCATGGCCGAGGCCGTCATCGTCGAAGCAGTGCGTTCACCGGTTGGGAAGCGCAATGGCGGATTGTCCGGGGTGCACCCGGCTGATCTGTCAGCGCAGGTCCTCAACGGTCTGGTGGACAAGGCCGGCATCGACCCCGCGATCGTCGACGACGTCATCTGGGGCTGTGTCATGCAGGCGGGGGAGCAGGCCCTCGACATCAGCCGCACCGCGCTGCTGACCGCCGGTTGGCCTGAGACCGTGCCGGGGGTGACCGTCGACCGCCAGTGCGGCTCCAGCCAGCAGTCCGTGCACTTCGCCGCGGCCGGGGTGGTCGCCGGGCATTACGACGTCGTCGTCGCCGGAGGTGTGGAGTCGATGTCGCGCACTCCGATGGGCGCGTCGCTGGCCAACGGCGGCCGGCCCTATTCTCAGGGCTTCCTCGACCGGTACCACGGCCAGATCCCCAACCAGGGCCTCGGCGCGGAGATGATCGCCGAGCAGTGGGGGCTGAGCCGAACCGCACTCGACGAGTTCTCCCTCGCCTCACACGAGAAAGCAGGTGCTGCGCAGGATTCCGGGGCCTTCGACGACCAGATCGTTGGCATCAAGGACCAAGATGGAAACGTCGTGCTCAAGGACGAGGGCATCCGCCGTGGCACGCCGATGGAGAAGATGGCGTCGCTCAAGCCGGCGTTCAAAGAGGACGGTGTGATCCACGCCGGGAACTCCTCGCAGATCTCCGACGGTTCGGCCGCGCTGCTGTTTATGTCGGCGGAGAAGGCAAAGTCGTTGGGGCTCAAGCCGATCGCGCGTGTGCACACCGCGACGCTCGCCGGAGCCGACCCAGTGATCATGCTGACCGCGCCTATCCCGGCGACCCAGAAGGTGCTCAAGCGGTCGGGGTTGAGCATCGACGACATCGGGGCCTACGAGGTGAACGAGGCGTTTGCGCCCGTCCCGCTCGCGTGGTTGAAGGACATCGGGGCCGACGAGAAGAAACTGAACCCCAACGGCGGCGCCATCGCACTGGGCCACCCGCTCGGCGGCTCAGGCGCGCGGCTGATGACCACTCTGCTGTATCACATGCGGGACAAGGGAATCCGCTACGGGCTGCAGACGATGTGTGAGGGTGGCGGCCAGGCCAACGCCACCATTCTGGAACTGCTTTGACGGATGCCGGGCCGGCGGTGCTGGCTGAGCGGCGCGGCAACGTCGCCGTCATCACGATCAACCGGCCGGAGGCCCGTAACGCGATCAACGCCGCGGTCAGCATCGGCGTCGGGGATGCGCTCGAGGAGGCGGCGCGCGACGCGGGAGTGCGCGCCGTGGTCATCACCGGCGCCGGCGACAAGTCGTTCTGCGCCGGCGCCGACCTCAAGGCGATCGCGCGCCGGGAGAACATCTATCACCCCGACCACGCCGAATGGGGCTTCGCCGGCTACGTTCACCACTTCATCGACAAACCCACGATCGCCGCGGTCAACGGCACCGCGCTCGGCGGCGGCACCGAGATCGCGATGGCCAGTGACCTGGTGGTGGCGTCCGACAGCGCCTCGTTCGGGCTGCCCGAGGTCAAGCGGGGTCTCGTCGCGGCCGCCGGCGGAGTGTTCCGGATCATGAGCCACCTGCCTCGCAAAGTGGCGATGGAACTGTTGATGACCGGCGAGCCGATCACCGCGGCGGACGCCTGCGCGTGGGGCCTGATCAACCAGGTCGTCGAGGGCTCGGTGCTCGACGCCGCGCTGGCCTTGGCGGAGCGGATCACCGTCAACGCGCCGCTGTCGGTGCAGGCCAGCAAGCGCATCGCCTACGGGGCCGACGATGGAGTCATCGCCGAGGAGGAACTCGGTTGGGAGCGCACCACCCGGGAGATGCGCACCCTGCTGAAATCCGAGGACGCCAGAGAAGGGCCATTGGCGTTCGCCGAGAAGCGGCAACCCGTCTGGAAGGCGCGTTAGCTCGCCAGGACGTTGACACCCCACCGGAAGACCGGGGGGAGCAGGGTGGACACCGGGACGATTGCCCGGCGCGTCGCCGGTGGCCTTCCCGCCAGCACCAGGCCTCGGGTGAGCAGCCGGTAATTGCGGGTGACCCGGTGCCACGCCGCCTCGTAGGACGACGGCGAATCGTTGACGATCGCGTCGACGGCCGCGGCCGACTGCTTGACCGCGAGGCTGATGCCCTCGCCTGTCAGTGCGTCCTCGTATCCCGCCGCGTCGCCTACCAGCAGCACCCGCCCGGCGACCCGTCTCGACACCACTTGCCGCAAGGGGCCGCAACCCCGGGCCGGCCCGTGGTCGGCGCGCTCGAGCCGGCGGGCCAACCAGGGGAACCAGGCAAGGTCGGGGCGGCCGCCGGAGAGAATCGCCACGCCCACCAGGTCGGGTTCCACCGGCGTCACATAGGCCTCACCCCACTTCGACCAGTGCACCTCCACGACGTCCGACCATGCCGGCACTCTGTAGTGCCAGCGCACCCCGTAACGCCGCGGTGTGCCGGCCGTGGCGGTGATGCCGACGGCGGTGCGGACCGGCGAATGCAGCCCGTCGGCCGCCACCAGATATCGCCCGCGCAGCCCCGCGGCCGTCACCCCGGTTGCGTCCTGTCGAACGTCGGTCACCTTCGCCCGAGCCCATTCCACATCCTGCGCTGTCGCCCGCGCCTGCAGCGCCGCGTGCAGGGTGGTTCGCCGCACGCCACGCCCCGGCCCATTGCGGAATCGCGCCTGCGCCCGGCGGTGTTCGCTGACATACGCGATGCCGTGGAACGGCATGCCGGACGGGTCGACACCCAGCGACGTCAGCTCCGCGAGACCACCCGGCATCAGCCCCTCGCCACATGCCTTGTCGACGGGCCCCTCCCGGGGCTCAACCACGACCACCGACAGCCCGTGCGCGCGGGCCTGCAACGCCGTGGCCAGGCCGCCCGGCCCGCCGCCGACGACCAACAGGTCAGCATCGTAGGTCGTCATGCGTACCCCAGCGCGGAGTTCTCGACCCGCAGACGCGCCCGCAATACCAGCGCATTGGCCAGCGTGAACGCGACCGCAGTCAACCATGCGGTATGTACCAGTGGCAGTGCCAGGCCCTCAGCGACCACGGCGACGTAGTTGGGGTGGTGCAGCCACCGGTAGGGGCCCGCCCGCACCAGGGGCGCGGCCGGCAGCACGATCACCCGCGTGTTCCAGCGGCGCCCCAGCGTCGCGATGCACCACCAGCGCAGCGCCTGGCTCAGCACCACGACGGCCAGCATCGGCCAGCCCAGCCACGGCAGGAATGGCCGATGCAACGCCCAAGGCTCCACGACGCAGCCGACCAGAAGCGCGCTGTGGATGGCGACCATCGCCGCGTAGTGCGGCCGACCGAACTCCGTGGCCCCCCGGGCAAATGACCACTGGGCGTTGCGGGTCGAGACCACCAATTCCACGACGCGTTCGATCGCCACCGCGAGTATCAGCAGGTAGTACATGTCCTCACCATCCTAGTGACGGTCACTGAAGTGACGGTGGCGGTGCCGTCACGGTTCACTGCACGTCGCCGGTAGGGTCGTCGGCATGGAGATTCCGGGTATCGGTGGCATCGACTCCGAGGACTTCGTCCATGCCGTGACCCACGTCGCCGCGCCCGACAACGAGCCACCGGGCGTCGTGCGCCGTCGACGCATCGTCGTTGCGGTGACCTTGGTGGTCGGCGCCGCTGTGCTGGGGTATTCGCTGCGTCGCCATCCGGGGGAGTCCAGCTTCTACCCGCTGACGACGGCGCTGGCGGCGGTGTGGCTCGGCGGTGCGCTGCTGTCGGGACCGCTGCATCTGGGGGGAATCCGCTGGCACGGGCGCATTCACCGCCCTGTCATCGCGGGGACGTCCATCGGCCTGCTGATCGCCGGCGTCTTCGTGCTGGGCGGGCTTGTCGTCAGGAGAATTCCACTGCTGTCAGCACTGATCGACCGGGTGGTGTCGCTGTTCGCCCATCACGGGTCGGTGTGGCTGGTGATCTTCATCGCCGCCATCAACGGGGCCGCGGAGGAGATCTTCTTTCGCGGCTCCCTCTACACCGCCCTGGGGAGCCTGCGCTACCACCCCGTGCTGGTGTCGACGATCCTCTACGCGGTCGTCACGATAGCCAGCGGCAACGCGATGCTCGGGTTCGCCGCGATCGTGCTGGGGACCGTATGTGCGTTCGAGCGGCGGGCGACCGGCGGGGTGTTGGCGCCGGTGCTGACTCACGTCGTGTGGGGTCCGATCATGGTGCTGGCGCTGCCGCGGATCTTCGGCATCTGAGACCCGTCTGCCTGGCGGCTTACCTGGCGGCCGCGATGACGTCGCTGGCCAGCGCGCGCATCGCGGCGGCATTCGCCGACCGGGCGAAGAACCAGAACGCGCGCCCCGGGTATCCGCTGGGAAAGAAGATCGACCGTTGCGTGTACCGGCTACCGCCGCCGTTCTCGGGCGTGACCGCCATCTCCAGCCACGCCCGTCCGGGGGCCCGCTTGGTCGCGCGCAACCGCAGCTGCCTGGTCTGCGGGTCGCGCTCCTGGACGACCCAGCCCCGACCCGGGCGGCGCCGTCCCGAGGTCAACGCGTGTGCGACATCCTCGACGGCCTTCCAGAGATGGTCGGGCGGGGCTGTGACGGTAGCCGTCTGCACGTCGGTCGAGACGATTTCGCCGGCCCAGTCGGGATCACTGGGCAAGGGCTCGGCGGGCGCGGAGCGCAGCGAGGCCCACGTCGCATCGGGCAGGCCACGCGCCGCCCGGCTCAGCGCCAGCCCGACGGATCGGCGGTAGCCCGTCAGGCCGCCCGGCGGCGGCTCGATGATGCTGTCGATGTCGTGGTTGCGCATGACCGCATCGCATTCCAGGGATTCGATGAGCGGCCGAGCCAGCCCTGGCGGAATGGGGGTCACGGCCCCCACCCAGAGGCTGGCAATCGTCGGCGTCAGGAACGGCAGCACGAACAGGTGGCGTTTCCACAGGTTCGCCACCTCGGCGTAGACCCGCATCATGTCGCCGTATTCCAAGACGTCGGGTCCGCCGATGTCCCAGGACCGCGACGACGTGACCGGCGCGGTGGCCGAGGCGACCAGGTAATGCAGCACGTCGCTCACTGCGATCGGCTGGATCCGGTTGTGCACCCACTTCGGTGTGGTCATCACCGGCAGCCTGTCGGTGAGGTGGCGGACCATCTCGAACGACGCCGATCCCGAGCCGACGACGACACCGGCCTGCAGCACCAGGGTTTCGATACCCGACTTGAGGAGGGCCTCGCCGACGACCTTGCGGGACTCCAGGTGCGGCGACAGTTTGCGGCCTTCCGGGTGCAGCCCGCCCAGGTACACGATCCGCCGCACCCCGGTGCGACGGGCGGCCGTCACGACATTGTTGGCTGATCGGGCTTCCTCTTCGGCAAATTTCTTGGCAATACCCATCGAATGGACCAGGTAATACACGACGTCGATGCCGTCGAACGCCGCGATCAGCGAATCGAGGTCGCCCAAGTCGCCGCGAGCCACCTCGACGTCATCCCGCCATGGCACGCCGTCCAGCTTCGCTGGGTCGCGGGCCAGCGCGCGCACGCTGTGGCCGGCGTCAAGCAGTTGCGGCACCAGTCGGGCGCCGATGTAACCGGTGGCTCCGGTCACCAGACAGCGAACCTGGTCAACCATGGTTGCTCCGTTCTGTTGCTCAGCGGTCGGCGAAGTCGGGAGCCCGCCGCTGTTGGAAAGCGGTTGTGCCCTCGGCGAAGTCGTGAGACGCGAGCAGCTGGGATTGCCCGTCGTGCTCCCGTTGCAAAGCCGGGTTCAACTCGGTGAGCGTGGCGGCGTTGATTGCCTGCTTGGTCTTGGCGAAGGCCACCGCGGGGCCCGCCCGCAACCGGGCGATCACCGTGTCGACCTCCGTCTCGAAGTCGTCCGCGGGGTATGTCGCAGTGACCAGGCCCCAGGCCAGCGCCTCGGTGGCCGGCAGCCGCTCCGGCAGCAGCGCCATCTGCATCGCCCGGATCCGCCCGACGGCGGCCGCGACCAGGGCCGACGCGCCCCCGTCTGGCATCAAGCCGATCTTGGTGAATGCGAGCATGAAAAACGCGTTCTCCGAGGCCAATACGACGTCACACGCCAGGGCGATCGAGACGCCCACGCCGGCCGCTGGGCCGTTCACAGCGGCGACCACGGGGCGCGGCAGCGCGACGATTGCCCGCATCAGCCGGTTGATCTCCAGGACTGGATCGCCGGGCGAGTGACCCGACGCCGAACCGCCGCCGGCGAGGTCGTCAGCGCCGATGCCTGCTCCGGAACAGAAGCCGCGTCCTGAGCCGCCCAGGCGCACCACCTTGACGTCCGGGTCGGTGGCGGCGCACTCGAACACGTCGGCGAGTCCCGTCATCATCGGCGGGCTCAGCGAGTTGAGGGTGTCGGGGCGATCGATGGTCACGGATAGAACGCCGTCGGCCAGTGAGACGTCGAGACCCGCAACCGGTGTCAGCGTGTCGATCCGAGAGTCCGGCATGAACCTCACCTTAGGTGACCGGGGTGCGCGCCCGGGTGGGGCGGCTGGGAAGATGCCCTGGGCCGGTTCTCGCCGGAACCGGCCCAGGGCGTCGCAGTGGACGAAAGGTCGATGGATCGTGGCTGGACCGTTGAGTGGATTGCGGGTCGTCGAGTTGGCCGGCATCGGACCCGGCCCGCACGCCGCGATGATCCTGGGTGATCTCGGGGCCGACGTGGTGCGCGTCGATCGCCCGCCGTCGCGGGCGGGCGGCTCGGGGGGTGTTGCGAAGGACGCCATGCTGCGCAATCGGCGCATCGTCACGGCCGACCTCAAGTCCGATGAGGGCCGCGGCCTCGTCCTGAGGCTCGTCGCACGAGCCGACGTGTTGATCGAGGGCTTCCGCCCCGGAGTCACCGAGCGGCTTGGCCTGGGTCCCGAGCAGTGCGCCGAAGTCAACGAGCGGCTGATCTACGCGCGGATGACCGGTTGGGGGCAGACCGGCCCACGCAGCCAGCAGGCCGGCCACGACATCAACTACATCTCGCTCAACGGGATCCTGCATTCGATCGGCCGGGTGAACGAGCGCCCGGTGCCGCCGCTGAACCTGGTCGGTGACTTCGGCGGTGGCTCCATGTTTTTGCTGCTCGGCATCCTGGCCGCGCTGTGGGAGCGCCAGAACTCCGGCAAGGGACAGGTCATCGACGCCGCGATGGTCGACGGCTCCAGCATGCTGATCCAGATGATGTGGTCGATGCGGGGCATGGGCATCTGGTCGGATGCGCGCGGCACGAACATGCTCGACGGCGGCGCCCCCTACTACGACACCTATGAGTGCGCCGACGGACGGTACCTTGCCGTGGGCGCGATCGAGCCGCAGTTCTACGCGGCCATGCTCGCCGGGTTGGGCTTGGACGGTGCGGACCTGCCCGCCCAGAACGACGTCGCCCGCTGGCCCGAGTTGCGGGCGGCGCTCACCGAGCGGATCGCCAGTCGCGACCGCGACCACTGGGCTCAGGTGTTCGCCGAGTCCGATGCCTGTGTGACGCCGGTGCTGTCATTCGGCGAGGTGCAGACCGAGCCGCACATCACCGAGCGGCACACGTTCTACGAGGTCGACGGTGGCCTGCAACCGATGCCGGCGCCGCGGTTCTCCCGCACCGCGCCCGACACCCCGCAGCCTCCCGCGCCGCCGCTCGCCGACATCAACGCTGTCATCAACGACTGGGTTTGAATCAGAACTGAGATCAGGAGGTAAGGCGCTATGGAGATCAAAGACAGCGTGGCCGTCGTGACCGGGGGGGCGTCGGGCCTGGGCCTCGCCACCACCAAGCGGCTTCTCGACGCCGGCGCTCAGGTGGTGGTCCTGGATCTACGGGGCGAGGACGCGGTTCGCGCGTTGGGCGACCGTGCACACTTCGCGCAGACCGACGTCACCGACGAAGCCGGCGTCACCAAGGCTATGGACACGGCCGAGTCGCTCGGCCCGCTGCGCATCGCGGTCAACTGCGCCGGCACCGGCAACGCCGTTCGGGTGCTCGGCCGCGACGGAGTGTTCCCACTCGAGGCCTTCCGCAAGATCGTCGACATCAACCTGGTCGGCACTTTCAATGTGCTGCGGCTGGCCGCCGAGCGGATGTCCAAGACCGACCCCATCGGCCCGCCGGACACTCAGGAGAGAGGGGTTATCGTCAACACCGCCTCGGTGGCGGCGTTCGACGGCCAGATCGGCCAGGCCGCCTACTCCGCCTCCAAGGGCGGTGTGGTGGGCATGACGCTGCCGATTGCGCGCGACCTGGCCAGCCACCTGATTCGGGTGGTGACCGTCGCACCCGGCTTGTTCAACACGCCCCTGCTGGCGAGTCTGCCCGAACCCGCCCGGGAGTCGCTGGGCAAGCAGGTGCCCCACCCGTCGCGGCTGGGCAACCCTGACGAGTACGGGGCCCTGGCGGTGCACATCATCGAGAACCCGATGCTCAACGGCGAGGTCATCCGACTGGACGGCGCCATCCGCATGGCACCCCGCTGACCGCACACAAAACGAAGGCCCCCCGCGGCGGGCGGGGGGCCTTCGTGGCGAATGTAGTCCGGGTGGTCTGGTCGGATCAGCGACGGAACCAGCGACTGACGGCGGGTTCCGCCATCAACAAACGTGCGAGGACGCTCATGGTTGGGCCTAGCTCGCCGTCAGCAGCGACGTGAGGTCTAACTGCTCGTCGAACTGCTCGGCTGTCTCGCCTTCCACCAGCACGTCGCCGTGGTAGAGGGCCTCGAAGTCGGCTTTGATGACATCGGCGTTGGAGTCTTCGATCCACATGACGCTGAGCTTATGGCCCGGCATTAAGGAAACTTTGAGCCAGGCTTCGGAAAATGCTGGCAATTTACCGGCGAGTAGCTTTTCCCGACCCGACTAGTCTGATTGCCATGGACCAGGCATTTCCCTCGAACGCCACGTGCATCAGCAATCCGTTCTTCGCGCGGATCTGGCCCACCATCGCCACCCACGAACCCCCCGCGATCCGGGTCCTCCGCAAGGAAAACCTGGCCGGCTTGTCGGGACGGGTGCTGGAGGTCGGAGCCGGCATCGGGACGAATTTCCCGTACTACCCCGACGAGGTCGACCACGTGGTCGCGCTCGAGCCCGAGGCGGACCTGGCAGCGCAGGCCCGTGCCGCGGCCGACGTTGTGCCGGTCTCCGTCGCCGTAACGGCCATGACCGCGGAGGGATTCGGCACCGGCCTGCCTGTCGATCCCCGCTCCGATCCCCGCTCCAATCCCCCCTTTGATGCGGTGGTGTGCTCGCTGGTGCTGTGCTCGGTGCCCGATCCGAGGGGCGTCCTGCGGCACCTGTACTCGCTCCTGCGTCCCGGCGGTGAACTGAGGTACCTCGAGCACGTGGCCAGCGCCGGTGCGCGCGGCAGATTCCAGCGGCTCGCCGACGCGACCGTGTGGCCGAGATTGTTCGGCAACTGCCACACCCACCGCGACACCGAGCGCACGATCATCGAGGCCGGTTTCGAGGTCGACACCTCCCGGCGCGTGTCGACGCTGCCGGCCTGGGCGCCCCTGCCGGTGTCGGAGATGGCGTTAGGCCGCGCGCGCCGTCCGTGAGCCGGCGCAGGCCCGGGGGGCTACCCCAGCAGGGTCGGGAGCCGCTCGAGCAGGCCGGGCAACGCCCGGCTCGCGGTATCGCGCACGCTGACGGTGACATTCTCCGAGAGCGGCGTGGCCTCGGGGTTGACCTCGATGACGGGAATGCCCCGCGACAGTGCGTGGTCGGGTAGCCCGGCCGCCGGGTAGACGACCGCCGAGGTTCCCACCACCACCATCACGTCGGCCTGCTCGGTGGCTTCGACGGCCCGCTGCCAGGGCGAGGTGGGCAACGGCTCGCCGAACCACACGATGTCGGGCCGGACCAGCCCGCCGCAGTCACAGGTCGGCGGCTCCACCTCCAGCGCCGGTTCCGTCATCGTCGGCAGCTCGCCGGCGAACGGCGAATCGCACCGGTCGCAACGGAACGCGAAGAGGCTGCCGTGCAGGTGGTGTACCGGTGTGCTGCCGGCGCGCTCGTGCAAGTCGTCGACGTTCTGGGTGATGACGCTGACCTCGGCGTGGCGCTGCCACTCGGCGATCGCGCGGTGGCCGTCGTTGGGCTGCACGTCCGCCACCAGGTAGTGACGCCACAGGTACCAGCCCCAGACCCGTTCGGGGTTCTCGCGCCACCCCTGAATGCTGGAGAGCTGGTACGGATCGAAGCGGGCCCACAGACCGTTCTTGTCGTCCCGGAACGTCGGCACGCCGCTCTCCGCGGAGATTCCCGCACCGGTGAGCACCGCCACTCGCATGCTTTAACGATAGTCGAGCACGGGGCTAGGCTTTTGCTCATGGGACGCCAGGTATTCGACGACAAGCTGCTGGCCGTGATCAGTGGGAACTCCCTCGGCGTGCTGGCCACCATCAAGAGCGACGGTCGCCCGCAGTTGTCGAACGTGCAGTATCACTTCGACCACCGCGCGCTGTTGATTCAGGTCTCGGTGACCGAGCCGCGGGCCAAGACCCGCAACCTGCGCCGCGATCCCCGGGCGTCGATCCTGGTCGACGCCGACGACGGCTGGTCCTATGCCGTCGCCGAAGGCACAGCGGAACTGACCCCGGCCGCCGCGGCCCCGGGTGACGACACCGTGGAGGCGCTGGTCGCCCTCTACCGCAACATCGCCGGCGAGCACCCGGACTGGGATGACTACCGGCAGGCGATGGTCACCGACCGGCGGGTGCTGCTGACGCTGCCGATCTCGCACCTGTACGGCATGCCCCCGGGAGTCCGGTAACCACTAGGCTTCCGGTTATGGCAGCTTCGAAGTCGTCCGAGTCGTCCGAGTCGTCTGAGTCGTCTGAATCTTCCGGGTCGGTTCCGGAGGACGACACGAAGCGCAGGTTCAAGGAAGCCCTCGATCGCAAGAAGGCTAATTCGGCGGGCGCGTCCGACCACACGGACGTGAGCGGCCAGAAATCCCGGGCGCACGGCCCGGCGGAGGGACGACGAGAATTCCGCCGCAAGAGCGGCTGACATCCGGCAAAAGGCTGATTCAGACTGTGGGCGTGCCGAGCCTGCGGCGAGTCGGGGATCCAAGTGCCGACGCCCTGCTGAGACGGTTCAGCCTTGGGGTGGTGTGAACAGGCTGATGGAAGGGTCGTCTTGGCCTGGTTTGCCGCGCAGGCCTCCTCTGGTGCTGGGGTGTCCGAAGTTCACTTGGGACGGGTCATTTTGGTATGCCCAGTCCGCCACGATGGTGCGTTGAGTGAACTTCCAGCGGCCGTCGTGTTTGGTGTACTTGTCCAGGTACCGGCCGCCGATGATGACGTCGATGTCGTGTTTGGGACCGGCGAAGGTGTGAAACACCAGGCAGTAGATCTCACCGCTGCCCGTGTCGCCCTCGATCACGAAGTTCGTTGTGGTGATGTTGTGTTGGGAGACGCGCACGTAGGGTTCCGCCGCCTGTAGTTGTTCGATGAACTGTTCGACGCCGCCCGTCGAGAACGAGCCGTGAGAGTCGGTCGCGTCGGGGTGATACAGGCTCCGAAGCGCTCCATAATCAGCGCGGTCGACGGCCCGGCAATAGGCAGTGACGAGCTGATGCAGTTCGTCCCGGGCCAGCATCAGTGCCAACCTGGCCTCATCCACCACGACGCCACGATAACTCGGTGGTTGTGTGCTGGTCGTTAGCGCCGTTCTCGTGGGTAGTGTCTCAACAATCGGCCATCGGACTTAGGGTGTTCAGCGGGAGGAAGGTCGTTGACATTGAAGGTTTGGCTCGCTCAAGATCCTGAGGCCGACAAGCTACTGGCCGAGAATCCGTTTGCCCTGCTGGTCGGGATGGTTCTGGATCAGCAGGTGCCGATGGAAACCGCCTTCGCGGGACCCGGGAAGATCGCCGACCGGATGGGCGGGTTCGACGCCGCGGCGATCGCCGACCACGACCCCGACACCTTCGCGGCGCTGTGCTCGGAAAAGCCCGCCATCCACCGCTTTCCGGGGTCGATGGCCAAGCGCATCCAGGCCGTCGCCGACATCATCGTTGATCGATATGACGGCGACGCGTCCCGACTGTGGACGGCCGGCGAGCCCGACGGGAACGAACTGCTGGCGCGCCTGAAGGGGTTGCCCGGGTTCGGCGAGCAGAAGGCGCAGATCTTCCTGGCCCTGCTGGGAAAGCAGTACGGCGTGACGCCGAAGGGCTGGCGCGAGGCGGCGGGGGAGTTCGGCCACCCGGGAACGTTCGTGTCCGTCGCCGATGTCGTCGACGCGCGCTCTCTGTCGGAAGTTCGCACATACAAGAAGCAGATGAAAGCGGCAGCGAAAGCTGGCGGGAACGCGAAGCGAAAGGCGACACCGTGAAAACACACATTTCCTGCCCGTGCGGGGAAGCCATCGTCGGCAAGGACGAGGACGATCTGGTCGAGCTGACCCAGGCCCACCTCGCCAGTGCGCACCCCGGGCTCGAGTACGACCGCGACGCCATCTTGTTCATGGCGTACTAGGCCCCAATCCCTGCGGTACCCGGGCACGTTCGCGGCCCGGCGGCTGCCCTAGCCCTCAGGGCACCACCGTCGAACCGATGGTCGGCATGAACTGGCACTGCCGTTCCTTGGTTGTGACCTGGCCGAAGATGGTCGACATGATGCTGCCCGATCCGGTGTCGGCGATCGCGGTCAATGTCGTGGGTCCGTCGGGGTTGATGTCGGTGCGCGGGGTCAGAGCGACCGTCCCGGACTTACCCGTGGTCAGGTTGACCCACGTGACGTTCAACGGCAGCTTCTGCACGTCGGCGGGCCCGGGTGTGCCGATCGCGGTGAACACGTAGGCGGTCTGCTTCGGCGCCGGTCCCGGCGTGGGGATCTTGGCGGGGCCCGCCACCGACAGCGCGGTCGCGATCGCGCTGCTGCCGTCGGCGAGGCAATTACTGCCGATCGAGGGATACATGAAGTCCTGGACCGGCGGTGCGTCAGGACCCAAGCCTCCGGTGGCGGCAGCGGGAGCGGCCGTCGCGGTGGCGGGCGCCTCCGACTGCGACGCCGCAGCCGACGGCAGTGCCCCAGTCGAGGCCCCAGTCGCTGCTCCAGTCGCGGCCCCAGCCGCAGCCGGACCTGCCGCGTGGGTCGGGTCGACGCCGTTGGGCAGGTGGGCCTGCTCGCCGGGCTCGAGGGCCGCCGACGGTGCGTGTGGCACCAAGCCGGCGTCCGGTGCGCTCAGGCCGGCCGCCGTTCCCGGCTCCCCGACGAAATGGCTGACCGACGAGGCGACGTTTTTCGACTCGTCCGGCGCCGTCGGGTTGTGGCTGAACGCCTGAGCTGCAGCCATGAGCAGCTGCGTCGCCTGCGCTGGGTCGGAGGCCGCCTCCTGGATGATGGGGCTCAGCTGAGACAAAGCCGGCAGCCCGGGAAGTTGGGCCGAGGCTGGTTGGGCCGGAGGTTGTTGGGAGCTGACCGGCTGCGGCGCCGCCGGCTCAGCTGCCGCGTTCGGGGACAGCCCGAACGCGGCAGCCGACGCCGTGACGACAGCGGCCAGACCTTTCGACAGATTCCTGGTGGTTGCCACGATGTCCTCCGGTCCTGGGTGTGGTGGCGTCGCTGCGTCGTTGTTGTGGGCGGGTGAATCAGGGCATAGCAGAGAGCAGCGGTGCCACCGGCCCAGTGGGGCTGGCGGCTGGTGCGGCGGGTGCGTGACCGGCGGCCAGCCCTGTCAGGTCCTGCGGAAGCGTCAACTCCTGGGGCACGTTGATCGGCAGGGGCGCCGGCAACGCGGGCATGTCGACCCTCGCCTGCGGAAGCTGGGGCGCGGTCGCGGGGGCGG
>Ga0164296_1002459_pt1 | contig 18450 bp, 15 predicted proteins | sample GEODES057metaG_FD_113533 | JGI IMG/M metagenome (GOLD analysis project Ga0164296, IMG submission 113533) | Dystrophic lake water microbial communities from Trout Bog Lake, Wisconsin, USA - GEODES057 metaG | ecosystem: Environmental > Aquatic > Freshwater > Lake | place: USA: Trout Bog Lake...
TAATACTAATAGCTACTCTTAGGGATAATGAATGAAACCCATTAAAGATTGACTTGGAGGCGAACAGAAATGCCACGCCGAAGCGAAGGTAAGTGAAGAGAGTTACTCAAGATGACCCATAATAGAAGCAGGAATCCATACCCGATCAACCTTCTGCCGAGAGTGAAACGTAGGGGAGTGGGTTCGCTAAAAACATACTAATAATGAGGTAGCTAACCGTCCAATTGATTGCCTATAAGGCTTAGATTCATGATATGCATATCGAAAAAATATCATGAGGGTATCATTAACGAGGGATCAATAAACAATAAAAAAGGATTTAGTGACACATGACCACTAAATCCTTTGGCGTCTAGCCAAGCAGGCATTCAAACATGCCCGCCTGGGGGAGCAGACATTAGATATGGAATTCTTTCAAATCGCGACCCGCATTGATCAGAGCCTGCAACCATCTTGGACGAACGCCCCGTCCTGTCCATGTTTCAGAAGAATTGTTTGGGTTACGATACTTGGCTGCTACCTTAGTGCCCTTTCGGCTGGATACCGGTTTATCACCCTCATGGATAGTCACTGTTAAACCAATAGAATCCGCTAACTCTTTAATTTTAGCGATGACTGCCTTCCGTTCATTCTTTTGCTTTTCAGCCAGTGCCTTTTTAGCACTTTCAATCACGTTGGTCAGTTCTTCTAAAGACAGATTATGTAAATCATTCGTCATGGCAAAACCCTAGTTAATTATCTAAATTGGAGGCCCACCACCACGAACAGTGTGAACCATTAAATTCATCTTATTCGATAGTACGCATAAGCACAAGAATAATGGTTGAAGTATAAGTAATATGATAATTAGCCACGGTTAATTAATTATTTCACAATGGCGTTTAAATTTTTTCACTGGGTTAAATACCCTATAAATAATGGTTAATTTAACCCGAAGGTTCCTGGGGTCAAGCCGAAGCTCAATCCCACATTACCTCGGCAGACGGGATGGATGACTGGATCTAGTAACGAAGTTCCGTTTGCACGTAGAAATAATTGACATTGCTGGTATCCGAAGGTGCACCCGGAGCGTCCCGTGCAAACTGCCCCTTCATCAAAACCTGCCAACCTGATTGGAACGAAATATTGTATGCAGCATCCCATCGGGCCGATAGCTCAACGGTTTGCCCAACATAACGCCCCGACCTACCGGATAAATCTGCCAAATGTGCCGTAGACCAGCCGCTCGAAGACGCAGGATCTGCCAGCCACCACAAGCGATTAGAAAGAAAAATAAAGACATCCTGACTGGGTGTGATTTGAACTCTATAACCCGGACTGTCGATATTGGTCCGGTTAAAGAAACCCAAAATACCCGTTGGACCAAACTCGAACACATTGATACCAAAAAGTGAATTGAAATGAGAACTCGCAAAATCCCACATCGCCGTGACTCTTGGACTCCATGGAGCATCGAAGCTGTAGCCTAATTGGACATGCTCCATCAGTGATCCCACCGCGATCGGAGCACCACCTGTATCGGGAGTCATTGACCCCGTCTGTCCGACGGACTCCCATTCATAATCAAATTCTGAACGCCTCACCTCACGATAGAGTCGAAAACCAGGGGTATAGAGGACACGACTCTTTGGATCAGCCGTACCTTCCGAGAGGTAATAGAAAAAGGTTTCTAAATGGTGATGATCCTCTATACGTTTCTGCAGAAAGGCACCCGTGAAATAAGCATTCGTTTCTGGTCGATTCCAGATCACATCATTATTTTTCAAACCCGACGTGGTATTGGGTAACAACCGTTCAGGTACATTCGCGAACGCCAGAAACTCCCAGTCACCCGAGGGATCTCGAATTCTTTCCTGTATACCCACATAGCTCTGCTGATCGTTTCGAAACGCATAACGACCGATAAGCCGGGTACTACCGACGTTCATCGTCATTTGACCTGCCTTCGACTCAACATCTACGCCCAGTCCTAATAAGTCACGCTGGATCCAGGCGGCATAGATCTGGGCAAAATTACCCGGATTCACCATCGAATTATTGAGTACATTCGGATCAGACGACCCATATTGACGGGCATCCCAGAATTCAGCACCCAAACGGAAGGTTTCCGAAGGTCTGACCTCACCCCAAATAACCGATTGAATAGGGACCGCGTATTGGCCTGTCGAAGTGTCTTTGATCCAGGGCGTTCGGTAATCTTCATATCGAACTCGCTCTTCGATACTTAATGAAACCCAAGTAGGAAGATTGAGCGCTTTATGAAGCGTCAGATCATGCGTGAGGTCCCAATCGGCTCTATCAGCCAAGCGGTCCACTCGTTGACTCGCAACAGCGGTGAGTGATCGTCTAGGGCGGCTACTCAGATGCTCAAGATTTGCTGAATCCGTCAGGTTGGGAACGGGCGGACCACTTTGATGTGAATCGAAGTCTGAAGCTGGGGTATCGGCAGCAACATGAGCGATGGGCAAGCTCATAAGAACGAACACGAAGCACCAATGAATGAGTAACACGGCTAAGCCAGGCACGCAGCAATCAGAAGGCTTTTCGAGCTGATTTAATGAGCCTCAGAGGACTGAATTGAGTCCAGATATCTGAACGTTTGAAGGCTTCGGTTTGAGATAAATCCTCGAACCAAACCACCAAATCCGGACGATGATCCACCAGCGACCATTCTCCAGCCATTTTGAGTCGTGCCAGAAAAACCGCCATCACCACATCAGCCAGGGAAGGCTTGTCTCCTGCCATCCAGGAGCCACCCTCCACTGCGGGTAGCGACTCAAGGAACCTTTTGATGGCGGCTTGGATCAGGCCATGCTTTTCTACCAAGGACCCTTCCGTGAAATAACGGATACGACTGCGATTAAGCTCCAGCTTTTTAACGTAGGCCATCTGATGGAGGGTATCCTCTTTGATGGATTGCTCGAGCCGATGACAGATCTTCCCAAGGAACTTGGGGAGGACTAATTTGAGCAGCGGATGCTTCAGCATGACATGGCCAAAGGTCAACTGTTCGATCGAAATCATATAGTGCGCATCGACAATAGCGCTTATTTCCGTATTCGTATCTTTTAGATGACCTTGAGAAAATCGAACGGCATAGTCCAAAATCTCACGACTGTCTGTTAAGACGCCCTCGTTAACTAGGAGCGTTGGAACGGTCATTTTGGGATTCATGGAGATGTACTCTTTGGAAAGATGATCTTTCGCGAAGTGGATATCAACCAAGTGACTTTGATAATCAACTTCCGCCAGATTCAAGGCATATCTTGCGAGCATAGAGTAGTAAGACGATGGCGTGTGATAAAGGGTAATGTCGCTCATAATCTCATTGAGTTGTGATAACTAACCCACCAGAACTTGATAGGCGTGCGTCAATTAACGCTGAAGTTGTGTCATATGCCTACAAACACGTTGCCAATCAACCTGACCACTTGTAGTAAGCCCTTAATTAATCTGCCGCCAAACGTTTGGCGCAGCTTTTGCTATATCGAAGTCGATACTGAACCCTCTCCGTAAGTATCTTTAAACCTCAGCCGAATCTAGGTCACGTTCAGAATAGAGCTTAAAAAGCTCCGATCTTTAAGCGCCTTAGGTTCGGCTTTTTTTACGAAGGTGACAAGATTCATGGGTGACGGGCACTACACAACCACAAGCTTGGCCCTTTTCGCTTAGAATACTGGAAAACCAAAGGGAACTGCTATGACGATTAGCCTATCAGAAGCCGCTCGATTAACGGGTATAGGTAAAACCGAACTCCTCGATGCTATCCAGCAAGGAAAATTACCAGGCTTCAAGGATGAAATTACCGAAAAATATAGAGTAAAAAAAGCTGATCTCTTAGAAATGTACCCTTCTGTCGAAACCAGCCATGTTTCCAAACCGAGTCGGGATATATTGAAAGAGCGTATTCGAAATCTGGAAAATACACTAACGACCATAGCGTCTGAGCATGATCGCGTTTGGAAGAAGCTCGAATCTGAGTCCGAAGAACGGCGACGGTTATCCAATATACTGGCCGAGATCAAAAGAGCCGAGCTCACACTAACCCAATCGCCTAAAACACCTTGGCCACTCTTCGTCATCGCCCTATCAACCTTAATCGGGGCAGTAGTCGCTATAGGTCATCTCATCAAAGCCTTCTAGGCAACGAGGCCCACAAAAGACTGGATCCTTGAGATAGAAGAATAACCTGTATGATGGCTTGTCTGTCACCAAACTGAAACGACCCTTGGGTATGTTCTTTGACGTGCCTAGCGAGCCCCTGCCCTATGTTCTCATCTTGAGTACCGGTATGACCTTTTTTACGCCATCGATTCTTGTGACGTTCATTGGGCTCTTGGTCGCTTACTTCTGGGGCGGATTACAAGCCGTGGGGGTGACCGTCATGCTCGCTTCACTTCAAGTAGCGCTCTCTTTTGACAACGCCGTTGTCGATGCCTCCATTCTCAGAACCATGCCGGCTAAATGGCAACGAAGGTTTCTGACTTGGGGCATGTTGATCGCTGTTTTTGGCGTCAGAATGTTACTCCCACTTCTGATTGTTACACTTTCAAGTGGTATCCCCATCCACCAGGTAGCCATCATGGCAGCCCAACAGCCTGACCTATACGCCTTACACATTGAAGCGGCTGAAAAGGAAATCTACTCTTTTGGCGGCATGTATTTATTGATGCTGTTTTTTTCCTTTTTCTTTCAGGGCACTAAAACGTTCTACTGGATTGAATGGATTGAAAAACGACTCCAGAAGCTGGGTCAGTTAGCTTCCGTTGAAGTCGCCATCGCATTGGGAATCCTTTTAACAGTTCAGTACTTCCTGCCCACTGAACACCAGCAGCCTGTCCTCGTATCAGGCGTCATCGGCGTTGTCCTTTTCCTGATCATCAAGGGGTTTTCTGACCTGGTGGATTCTGAAAGCTCACATAAGAAAACCAAAAAAGGACTCACAGCATTTCTCTTTCTAGAGATGATTGATATGTCCTTTTCCTTGGATAGCGTGATCGGTGCCTTTGCTATCACGCAAGACATCGTCATCATCTTGGTTGGTTTGACAGTGGGTGCCATTGTCGTCCGACAGTTGACCCTGTTTCTCGTACTCAAGAACACCCTAGATGACTTCTTATTTCTAGAACATGGCGCTCATTACGCCATAGGTGCCCTAGCGCTTCTTATGCTCTATGCGCTCTTTGATAAGGTACCTGATCTTCTCATTGGCGGCTTGGGGATTGCAATCATCTCGTCATCTATCTTAGCTTCGATACGTGTCCGAAACACCTAGCCTTAAAAAACTCAGCGAGGATGAGCTTTATCGGCCGTTTGCCGGATAGCTCTTGAAATCGGCCCACTTAACAGCGCCTTCAAATGCTTATCCAGAGTTTGAACCAAGAGCATACTGAGTTTCTGCTCAGCCTCCTCATGGTTAACAAAGTTCATAGGCGCAATGGCTCTTGTATCGATGGTTTCACCTGAGCCTTTGATATGTGAGCGCTCAACAATTTGACCCGACTGATGATAAACGGCGGTTAAATCGTAATACAGCTTGAGACCATCGATTGCATCGGTATGCCAGTCATTGATTAGCACATAGAGAACGCCATCGGATGCAGAACCAACAGATGAAGCATCAACCAGCCTAGACTTCACGCTGTCTGCAAAGCTTTTACAGTTTTGGATCGCATGGACCGAATGTGGCAAGGGACAACCATCGGTGTTCTTAACTGTTCTGCGATCACCAAATCCATCTTCAGCAGTACCGACATAACCAGGTTCTTTATCATGAGACAAGACCTCAACACGGAGATCTTCTACATGAATCTGTTGCTCAGGTAAGACGAAGAGACGAGGAGGCATGGCTCCATAATCGTAATAGTCAATGACAGCAACACTGGCGGGTTGAATACTACAACCGGAGAGTATGAGCACACTGACAGTGAAGAAGGTTTTGACAGGTGAATCCATTAGGTCTCTTCTAAACTTTCATGACAGTTAATTCAACACGATATGATGGTTCAGTATAATTGTCCGAGATCATAGATGGGGAATTAGAGCAGGTTCACTCCCTGATTATAAATTCCTTATGCAATAACCATGAGCATGAACCTTCGAACGTTTACCCTCTCATTTCTCTCTCTCTGGCTTTTGGCGACATTGGAGAATGCTGGGGCCACAACGACTTATGCAGGGAATTATTTTGCAGCCCTAGCTACGACCACCAACGAAAAGAACGTGGGCGCCCTATTAGATCTTGCGATCATTAAATCACCCGCCACGCTTTACGAAGACTTTAGCGCTCTCTACCGACTCCCCAAAAGCCAGTTATCTCAAACCCTCAACCAGATTGACGGGGAACTCTATGCGGAATCCCCGGGTATATTGTATGCGAGCGTTTCTGACTCTTGGAATCCGGTCTATGCCCGCATGGGTCTGAGTGCGACACAAGGTGGCCCCCCACCTGAAAACGGATCGCATGTCTGGACCAGTGGTGTGGGTAATTTTGGAAATGTCGATGGCAACAGTTATGCCGATGGTTTTACTCAGCACTCACAAGGGTTTCTGGGCGGAGCAGATACGAAGATGGGCGATCAGTTTACTCTGGGCCTAACGGCAGGCTACATCGGCGTGGGTGGCACACGTAATCATACATCTGGAACTCTCTCCGCCCAGCTATGGCAATTAGGTCTTTATGGCAATATCGAGCTCGGAAAAACAGGTCGATTGGGTCTTTTAGTTGGCTATACCCAAGGCCCTCTTCAGTTCTCCAATCCAACCGAGTTTGGAACGGCCACCTCCAACAGCATTGCGCGATTGGTGACCGCTGAAATACTGGGAGACTGGAGAGTGGATTATGGCAATGGGCACAGTCTTACGCCCATCATTTCACTTCAATCAGTCAGTGATCTCATGAATGGATTTAGTGAAAAAGGTCTAACACTCGGATCCATACAGATCACCTCACCTTCCTACAACGGCAACTTTGTCGCAGGTAAGGTTCAAACCCGCTACGACTACCATTGGCTAAGTTTTGGTGTCGATTGGACCGCCAGTGCAGCTGTAGGCCTTCGTGAAATGTTGTACCAACCGGCGTCAGCAGCGTCCCTTCAGTACCAAGGCATCCAAGGAGAGAGTTTCACCGTGCGTGGAGCTCAAAGTAATGCCAACACAGGTGCAGGACTTATTAATCTTGGACTTACAGGTAAATTGAACGACGCCTTTAAAATGGAAGTGGGCTACCGAGGCACCTACAGCGGGAACATGGCATTTAATGCGTTCCAAGGAAATCTCTCCTGGAATTTTGATCAAGTCACAGAAGGAAAATCATCATCGACCGATTCAAGTTCTGAAACTAAAACCCCAGAAAAGAAAAAAGCCTTGGATATTCGAGACCCAGGCCCTGATATGGCCAACTACCCGAACAGCGCCTTCACGCTCCCTGAGGGTGGTTTTTACCTAGAGTCCACCCCTTTCAATTATGTATCGGATAGTGTCAGCTCGGAGCCCACCTACTCCAGCATGTTTCTGTTCCGCTATGGGCTTATAGATAACATTGAGCTTCGTCTTTTCTATGAAGCCGCTGTCGTTCAAGGCGGCGGCACGGTAACAGCAGGATCAGGCCCCTTAACATTCGACACCAAGATACACTTCTGGGATGAGTGGGAGGAATACTTCATGCCGGCCGCAGGCTTTGAAGCCTCCATCCAAACGCCTTGGATGGCGTCAACAGCATATGCGGGTACGACACAACCCACACTGATGCTCAATTTTGATCAATCTCTACCCCTAGATATCGGCCTTGAATACAACCTAGGCGCATCTCGCATCCAGGATCAATATGACTTCTCCCAAAATGTCTGGCAGTTCTCTGGACAATGGGCTTTGCAACGAGATGTTTTTGATGACTTTGCGCTCTTTGTAAACGGCACCTATAACGGTGGCGCCCTGCCAAAAAGTCCAAGGCGGATTACTAAAACTAAGGAGGTCACAAGAACGCATATCGTCTGTAATGGCAATCAATGTACAGATCAATCATGGTTAGCCAACAACTCGTATACCGTAACCGCGTCACAAAGCTCAGTGGACATTGTCCCGGTCATTGCTGGTGGGGGCTTCATCTGGACGCTGGATGATCACTTCGCGCTCTTTGGTAATGCCGGCGCTGGGCTTACATCAACTTCACCACCCTTTCAGGCCTATGTTGGATTTGGCTGGACGCCTTGATGAGCCCATCAGTTCATAGCGACAGGATAATGGCGTTTATAATCTTGAAAAAACTTTAATGAAGGACACACCATCGACCAATGATTTTCGTACTGCATGGCTACTCAGATGCCACTCCGAATGAGGATACGGAGTTTCTAACTAATTTATTTCCTTTGGATGAAGTAATCGGTCTGAATTACCCCTTTAGCCCTCCGAAAACGGTCCAATATCTCCACCAAACCGTCGAAGATCATCTGAAACAGAAAACAGACAATACACCCCTTTTGTTTGTTGGCATTTCACTCGGGGCTTTCTGGGCTTGGCATTGCGCGACCTGGTTCAATGGCGCTGCCATCTTAATCAATCCTTCCTTGCGCCCGTGGGATAGTCTGAAACGGATGGTTGGCACCTTTCGCATCGTACGCAGCCGCGAACGCTTTACGTTTACAACTGAAGACGTGGAAGCGCTCAAAGATTACCCATTACCTGAACAAAAGATCCCGCTGTTGGCACTTCTGGATCGAGGGGATGAGCGCTTTGATAATGTCGCTGTACAGCGTGAATTAGAGCCTTTGGCCAAAACCGTGCTCTTCGATGGCGGAAGCCACCGCTTCGATCATCGGCCGGAGTCGAGTGAGTTCGTTTTGGCTTTCTATCAGGCCGCCGCATCCGGGGCAAACGATCGGTGAACCCAACGGCGATAACTCCGACTCGCATTTTTTACCCAGATAGCCGTGCCCAAGTAGCCATAGGGTAAATAGGGACCCTCCTCCACATATTGGAGTTCTGTAAAGGTTCGTCCGGGCCTTCGATGATGATCCGCATGACGACTCAACCCTAAAAACATAAAAAGACTTACAGCTTTATCACAGCGCCAGGCGGTATAAGTGGCATGACCCGAGTCCAAGGTCAGTCCGAAGTGTTGAAAATAATTCACCGCTTCCAGAAGCCGAACCGCTACCACTGCAATATAAACAAGAGCGAACGCCGCCAAGGGCCCAAATAGCCAGACATAGACCATGAGATAAATCACTTCGACAAGAAATCCAAACCGGACCGAATGGGGCTTAAGATCTAAAGCCGTGCGGAACTGTTGTACCAAGGTCCGAAGAAAAAACTCGTTGTAACTTTCATCCATCCTTGCAGTTGAGGGATCCCGATGACTGCCCAGATGCGCATGGTGACCAATCCGATGAACGACATAGAAGTGATCATAGAAAACCGTCATCAGCATCACTCGGCCCATTCGCTTCATCCATGGCGATCGCCGATGGATCAGTTCATGTGCTGGGGCAATCACGGAACAACAGGCATTGGTACCTGCCAGTACCCTCAACACCACTAGGTTGGCACAAGACACCCATATGTCCTCATAGCTACCAAAGCTAAGCTTTGACACCATAAAGCCCATCGCCACAATATTAGACAACTGGATGAGCCCAAGAAGCATCAATAGACCATCAAAAAACCAGCGGGGCGCTGCAACGGGGACAGTTCGTCTTTCAGCGGGCCCCCAGAGATCCAATAAAACAAGAGCCAGCACGGGAAGGGCCCAAGCCCAAACATCCATCAACCCATGAGGTCCTGTTAGAAAGAAGACGAACGTCAGGATCGGCAGAAAAAGCGCTAAGCTATATCCCAACCACCAGGCCGAGCGGCAGCGCTCCATGAGTGGAACCCATAGCGTAGTGATGAGTCGAACATTAGGGTAAGTGGATTTCAAAGCTTTTCCATGCCAAGTCTTACTGGATCATTGCAGCAGTGGCTTATCGTTTTTTCCAAGGTATTGTACTCGAGGTGTAGAGAGACTCGAGGGATGGATTTAATTCAGAACCCCTGACTCAAAGACAAGAACCTAAGCCACAGGTTCCATACAAAAAGATAAAGAGGAACGCCGCATGACATCGATGGCTAGCAGGACCTATACCCTAGGACTTTGCAGTACCTATCATGATCCCGCCATCGCCATCCTAGACCCTGATGGAGCCATTCTTTTTGCCGAAGCCCTTGAGCGGCCCTTGCAATATAAGCGTGCGATCAATTGCGAAGCGGACAATCCGTTTGTCTTATCTAAATTGCTCAACACCTACTGTAGCGATGCCGAAGCCTTTGTCATTGCCTACAACTGGGATCAAAAGCGTCCCTTCTATGAACATCTATCCAAATGGCTCGGATGGCTGAGCCCAGAGGGCATCAGAACCTACCGTGGACGCCAGTTAACCGCTTGCCTTGAGACGTGGGAACTCAATTACATGCAAGCCTGCCAACACCACGCCAATCGGCGCACGGGCATTAACCTTGGAAGAATCCTCCGCACTCAGTTCGAACAGGCCCACATCTCGTACCGACATTATCGCCACCACACAACCCATGCCGCTCTGGGCGTCTATGGCAGTGGCTTCGAGACCGCTGCCTGCGCAGTGATCGATTCCTATGGGGAAATGGGGTCCATGGCTTTTTTTGGTTTTGAAGCGGGAAAACTACGTTTACTATTCGAATCTAAGGGCCCAGGTAGTTTGGGGTTTTTCTACATGAAACTGACGGAGCTGTGTGGGTTTGACTGGATGGGCGGTGAAGAGTGGAAGGTCATGGGGCTGGCTCCTTATGGAAAACCCGACCCCAGAATACTGGGATTATTACGATCCATGTTTAGCGTAGAAGATCTTAAACTTCGCATGAACCGAAAAACGTTCTTTACGCATCTCAAAGCTCTTGAACCCTACCGTCGATTTGTGGGCGACCCTGCCGAGAGTGTGGCTGATCTTGCTCATACAGGGCAACTGTTCTTTATGGAGATTTTGAATCAGTTACTCACGAATCTCCATGCTCACTTTCCATCGACTCAACTGGTACTGTCCGGAGGGTGTGCATTGAATTCTGTGGCCAATGGACAGATTAAAGGCCAGACACCTTTTAAAAACATCTACATTCCTTCCGCACCCGCGGATGACGGAACGGCCCTTGGGGCCGCTTTAATCGCCTATGAAGAGCATCACCCGGGACGGCATCGTACAGTGATGAATCCTTATACCGGTAGTAAGTTATCTTTGGAATCGGCCGAACGATTCGCTCAAAACAGCCAATGCCCGGTAAGTTATCATGAAGGTTCAGAACTCAATGAAGTGTTAGCCGATTTACTCTCTAAAGGGTTTATCTGTGGCTTTGTCCAGGGACGAGCCGAGTTCGGTCCCAGAGCCTTGGGTCATCGATCCATTCTCGCCGACCCAAGATCATGCTCGGTCAAGGACAGAATCAATGAAACGGTCAAATTTAGAGAACGATTCAGGCCCTATGCGCCCTCCATTCTTCATGAATACGGTCCTGAATATTTTGTTGATTATCAAGATTCGCCATATATGGATAAGACATTCAAATTTTGGCCCGAAGCAATCAGCAAGGTCCCAGGAGTGGCGCACGTGGATGGCACCGGACGGGTCCAATCGGTCACCTTAGACAGAAATCCTGAATTTCATGGACTGCTGACCGCTTTCCACGAATTAACCGGTTGCCCCATTCTCCTGAACACCAGCTTTAACGTGATGGGAAAACCCATGGTCCATTCAATCGAGGATGCTTTTGGTGTCTTTATGGGGTCTGGACTCGACGCATTGGTGGTCGGCTCGTATCTGTTTAAAAAACCTGAGCATACCCCGTGAAGCCTCTCCACCATTATGCACAGAACCTTCTAAGTACCCGTCTCGGAACGAAGGACTTGTGTGTCCTGGATCAATGGGCTCAGGATATATTGATTGAAAACGATCCTAGGACTGAAGACATCCCGCTCGATTCGGTCTGGACCGCTGATGTGGATGTGGACTTTGGAAGGCCTGGAGATCGATTGGCTGTTCTTAGAGCCTTAGCACCTGCCGAACTGCTCAGTTTAGCGTGGCTCAGTCGTATTACGCAGCCGAAAACGGGACATTTCGCCTCCAACCTAAAGCTAGCCAAGATTTATGATCTTGAAATCATGGCAGAGCCAGAGGCATCGAACCCAAGAGAACGGTTTCGTTCTTTATTGATACAGGAGGGTCTCTCGCTCCCAGAGGCCAAGGATCCAGGGTTCTTCAATGGCCATAGTTCCGATGATGCGCGTCTGACCCATGCCCTTCTTCATCTCTATCTGGCTCATCGCGCTCAACGTTTATTTCCAGAACTCATAGGTTACACAATCGCTCATTTTGGTCGGATCAACAGTGCTTGGGACGAAGCAATGCAACGATCGGAACGAAGCCGCTCAAAGAGCCATCTGATCTGTGTCGAAGCAGCCAAAACACACCTTCAAGAGCATGATCATTCATGGCGTATTCATCGTGGATGGAAGCTCTATCAAATGTCCTACCGTCTTCAGTTTGCCCATCTCAACGATCAGGCAAACGCAATACCGCATCGAGTATTGATGAGCCGGCTCATTCAAACCAAGTGGCCAGAAGCAAAGGGGTATCACCATAAGGTAATGCTGCAGGGTGACAGCCTCGATTCGCTGATCGCCACGCATCAGGAAGACTTAACTCCCGTACTGAATCGACTTCGACAATCACACTTCGTGGATGCTGCCTGTCCGGTCAAAAGCCAGCTCATCCAAGCCACCCACTTCGGAGGGCCGATGTTTGGTGTCTTTCAAACAAAGGAACTAGCCTTAATGGAGGCCTGGATCTCTGACCCCAATGGAAGCACCTTGGATGATCCGTGTTCATCTGCTTTGACTTCAACCGCGTCCTCATTTCCAGAAACATCGACTGAATCCAAAAGAACTCCCTACCGCAGTTACACCTATCGGAGTCTTTACCTGAACGCGCTGTCGACCGAATCACCCTTAGAGGCTTCACCAGAACAGAAGTCACTTTGCCTAAAGATTCTTAACCAAGCGAAATGGTGGAACCGGCTCAGGCCATCTGCTGCTTTACCCAAAAGTTATGATGCTCATGTCCTGACTTTATGGATTGAGCATCGACATCACCAATCGGTTGAGAAGGCCGAAGCCTCAAAGACCACACCTCCCATCGATAAGTCTTTCTGTCGATGGCTGATTCTCCAGTGCGCGCCGGCAATTTTAACGGACGGTGCCTGGTTATCAGGCATCCAAACCTTAGAGGAGCGGATCGATACGCCTACACTCAAACTTTGGCGTACTTATCTTGATGAGCTTGGTGATGGCCATACCGAATGGAATCATCCCAACGTTTATAGAAGACTACTTGATAGTCAGCGCATCCCCATGGCTGCTTTTGACCAACCCGCCTTTATTGAAGACCCCCGTCTTATTGATGCAGCCTTTCGATTGCCCGCATACTTAATGTCCGTGGCCTTATTCAGCCGTGACTTTTTACCTGAGATCCTAGGACTAAACCTTGCGATTGAAACCAGCGGTCTTGGCCATCACTATCTGAGCGCCATCCGTGCTCTGAAAGCACATGATATCGACCCTTCGATCATTGAGCTCCACCTCAGCATCGACAATCTCTCTTCGGGCCACTCACGATGGGCTCTTGAGGCGATCATTCATTATCTGAATGAACTGGACCAGCGGGGAGGATACGCGTTGATCACAAACAGCTGGAGCCGGATACGTCAAGGCTATGCCTCTCTCTCAACCGCTGCCCTACCTATGGCAACGCATTCCATTGCTTACTATGCTTTGAGCCAACACTTGCCCTGGCTCTGCACATCCCCAAACACGGTGATTGAATCATGACAACTCCAGCGCAAACACTGACTCGACTACTCGAATCACCCGGCTTTCTGACCATGCCCTGCTGTTTTGATGCCTTATCGGCTAAGTTGATTGAACAGGCTCAATTCCCGCTCACCTTCATGAGCGGATTCGGCGTTGCGGCATCGAGACTCGGTCAACCCGATACTGGATTAATTTCATATGGCGAAATAATCGATCAGGGACGGTCCATTTTAGAAGCCGTGTCTATTCCTGTGATCGGTGATGGCGACACGGGTTACGGAAATCCCGCGAATGTAAGAAGGACCGTGGAGGGTTTTGCAAAAGCAGGCTTTGCTTGCATCATGATCGAGGATCAAGTGGCCCCTAAACGCTGTGGACATACCCGGGGTAAGGAGGTCGTAGCACGTGATGAGGCACTTCAGAGAATGAGAGCGGCTATTGATGCTCGCAATGAAGGCGCACCTATACTGATCATGGCCAGAACAGATGCTCGAGCGACTCAAGGTCTGGATGAGGCCTTGTGGCGCATGGAGGCGTATGAAGCGCTAGGCGCCGATATTCTATTTTTTGAAGCGCCAAAGTCCATTGATGAGATGGAAGCATTTTGTCGCCGTATCCAAAAACCTAAAATGGCCAATATGCTCGAAGAAGGCGATACACCCATACTTTCGCCCATAGAACTCGAGTCGCTGGGTTATAAAATCGCCGCCTATCCTTTGACTCTTCTATCTTCAGCCATTTACGCCATGCAAGAAGCCCTCAAAGAACTCAAGTCGGGACATACACCCACAAGTCGCGTAAAGTTTGAAACCCTTAGAGAGATCGTAGCATTTGATGACTATGATCGATTAGTTTCCCGCTACAAAGCATCCTAACGGTTTTTTAAGGCCTAGCCTCAAAATCGACGAAACTTCTTTGCGGATGATCGTGCACTTCAGCTAGAGAATTCATTGCCTCATGAAATCAGGAAAAATCAAAATAAGCTTAGTCATTATCTGTCTTATCGGGTTTTCTCTAGCGATGAGAATTGGCTTTCTCGAACGAGAGAACCACTCAGATTTTGACCAATACTCTCCTGCAACAACGACAGCCCCACAAACAACGATTGAGTTAGGTGCATACCTAGATAATTTCTATCTTTTTCAGCCCAGCACCAGCACGTTCAATGCGGATGGATGGTTCTGGCTAAAGTGGACTGAAGAAGTCCAACGCCAATTGGTAGAGCATAAGATTCAACCGATACATCTGATCGAGATAGCCAATAGAGTCGATGACTGGGATTCAGTGTTAGTCCCCGTTAATCCCGAGCCAGAGCGCCAACATGATGGAAGGTACTATCAGCGATTCAAGTTCTCAGGGCATTTTTATATCGACAAAATGAATTTCAAAGCGTACCCATTCCATACCCTCTATTTACCCATGATCTTCGAACTCTCTGAATCAATCGATGTGAAAGATCTCAAAGGACTTTCTTTGTCCATCGACCATAAAGACTCAGGTATGGGTGATTTCATTGATATAGAGGGCTACAGCACCGTGGGTCTTCATAGCAAAACCATGATCCACCACTATGGATCTAACATGGGCTCTGAATTTCAGAACAGCTCTAAATCCAGTTCACCGCAAGTGCATTTCGATGTTAGCTATACCCAATCCTTAACAGCATCGACCGAAAAATTGTTTTTTCCACTCTTTACGATCATGGCTCTAGTTCTTGCGGCCCCATCACTCTCGGCTTCACACTGGGACGTCCGGATTGGGTTTCCACCTACGGCGACACTGACACTCATTTTTCTCCAACAATCCTATAGGGCGGAATTACCCAGCCTCTCCTATATAACCTTCATTGATGCGCTTTACAGCCTCTGCTATGCGACCAATATGATTCTTTTTGGCCTTTTTTTATGGGGCTCACTTAAGTTACATGAGGCTAAGATGAGCGAAAAAGAAGCCGTGACGGAATACATCAACGCCATCGACAAAAAGTTTCAGATTGGTCTGATCGTTTGGATCATCGCGATGGCCGCGATCAATGCAGTGGTAATGTTACATGCACCGATTTGGTCCTTGTGAGTCAGTACCAGACGCTTGGTCTTCTTCTTGAGAATGATGTCGAGTAGCTTGGCGAATCCTTTCTTGTTGAAGTTCATCCCAGAGCCAAGGTCAGAGATGACGTCAGTACGCCAACCTTTTGCTGCACAGTAGGTCACAAGCATTTCCTTTTGACGCTCAAGGTCGGATTTCTGGTCGTGGCCGGAAACTCGCGCATAGCAGATGGTGGAAAAGTCGGCATCGCCCAGAGTCAAGAGCTTTGCGGCGTCTTAGAACCGCGCTCCACCCTTGGTTTTCCAGTCGGGCAGGAGTTCTCAGGTCGTTTCCCACTTGCATAGTGTCTTAACGGCAACCCCGAGGAGGTCCGCCGCTTCACCTATCTTGACTAATCGCTTATCCATCAGTGCAGATTAAGACTCTATGGTAGATCGCAAGCAACAGTTACTAACTCCTGATCTCAGGGGGGGTGCGTCTTCTGATCAGCCTAGACTTAACTTCCCTTAACCTCAAAGAGCGGTTTCACCGTGATGTTATCGCAGCGGTATCGTCAAAGCGGGTGTGACCGACTTTGCAGATCCAGCCTGCAACCTGAAGAGCTGGGTTAACAGCATGAAGGTTGATTTCGATTCAAGATCGTTTTGCGCAATATAAAACCAGTGATCGAAATAGGGGATCGCCATAAAACTGTTGTCAGGACGATGATCGCTATTTTGAATATGGAATATGCGTCCTGCGGGTGTCTGACTCCAATCAAATACACTGCCATCCCTCTTTTTCGGGAGTCTGACCCACCCAAGTTTCACATGCTCTTCTGGCGTGTCGATGTTGTGCGACAAGTAAAACATGATGCTCATCAGTGATCGAGTGGTCACGGAGATCACATCGGGTCCGCGTTTGGCTAAATTTTCCTTTACCGGGAACACATCCAATTTTGGATCGAGCCCCAGGAGCTTCTTGATTTCGGAGATTTCACGCGCATATTCAGCATTATTCCGGACCTCAAGGGCAAAACTGTTGTTTTGTTCATCAATTTTGAGATTGATGAGACCTGCATGTCTGACCTGATCGACCAGATCTAGGAATCTTAAGAAATCTTCACTGTGGGCCGGCGGAGTTTCAGGCATAGGACCTGATGCCGTCGGCGCATTATCGAGATCATTGATCCGCTCGACACAAAGCCCAAGGGTCCTTCGAGCACTCCACCCTGAAGCCGTAAGTTCAAGTACGGCTCTAAGACTGATAGGACTTAAAAGGCTTTTAACAAAAGCTTCGCCTTGAAGCGGGGTAAAGGTGATGGTGGGCTGCGTGTAATATTCGCCCATCGCACTGAAGGTGATCGGGTCCGCCGTCGATCGGTCAAGCCCTCCTAGTACATCGAGCTTAAAGGTAGCGGCAACATTCGTAACGTCAAGGAAGAATGTTGGATCATAGTAATGGAGTCGCACGAGGTTCTGTATGAACTGATCGTTCACACTGCTGTTAATGGCATCGTTATACAGTGGATGAATCCCCTGGAGTGCGTCAGGACCAAATGAATGACAGCCGGTCAGAGAGAGAACCCATCCTAAGACCAAAACCCTTATCCTCATGCTGCTCCGAAACATTCATTATCAATTTGTCCACTCGGTGATTGTACCTACACGATGACAACCTATCCAGATAGAGTATCGACTTATCGGGGCTTAACAAAACCAGAAGCCTTAAGCCTCTGTGAAATAGTTTTTGTTAGTGCACTCAGAGTTCAGGATAATGGGTCCTATCCAACATGAAGGAGGAATCGCCATGTATCCGCACATCAGTCAAAAAGACGTTTATGATTTCTTTAGGCAATTTACCCGCGTATGCAGCGTGTGTGGAGCGACTGACTGGATGGTCACAGACTTTGATGTACCCGCGGTGACCCTTATTGCGGCTAAAGACGGTCAGGAATATCTTGTTCCACCAAAGGAGATCCCATGTTGCGCGTGCATCTGTGACCGTTGCGGATATGTCAATCTACACGCCATCGGTCCGATCGAGAAATGGATCCAGCTACAAAAGAAATCCGAACAAGAACCTATTTTGGACTAGCCGTCTGAAGTGTTAAGGTCCCTGGGCCCATGATGTGGCCGTCATCGGGTTGCGCCTGATCAAACCAGACGTGGGCACCACCCGACGCATAGGACATGGCGACCAAAAGACATAGGACTGAGTCAACCGCATCATCCAATAGCTTGCCACCACGATAGTCGCCCCCCATCACCCGAGCGCGATCCTCCAGTAACCAATCAATGAGGTGGTCCACCATCTTAGACCACAGTAAAGGCGCATGAGCGAGTGGGCCTAATGGCTTAAGTACGTTATTAACCAAGTCCCTAACCATCCAAGCCTCCAATCGCGGGCGCCCTTTCATCTTGTATCGCTTGATCTCTGAAGATGACCATTGCGACTCATAGAGACCCAGTCTTTTAGCCGTCCAAATGACCTCGGCGGGAAATGCTTCAAGAATCAATCTATCTGCCGCGGCTTCATCCTGAGTCCAAGGTGATAGA
>Ga0164296_1002460_pt1 | contig 18449 bp, 14 predicted proteins | sample GEODES057metaG_FD_113533 | JGI IMG/M metagenome (GOLD analysis project Ga0164296, IMG submission 113533) | Dystrophic lake water microbial communities from Trout Bog Lake, Wisconsin, USA - GEODES057 metaG | ecosystem: Environmental > Aquatic > Freshwater > Lake | place: USA: Trout Bog Lake...
AGATGCATCGGTCTCATCCAATACCGCAAGAAGGGCGGCCATCTCTGAAGAATCCACTGCATTGGACGCTGCGACGGCTGGAACCGTGTCAGGAGGCACGACAGGAACCACAGCATTGGAAACCGCAGGAACCGCCGCATTGGAAACCGCAACAGGAACGGGTGAGGACAGATTGGAAACCGCAGGAACCACAGCATTGGAAACCGCAACAGGAACAGGTGAGGACAGATTGGAAACCGCAGGAACCGCCGCATTGGAAATCGCAACAGCAGGACCCGATGAAGGGGCAGAAGGACCCGATGAAGGGCCCAAGGCGCCTGATAAATAGGCATGAACCGCCGCCACGGCTAACTGCTCCTTTTGAATGTCCATCGAAGAAGGAACGGAAGGCGGAGCCGAAGCAGGAACCGAGGTCGCCGTCTGCGGCTCAGGCACGTCCATGGTTTCCGTCGGAAGGGTGGCCAAGAGATTGGATGCATGGGACACGGAATTCGTCACCGATTCATTTCGAAGATTCATCCATTTTAATACCGCCACCATGCGAAGAAGCCGTCGAACATATTCGCAATCTTTGGAAAGAACAATATCCTTATAGGATTGACATTTGCCACTCGCAAATTCCTTTATCAATTGATATTGAATCTCACTTGACAGTCCTCCCAACCCAATCGACGTGAGCAATCCGCGCTGTTTTGCAGTAAGATTGTCCTTCTCCACTTTTTTTTCAATCGAATAGGTTTCTTTTCCCAATCGAATGTCTTCCATGCTCTCTCCTCCGCCTTGATACGCCGTCATGGAGGCCTGTGCCATGGGAAGAAGGCTGGCTCCTGCATCATAACCCCCCAATCCTCCGCCCCCACTCATCGGGTGCATCGGGGCCGATGCAGAGGGTATCATCGACACACTGGGATCATGTCCCGTGGGCGCCGACATTCTATCCAGTACGAGGTTTAAACTTTTACCCTCCCCTCACGGCCCTGGGGGGGACAAACGGGGTACCTAAGACCCCGTGCTCACTACCCTTCAGACATGGATACCTATACCTCTGACCCGCAAACTCGAAAGAGAAAAATGGAATGCAAACCCGAACTGGTCATTACGAGTTTGCAACGATTTTATGCTCATCATCCGGAAATCGAGAAAGTATTAACGTATCTCAGCGGCGATGCCCCGCTCAGTCTCCGCATTATTGATTGGTTTGTTACAAAATACAGTCGAAAGGCCTTTGTTCGCTATCCATGGAACGGGCATGAATTCCTCGTCTATCTCAGTTACAAAGGACAACTCAAAGCCTATTCCAAACAATATTTTGACCCGAATTGCCGTCGAGAACGGATTATGTTTTCGATTCCCAATCATGAACCCTTTATGACCACGATTGGAAAATTAAATTTTTTTAGATGGGCCCTGGAATCGGGCATCCTGGAATACATGGAAGCCCACGAAGAGGAGATACGTACGGGCTACAATGCCTATTTAAAGGAAACCATGCAAACCCAAAAACGAAACAAAACCCGTACCACGGAAGAGCCCGTGAAGGTTGCGGCGGCCGTACCCGTGGCCCGCACCACCCGTCGGCGCACGAAGCAATCCCCCTCTTCCCTGCATCAATTGCAAGTTTATACCACACCCGTGGAGCTGGATTTTTCTTGAGCACTCGGTTGATTTCGATAATAGAGCCGAATGTCATCTCGTTTCGGACGTAATTGTTCTGCGGCGGCAGCCTGTTGTTGCATGACGGTCCCATTCAACCACCGGTTGTCAAAGTTTCGTTCCAATAATTTTTCGGATTCCTTCAAAAACCCCGTGCTTTTATCTTCGTACACGCTGGCCTTCAATTCGCGGGTCATGTTTCGGCTGTCGGATGTAGTATCATATTTATCAAAAAATGAATTTTGAACCCCTCGTTCTCCATCCACATCATAGCGTGGTTGCGACCGATAATTCTGCTCTGTGAATCGACTGGTATTGGGCGCCATGTCATAAAAGGGCGCGCGTCGATGTACATCCGGACGTCCCTCGGTCATGGAAGGGGCATTGGTTTGCCAGTGCTCAAATTGGCGCGAATTGACGGAATCCTTGGTATCCATTTCTCGTCTCATTCGACTGATAAATCGAGGCAACGGAAAGGCGGCGCGCGCCGCCATGGAATGGGCATCGGGCTGTACAGGTTGTGCCATTTAAAGTGCAAACCGTCTACTTACGTTAACAGAGATATTATGTTTATTCTGCCTTTTCTACACAAACAAACGATGGTAGGGTCGATGCAGCTCACGACCCTTCAATTGCTCACCATCGGACGCCACTCACTGTGGGCGGAAGAATCCGAACTGGACCTGGAAACGGACATTCTTCATCCGAATGGAATTTATTTATCGGGTCCTCCCCTTGCATTGGGCGATACCTGGTTGTGCCCCGTGGATGCATCGCGAACCCACATGGATGATTTTTATCGATGGGAGGAACGTGCCGAATCCGAAGAGGTCTTTGTATGGAAAACGGTCTATTTATTGGGAACGGCGGCGCAACCGACGAGCGGACTGTCTCCTCAGGAACGTCTGGGCCCCCATCGATACGAAGAGATTATGGAGCGAATCCGTGCATCGGTCATCTAAACCCATTATACGTAAGATAGGATAGGGATGGAACGTCATAAAACACATAAGAATGTTGTCATCGAGCCATTAGGATGGGAACAGCCGATAGGAAGTGACAGTCTCAAAACGCTATTGGAAGGCGGGGCACGGGATGCCTTTCGACGACCTTGGCACCGAATCGAGCGAGGGCTTCGCCTCAGCCGCATTCGGCAATTTATTGAAGATGTCTCTCCACAATATGACATGACCGATAAGGAAAAAGAATCATTTTTTGTTTTTCTACAAAAATCCCTCGATAATAAGCTATTAAATACGGTAAAAGTGGTGGAATATGACCCGGAATCGGAGCGAATTCAAACCATCAAGGGCCTAGAAATCAAACGAACCGAAGATGGATTAAAATGGGCCTTCTCGTCCAAAACCGCCAAAAAAGACGGAACACGGAAGAAAAGGAAGGAAGAGCCCTCCGTGACGACACTGCCCCTGGAACCCTTGGATACAAAAATTGAGGAATCCATCTCGGATACAAAGCCCCACGCCCTCTTAGGATGAAGTTTGTCGAAATCGTCTTGGAGCTTCTTCGATTATGGGAAGATTGGTTATCCGAGCCACAGGATGAGGTACAATTGCAGGAATGGCGAGAATCCGCGGAACTGCTTGCCGACTCGTTCGAGTGTACCGAGGAAGAAGAGGCCGTGGTAGAACGATTATGTGACCATTATGAAGCCCAGTATCGTGCGCTCATCGAACATCGTCGTGCGCACCCGATGCCGTCGTTGCCCGCCGAATCCATTCAGCCCGAGTTGGACGCCTTGTTGGGCCGAACCCAATTGGAACAACGAACCGCCGCATGGTATCAACAGATGTCGACCGTTCTTTCTGCGAGTGAGCTGGGGCATCTCTTTGCCTCTCCGCGTCAACGGGCCAAATTGGTTCTTTCCAAAACGCAGCCTCCTGAAGCCCGCTATCAATCCTTGGCGGTACCCTCCGACCACATGTCGGCCTTTGATTGGGGCATTCGATTTGAGCCCGTGGTCAAGCAGATTTACGAACATCGATATGGCGTGGTCATCAAAGAACTGGGGCGAATGCTTCATCCGGTGGACCCTCGATGCAGTGCCTCACCGGATGGCCTGATTTATCATTGTCCTTCTCAACAACGAACCGGTCATTTAATTGAAATCAAATGTCCTGTTACGCGCGAAATCGACGGAACCGTCCCGAAGGATTATTATGCACAAATGCAAATGCAGCTCCATGTCACTGGTCGCACGGTATGTGAATACGTGGAGGCCGTCTTCTCTTCTGCATACAATCAAATGGTCTGCAAAGAAGGCCCCGCCCTGTATGATGGATGGATTGCCGTCGTCCGCTACGCCGAGCCGGTGAACGGTCAGGACTTTTATTATGTCTACAGTCCGATTCATCCGCCGTCCGATTGGCAGCCAACCCTTCGGGCGGAGGAAGAAATGGTCGAACGCACGCCATGGAGATTGTATCAATGGAGTGAACAGTCGATTCAGCGAAATGAGGCATGGTGGGAGGGCATACGCCCTATCATGGATGCCTTTTGGGTTGACGTGGAGAAGGCAAAACGAGGGGAGTTTGTCCTTCCGGATTCCACCCGTGCTCCGAAGCCTCCCAAAGAACGTTGTTTGATTCAATTTCAACGTCTGAATGAAGAGGGGCGCCCCTACGAGGACAAGGGCGAATACATCGATAAGGTTAACTCCTGATTCCATCCACTGCAACTGTCTGGATAGGCACGTTTCACGTTGTTGGTGAGTTGACGAAAATTACCTGTTTTGTTCGTGGCTTGTTCAAAGTCCGTTGCATAACAGGAACGAGACGTAACATCGGATAGGGTTTCCGAACCCGAAGGGAGGATGTCGGCCAAGAGATGATAGGGGTGGTCGGTATAGACTTCGGCGGGACTCGGGCCATTGGGAGGATATTCCATCAGGGGAGCATCCTTGTCCTCTTTTTCTAATGGTTTCACGGCAGGATTGGCAAATGCCTCCCCGTTGGATGTCACAGGATGGCCATACGATGAGGGTCGATAACACAAGAGAACAACAAGGGCCACCAGAACAACAACAAGCCCGTAGAAAAGTGTGTGCATGTCTACCTTCATCGCCGGTTAAAAATTGATGTCTTCCGAAGGGTGTGTGGAACAATCCATCATTCCGGAAACATGTCCATGATTAGTATGAACGTCGTCAAGCGCAATGGAGAGTTGGAACCCGTCTCATTTGACAAGGTGCTGAGCCGCATTCAACTGGCGGCGGTGGGACTGGAGGTGAACCCGACACTGATTGCGCAGCGTACGCTTCTACGAATTTATGACGGAGTCAAAACCTCCGAATTGGATGAACTGGCCGCACAACTGTCGATTTCGCTCATGACCACGAATTTGGATTATGGAACCCTGGCGGCGCGGATTGCCATCTCGAATCATCAAAAGAATACGTCTTCTCGTTTTACCGATGTGGTATTTGAATTGGCCCATCAAACGGTTGCCAAGACAGGCGAGCCAATGAGCAATGTCTCGGAGGAATTGGTGGAACTGTGCCGTCAATACGGAGATGAAATCAACGCCAAAATCGAGGATGAGCGTGATTATCTTCTCGATTACTTTGGATTCAAAACCCTTGAAAAACTTCAATACCTGTTGCGCAACACAAAGGGCAAAACCCTAGAGCGCCCCCAACATCTGTTTATGCGCGTATCGCTTGCGCTCTGGGGGTCCATCGATTTGAACAAAGCCTTTGAGACCTATGACCTCTTGAGTCAGAAACTCTTTATCCATGCCACGCCGACCAATTTCAATGCCGGCACGCCGCGACAACAGTTGAGCTCCTGCTTTCTCCTGGCGATGAAAGAAAAAGACAGCATTGCAGGAATTTATGATACGTTGAAGGATTGCGCGATGATTAGCAAGTATGCAGGAGGCATTGGCTTGCACATTCACGAGATTCGCGCCAAGGGCTCGCTGATTCGAGGCACCAACGGGACAAGCAATGGAATTGTACCGATGTTGCGCAATTTTAATGATACGGCACGGTACGTTGACCAATGCTTTACTCCTGATACGTTGATTTATACGGAATCGGGGCCTCAGCCGATTTCGGAGATTGTGGCAGGAGAAAAAGTTCTCACAAGCGATGGAACCTATCATACGGTTCTTGCCGCGGTCATTCATTCCTATCAGGGAACATTATGGTCCATCCAGCTGGAAGGTCATCCTTGTCCTGTTCGGGTTACGGAGGAGCACCCCATTCTTTCCGTGCGCTCCAATGGAGATACCCTCGAAATCACAAAGCAACGACTTCAAGCAGGACTTATCGAACGTGATTATCATGAAGTAAAAGAGCTGTCGGTAGGAGATTGGGTTCTTTTTCCGAATGAAGTCTATGCACGAATTCAATCCATGGTGCCAACGGAATATGAAGGTCCCATTCATGATTTTGAAATCGATGGCCCGCATGATTATACCGTGGCTCATCTCGGTATCGCGCACAACGGTGGTGGCAAACGAAATGGCTCATTTGCCATCTATCTCGAGCCATGGCACGCCGACGTGGAGGATTTCTTAAAGTTGAAGCTGAACACGGGTTCGGAAGAAGAACGATGCCGCGACCTCTTCTATGCCCTATGGGTCCCTGATTTGTTTATGGAACGCGTGGAATCGAATCAACCCTGGACACTCTTTTGCCCCTCCGAGGCACCTGGCCTGGCCGATGTATATGGAGACGACTTCAAAGCATTGTATGAGAAATACGAACGAGAGGGGCGAGGCCGCAAACAGCTGGATGCACAAAAGCTGTGGTTCAAAGTGCTGGACGCACAGATTGAAACGGGCACACCCTACCTATTGTTCAAGGATGCCGCCAATCGCAAATCCAATCAACAGAATTTGGGCACCATTAAATCCTCCAATCTGTGTGTCGCCCCCGAAACCTATGTTCTGACGGACAAGGGTCAATTTCCCATCGCGGAATTGGCGGGTCAGCGTGTACACGTATGGAATGGCGAGACATGGTCCCCCACCACCATCCTGAAAACCGGCGAACAACAGAAGTTGATTACGGTTCATCTTCATGACGGGTCAGAGTTGATATGCACTCCATATCATAAGTTCATTCTTTCATCGGAAAAGGGCGGACTACAGGACGCCCCGCGAGTGGAAGCACGGGCACTTAAAGAAGGAATGAAACTCGCAACGGCATCATTCGAAGCCATACCAGGTGACCCTCAACAGGATCACCTCTTTCCGTATACCCATGGATTCTTCTGTGGAACCCGTTCGAATGCCTCCCACGAAGCGACCTTGCAGGGGGAACAACAGAACGTACTTCCGTATCTTCATGTTCGTTCCACCGAAGCGGCAACGGGAACCATTTTGATTCAGTTTCCTGATGAACTCTCGGAACGCGACACCGTTCCCATGAATGCCTCCTTATCTTGTCGTCTGCAATGGCTTGCGGGTCTATTGGATTCCGAGGCAACCACGGTTCATTCGAATTCCGTTTGCATCGCATCGACGCACGTTGAATTCTTGAATCGAATTCGATGGATGCTGCCCACCCTGGGGGTTCATCCTCTCCGTGCCCCATCGAAGGGTCATCAACTCCATCTTTCCCTCTCAACGGTGCATCGATTGCAAGAAATGGGTCTAGCCTGTCATCGGCTGTCCCTTCAAGGAGAGAACCCGTCTGCGGAGGATGGCCACCAAGAATGCCTTACCGTTCGTTCGGTAGAAGACCATCATCGTGTCGATGACACCTATTGTTTCAATGAACCGATAAATCACGCGGGCATCTTCAATGGAATCCTAACGGGAAACTGCAGTGAAATCATTGAATACAGCAGTGCCGAGGAACAAGCCGTCTGCAATCTGGCCTCGTTGGCGCTCCCCAGCTACGTTCAGAATCAGCGCTTCGATTTTGACAAGCTGAGAACGGTGGTCAAGGTGGCCATTCGTAATCTGAATCGTGTCATTGACATCAACTTTTACCCGACTCCCGAAACCGAGCGCTCGAATCTCCGTCACCGCCCCGTGGGCCTGGGCGTGCAAGGATTGGCCGATGTCTTTGCTCTTCTCCGTCTTCCGTGGGAATCAGAGGAGGCCTCCCAGTTGAATCAGCGAATCTTCGAACACATCTATTTTGCCGCGGTGGATTCGTCCTGCGAAATGGCACAAGAACAGGGACCCTATGAAACCTATCACCATGGACCGCTGGGAGCCTCGCCGATGTCAAAGGGCCTCTTTCAATACGATTTGTGGAATGTGACACCTCTGACTGCAACGGATGGAACCCTGGACTGGGCCTCCTTAAAAGCGCGGGTGGCACAATATGGAGTTCGCAATTCCCTTCTGATGGCGCCGATGCCCACGGCCTCCACGTCGCAAATTCTTGGATTCAATGAAACCATGGAGCCATTTACGAGTAACCTCTATACGCGCCGAACCCTCGCAGGCGAATTCATTGTCATTAATCGCTATTTGATGCGAGACCTGGAAAAGCTCGGATTATGGACAGAATTAATGAAGCAACAAATCATTGCGCGCAACGGCTCGATTCAAGGTATGGACAGTATCCCCGAAGAGGTTCAACGGTTGTATAAGACCTCCTGGGAAATTAAGCAGAAAACCCTCATTGACATGGCGGCCGCACGAGGCGCCTTCATCTGCCAGTCACAGAGCCTGAATTTGTTTGTGGCGGACCCCAATTATGCGAAATTAACCTCGATGCATTTCTATTCATGGAAAAAGGGCCTGAAAACCGGCATCTATTATTTGCGTACCCGCGCACCCGTGATGGCTCAGAAATTTACGGTGGACCCCGAGCTGCAAAAAGAAGCCATCAAATCCGAGCAGATGCGTCGCATTCGCAAGAATGCAGAAACGGAAGAATGTACCATGTGTAGTTCATAAGAAAACATCTATCGATGCCTACAATAGGAAGGATGAATCGTCTCGAAGACATCCGACGTGACATGACCCGCCAGTTTGCCTCTCCCTCCTTTGTTCCTCATATTCAGGCATCGGTAGAGGGGATTCTTCGTATGATAGACGCGATTCGTCGTACCGAGGGAGTGGGCTGGGTGCATGAGGTGGTCGATGCCCAAGGAAAGCCCCTCTTGGAAGAACATGAAAAGAAGGAGTTCGAGCGCGCGGGGGAGCCCCTGGTGCCGCTGATTCTGGGCTTTTTTTCTACAAAGGGAGGTGCGGAAGAGATACCCACCTATGAAGACATCGATGTCGCCGCCCTCTCTCGCCTCACGTCCGAAGAACTGGATGCCAAACGAGGAACCATTGGTACAACTTCCACCCCTGCGGACCCTGAAAAAATGATAGGAGTGGACAATCTTTATGAAAAAGCGATGGACCGCATGGACCGTGTTCAGGCGGTCGTAAACGAATATGCCTCGAAATATGGAATTTTACGCCTGGAAAAAGAGTATGATTTGCAACCCGACATTCATTTGGTTCCTGAAGTTCTCGCGCAACTGATATCCAAAGGAACCTTTGCCTTGAGTACGACCCTGGGTGCACCGATTTTGCCCCAGGTGACCATGAAATTCTTGGAACAAATCAAACTTCCCTTTCGGTTTTTGGTCTTTTTGGGCTATCTTGCCCTGGATGTGGCGCGAATGAGTGCCTATGTGGCAGGAGAAGAACAACAGCGGAAAATGCTCTCGGTGGTGGTATCCCTCGTGGACCTCTTGAAGGGCGATTGGAAGAAGGCCGTGTTATCGTTTATGGGATACTATGGTTCTACTCCCTATGTGATTGGACAAATGGGAAAAATCTATTTTATGTTATTTGAAATGTTGTCTCCGACGATTCAACAGAATCTGGTGTATGGGACACTGGATGCGACCAAATCCTTTTTGGTGGGGTTGTTGCTGACCCTGTTTCAAATCACGGCACCCGAATCGGTGCGTATTCCGTTGATTGGAATGATGGAAAAGATTGCCAAGAAAAAAGCGGAAATCGATGGAACCTTGGTGGATGCGGGCCTGTCGGCACGCGAGGACCATTTTGCACCGACCTTTTCGGATTTTAATCGTCTTCAATCGTTAATGGATGACCCCGAGTTCATCTGTTCGACAGAGTTTGAAACTCTTATTGAGCAAGTGAATCAATCGGCGACCATTCATATGATATTGCAAATTCTTCGAATTCCTGTGACAAAAGCCTTTCGTGAGTATCGTTGTGGAACTCGTCCTGCGAAACCGTTTTTGGATTTGGTGGTAGAGAAAGCCAAAGTGCGAAAAGAAAGAGAAGAGCGGGTGGCGTCCGAGGTATCGGCGGAAGACCTTTCCATGCCGGTTGCGGTATCTCCCCCTGAACCGGGCGCATCGACTACGCCTGCCGAGATGCCTGCCACCAGTCAGACCCCTGCTGAAACACCTGAGACGCCTGCTGAAACACCTGAGACGCCTGTCGCCGAGACGCCTGCCGAGACGCCTGCTGAAACACCTGAGACGCCTGTCGCCGAGACGCCTGCTGAAACACCGGATACACCTGCTGCCACGGAGAAACCCGCTGTCGTCGAGAAACCCGCAGAGGAATCCGCCAAAGGGGGCCGTCGAACCCTACGCCGCAAAGCGCATTAACGTCTCTTCTTCATGGCAGGCGTTCGTGTATCCTCTTCCACTTGCACCCCTGCCAGTCCATGAATAAAAATCAAGTACTCCTTTGGAAAGCCCCAAAAACACGACGGCGTGTTCTCCGTTAAGGGAATGCGCCGACTCGACTGATTGCCCCCATGCGTGAAGGCCACGATGATTTGCTGAGGAGGAATCTCCAGTACACGGTCTTCGCGCCCTTGTAACCACCCCTCTCCCTCTGCCACCGAAACATGTGGAAAGGGTCGTTCTTCCCAAAAGGATTTGTAAAATGTCAAGGTCGCCTCCGAGACGCGCTGTGCAAAGGGAAGTGTCAACGGCGGCACATTGACCGCACTGGTACCATACTTCAAATCATAGAGCGCCAGGGTGGTACAGCACACCGCTTGTTGTTCCGTCATGCCCCGCTTCACGCCCTTGGTCAGCCACGCCACACGGCGTCGAAACGAAGTGGGGGGATAATGGTCATCGTCATCCATAAACAAAATAATGTTATGGCTCGCCTCTCGAATCGCGCAGTTTCGTTTTTCTCCAATGGTCATTCGCCCCTCAATCGGCATGTATTTCAACCGAATCTGCGGAACCTGTAACTGGAAATCCATAATTTTTTCTCCCGCCAAATGCGGTGTTTTTTCATTGTCTTCAATCACAATCCATTCAATGTTACGATGAGGATAATCCGTTGCCAGCAGATTATGAAAGGCGATTTCAATCAATTGTTTGCGGTTGTACGTGGGAGTCACAATGGTAATGGGCGGACAATCTTCGATTTGCAACAGCGGAGGGCAATGCACCACCCCCTTCATAGGACGACGGACCAAGATGTCCGCATGAAGAAGTTGAAGAAGCGGCAAGGCCGTGCGACACAATGCATCCATTCGTGTCGCCGCACGTGCCGCACGAGGCAAGGGAAAGGTCGTCGCGCGAAACCGCGCAAAGGCCGCATCCAACTCCTCCCGCACCTGCGCTCCAGGATGAGCAAGGGGAATACGTTGTTCGGAACTCACCGTGTGATGAGAAAGCCATGCAATCGAGTCATCGCCCTGATACGTCTCCTGCCACACGGGCAAGGCATTCATGAGGGCCATCATGCCACATCGTTCCGCCTCGGCCGCGGTATATCCAAAGCCCTCTCCTGCGCTGACACACAGGCATCCTGCCGTGCGCATCATGATGCGCATCCGCTCCGTCTTGTCCATGTCGGTGCAGATGACCTTGATATGAGGCCCCGTAACACGGCGAAGTTCCTCTTCCACATCCGTGCGCGTCGTATACACGGTGAGGGGCGGGTCCTCCGCCCGCCAATGAGGCAACAATGCCTTGAGATACGCCGATTTGTTCGTCGACCCTCCTGCAAAGCACACAAACGAAGGATGGCGTGCCGCCGAGAGTGTCGGAACCGAAGAGGGAGAAGCGCACCAAGGAAGAACCACGATTCGATTGGCACAGATTCCCTTGCGCTCCAGTTCCTCGCGAAATCGCTCGGCCGAGACGGAATCGCGAAAGACCAGGGCATCAAAGGCAGGAACATAGGCATCGTAGGCATAGGACCATTGCTCAGGATTCACCAGTAGCACGTTGGCATGCGCCCAAGAAATAGCGGCATAAATGGGAACTTCCAAATGGAACTGAAGGTCGCACGGCACAAAGGGCTCACGTGCATCCAACCGTCGTGGTTTTTGTAAAAGCGGAGTCAGGGAACCCGAACAGGTCTTTAAGAGGGCTTCGAGTACCGTGACATCTTCGTGCAATCCAAATGTATTTCCTTTATCATAAAGAATCGTTACGGACAGAGGGCTAGGCATGGTAAGTATACCTTACGCGCCATCTTTTAGGTCGTATGGATAGAGGATGACCGGTCAAGAAATACGGGACCTGGGGTACCTGGCATGGAAGGACCCCTGGGCCTGGATGGAGACCATGCGTGGTCCACGATGGAACCGATACGTACAGCAAGAAAAACGGCACATGCATACACTGACTCAACAGGTTCAACGACATGCCAAATCCATGGAACAAGAATTACATGATATTCAGTCGTATATGGTGCTGGATGGCTATACCATTGGCGGCGGAGCCGTCCGAGTGATTCGAACGGGAACGGACAGCCTCTATTGGCGATGGGCATGGAGCACGCATCGCACCCTGATGGACGACATCGATGTACAGGGAAATCGCGTATGGTACATTGCAAAAAGCAAAGAAGATGCCTATGATAATCATCTGCGTTGTGAAGATGCATCGGGCCATGTTTACTGGTCCAAACCCGACATGTCCTCCCAAGTGGCGGTCATTGCACCCTATTGTTATTATGTTCGTACGATGAATTATTTTACAGCCATTGAGGTGTGCGTCTGTGATGCGGATACAGGAAACAACGAGCGTGTTCTCTATCGTGAGAAGAATCCAGAAAAGGATTTGGTGCTCTATAAAACAACCCAACGCACCTTGTATTTCAAATCCGAAGATGCCAATGGCAGTGACCTGTATGAAATCGATGGAGAACGCATTCGACGTCTCTATCCGCACAGCGCTTTTCAGATGCCGTTGGGAAAAGGCCTTCGTGGAACTCATGGCGTATTGACACGTACTTCCATTGCCGCGCCGTGGGTGGCGCAGGGTGCCGCCGTGGACAAATGGCATTTTCCCGCGGAAGAAGTGGAATGGGTGAATTTATTATTGGGCCTGGTTCTTACCATCAAAGAGGGGGCGCAGACGCTATGGCACTGTGCGGACCATCGACGACCGGTTCGCCTGTATCATATCAAGGCGGGAACCATGGACATGGACCCCTGGTCACAATGGGAACAGTCCATTCAGCAATGCTGCATGGTGAAAACACCCTTTCGAACACCCTATCTGCTGATGGTTCAAAATCAACGGGTCCTTCCCATTGAAAATCTGCATTCCATCACGAAACCCTTGTCGCTTCCTCCGCTCGAGTTTCATCGATTTCATGCCACCTCGATGGATGGGACATGGGTCCCGTATATTATGGTAAAGGTGCGTGGCATGAAACCGATTGCTCAACTGGTCTATGTATATGGTGCCTATGGAGAAACCACGCCTGTGATGTGGCCCTATCAAACATGGTATCCATTGTTAACTCGCGGATGGGTCATCGTCTATGCCATGGTTCGAGGAGGAGGGGACAACAATGCCGCCTGGGCGAATGCCGCCCGTCGCGACCATCGTCATCGCGCCATTGATGATTACGAAGTGGTCATTCGTGCCGCGCAGCACCGACTTCGAATGGGGCCGTCTCAGACGGTATTGTATGGTCGTTCCGCAGGAGGCGTACCCGTCGGCGCCATGGTGTCTCGCTATCCCGATGGAACCCTGATGGGTGCCGTATTTACGGAAGTTCCTTATGTGGATGTATTGCGCACCACAACCAATCCCTCCCTTCCCTTAACCAAAGGAGAATTTAAAGAGTTTGGCGACCCCTTGCGAAAGATTCTGGACATGAAGGAATTGCTTTCGGTTTCTCCGGTCCATACCTTGCCGCCCGAAGGAGCACCCGGTGTATTCGTATTGACGCACGTGGGACGATTGGACCGCCAAGTGTATGCCTACGAATCGTTTAAATGGATTCAACTGCTCCGCGGCGCCACCTCCGAAGAAGAGCGAGACCCCTCCCACCCTCATGGCAAATATTTGGCCTTCGAAACAAAAGAAGCGCATCAATATCGTCCTGAGCATCTGCCCCACCTTCGCGGAGTGGACATGGCGATTCTGCATGCCTGGGTGGAAGGAACACTTCGATTGGACACTCCGTTGCGTAAAAAATAATCGAATCAAGAAGTATAAGTCATGTCTGATTCATCTGTCATGGAAGGATTTTTTGCATCTGCTGCCAAGGCCACCGCCGCTGCTCCCGCCCAAAAGGGTGGCCGTCGTTCTCGTCGTCGCTCGCAGGGCGGCCGCCGCACGCGCCGCTCTCAGGGTGGCCGTCGCTCTCGTCGCAACGTCGCGGGAGGTCGCCGCAAGAGCCAGAAGAGCAAGAAGAACGCCCGCAAGAACAAGAGCAAGAAGGGCGGTCGCAAGAGCCAGAAGAGCAAGAAGGGCGGCCGTCGCAACAAGTCACAGAAGAGCCGCAAATAATTAGGTAAAGCGAAGAAGACATACGTCTTTTGATTTTGATTTTGATTTAGGCGGAAGGGTAGAACCTGGAAGCCACCGCTGAATGTAGGCGACTCGATGCAGTTCATGTGAACCGTGGAGTCGAATACCCTCTCGATGACGAGCCGTTCCATATCCATTGGACGACCGCAAATGATATCGTTCTTCGCATTCAGGATGCGCGGCAACATAGTCTTGAATCCATTCATCGTGCGCGACTTTTGCCAAGATGGAGGCGCCTGCGATGGCCAGGTATTGATTGTCGCCTTCTACGATGAGCTCTTGTGGTCCATCCCAGGCATCCAGCGACAGAACTCCGTCAATCAGAAGTCGGTAGGGTCCGGTTCCCTTGTCGCACACGGCCTTTGCGGCACGTCGAAAGGCCTCACGATTCGCCCAGGTGATGCCCTGTTCATTGATGTCTGCCGCGGACACGATGCCGATTCCATGAAGAGGAAACTGCTCTTGGATGGCAGAAGACAGGCGCACCCTTTTTTTGGGAGACAGTTTCTTGGAATCTCGAAATTCAGACAGGAGGGCCCGTTGCGTTTCCGTCCAGGTCTCTTCCGAGGGAAGAAGGAGCGCACCGGCTACGATGGGACCCCAGAAGGAACCTCGTCCGGCTTCATCGATTCCAATTTCAAGAACCTCGTCGGCGGCAAAACGAGAGAGCATGATATCACCTTTCGCCGCCCCCACCCGTCGAATTCAATTTTATATCGAGAGGGAAAGTTGACAATAAACAGTAGAGAGATGATTCTAACGATAAGCATTATCGGGCTTCTTCTTATTTTGGTCATTGTTGTGTATCTTTCATATCATCACATCGAAGGATTTGTTTCTACCATGAACACGGGGCAATTGGTGAATTCCTTGACGCCGAATACCCCCGTGGTCTTCTCTTGTTCTGCGGGCTCGGACGTTACGAACGGAATCGGTGCCAGCGCGTATCAAATCGTGATGAATACCACGGTCCCCACTCCCACCCTGAATGTGTCTCCTGCGGCAACGGGTGCAGTTCCGACCGTAACGGTATCCGATTGTTCGATGTTGAAAAATACAATTCAGTCTGATGCTGCTTCTGCTGCTGCTGCCTCTGCCCCTGCCGCTGCTGCCGCCCCTGCTGCGCCTGCCCCTGCTGCGCCGGCCCCTGCCGCCCCTGCCGCCTCTGCCCCTGCTGCGCCTGCCGCCCCTGCTGCCCCTGCTGCGCCTGCCGCACCGGTTGTTCCCGCGGCTCCTGCGGACCTGTCCAGTGGCTCCTCGATAGTGCCTCCCATGGGCGCGGGACCGGCCCCGTATGGCGCGATGAACGGCACCACGCCCTCCCACGGCGCCATTCCCTCTCGCACGGATGTGGTGCCGCAGGTGTCAATGAGCCCTACAGGACAAGCGGCCTCGATGCTCCAGCAAAAATCCGATTTGTTGAAGGACATTCAAAAGATATTTCGCAATGAGCTCTTGGCCAGCCGTTCGACGGATGCATCGACCATGAACACGTCGTCGTGTGCGGGCAGCCCCTCGATGTCGCAGGGTGAGGAGTACAACTCCAAGATGATTAAGAAGGATTCGATTCCATGCTGGGGATGCTCTCTCGATTATTAAGGAATAGTAGAATGCCCTTTCGGTTGTGGATTCTGGTGCTGGCCATCCTGATTCTGTTGGTGATGGGCCTGCATGCCGAAGGATTTACAAGTGCATCTCATTTGATAGAAGGAGATGCGGTGCGATGTGCCATCGATGCACCAGGAGGAAAAGGAGCCAATACGGCGGTATATCGATATGGACCCGAAGAGAATACCTTGCACTGGTATCCGAACCCCGACATTGCTTCCAGTTGGGACCCTGCATGGGCATCCTTTGTGACCCTACCCGATTGCAGTGGATTGACGGTGGGAACCGACATGGCCATGAAACCCAATCCGTGTGCGGGATTCACGGATACGACCCCTGCCTCTTCGGTCACCCCTGCCTGTTTGCAGCAACTGTGGAAGAATGCGGGATGCAGTGAAGAAGGCACCGTGGCGCCTACCGATACCTATACGGGATGGTGGTTGCAGAACAACGGGGCAGGAACCTATCAAGGCATCGTGAAGGATATGAATTTATGGGCGACCATGATGGATGATGCCCATGTGAAAGGATGCAAAGGCCATCGATGCCGCGGAGTAACCACACCACTGGAGCAAGATGGAGGCGGAAACGCCGTGTTTTTGGACCGACAGCGATTGATGTGTCACGAGAACGAAGCCATTAGCGGATTTCATTTGGTACGAGGCTCCGATAAAAATGGAAATCCGACATTGTATCAATATGAATATGAATGTTGCAAGGTACCAGGTCCACAGGGCCCACGGGGAGCCCCAGGCATCGCAGGCCCACGGGGAGCCCCAGGCCCTTTGGGCAAAGCAGGGGAAGCCGGTCCACCCGGTCCCATGGGTCCCGTGGGTCCGACAGGGGCACCAGGTTCGACGGGCCCCATGGGTCTCGCCGGTCCACAAGGTCCCGTGGGTCCCATGGGTCCACAAGGTCCCGCAGGGACTTCTTCAAATTATTATACCACACTGGGATATTGAAATGCACCGATGAAAAAAGTTATGATAAGAAAGTAGGATGTTTGCGTTCTTATCATTATTATTCGTATTAGTGGTGATTTTTATGCTAACGACCGTGCAAGGTTCACACGAAGGGTTTGATGCCCCGTCCCACACGGTACAATTGCCCAAGGTTCCCGCGGCATCGCCTCTCCTTCCGGAACAGGGCGCGACGGCGACACAAGAGACCGCCACCTTGCCCTTGCCCGACCCCCATCTCCTTCCAGGTGCGCTTCCTGTTGCACCCTATCAACAAATCGCCGTGTCCAGCCCACTTCCCTATCAAGATACGACCCTCATTAAGGCCAATCGTCAACAGCTGGTGTCGCTTCTGGAAATGATGAAGTCCTTTTTGGCCTTCGAAGCACAAGAATTGTCCGAGCGCTCCGACCCCTCGATTCAACTGCCCCTGGGCAATGCCCGTTCGGACATGCAGGTGCTGCAGAATGCAGTCAGCCTCTTGAATCGAAATCCTGGACTGCAGCCCAATCTGACCCTGACCAACCTGAATGAAATGTCGGCGAATCTGGCCTATCTTCAAGAGCAAGTCCGATTGCAAGGCGCGGCGGGAACCCTTCAAGGCCCCGTCTATGAATTTACCGAAGGATTTGAAGACACGCCTTCTCCGCCCGCATCCGTGCAAGAAATGAAAGCCTTTATCGACCGTGTGCAAGTGGAAATCAAGCGGCTTTCCGCGAGTGGAACCACCGACCCGAACGTTCAAGCACGCGTGGCGTCCCTGACCCAAATGAAAAACGACGTACAGCAACTCGTGGACCAGGTGACCCAAGGCCAACTCGTCGCATCCGAAGTCCCCATTACCCAGGAGGACCTAAAGAAATCCTTTCGCGCGCTGGGCAAGCCGAATGAGCCCCTGCCCCAGCTGGTCCATTCTATGAACTTGTCACCGGCCCTGAATAACCTGTTGCCGTCCAATGCGCAGAATGATTCGGAAACCACCAAGGAGATTCGCAGTTTGCTGCAAACCTACGGAAATCAGCTCATGGGCGCGTCTACGGTTTCCACGACGGGATTTCCCTCCGCGGAGGACCTGCATCGTGTGGCACAGGGTTCATCGGCGGAAACCCATGGCGATTTCATTACGGATGTACTGGCCGCCTATCCCATCGATGCAGGACGAGGAGCCGCCCATTTTGATTGGAAGGCCCGTGCGAAGGAGGTAGAGTCGCAAATCAAGAAACGCGGCTTGAATGAAAAAGAATTCGGTGTGATGCCGAAGAATGCCGCGGTCTCGAAGGACTTTTCATGGAAGGGCTACACACGAATGATATGCCAGCGCCTTCAGGCGACCCTGGATCCGGCCCTGCCTGAGACCTGCGGATGCCCTCCGATGGATTGGAAGGGGTGGAGAATTTCCAAATAAATCCCCCGCGCGAAATAGAAGAATGTCCTACATTGTCGAATCGGATTTTATCATTCGTGCGGTAGACAAGCCCTTTCATGAGCGGCATGTGATGGGCGTATTTCCGACGGCAGACTA
>Ga0164296_1002461_pt1 | contig 18441 bp, 18 predicted proteins | sample GEODES057metaG_FD_113533 | JGI IMG/M metagenome (GOLD analysis project Ga0164296, IMG submission 113533) | Dystrophic lake water microbial communities from Trout Bog Lake, Wisconsin, USA - GEODES057 metaG | ecosystem: Environmental > Aquatic > Freshwater > Lake | place: USA: Trout Bog Lake...
AGTACGTGACGGAATAGCTCCACGTCGCCGTTGCGCTTGGACTGGACGGGCTGATTAAAGCCCATCGACTTCTTGCCCAGGCGACGTTCGATGATTTCTTCCAGCCCCGCGAAGGCACCACCACAAATGAACAAAATGTTCGCCGTGTCAATGGTGATGAACTCCTGGTGCGGGTGCTTGCGTCCACCCTGGGGCGGCACGCTCGCGACTGTCCCTTCGAGAATCTTCAGCAGGGCCTGCTGCACGCCTTCACCGGAGACGTCACGGGTGATCGAGGGGTTCTCCGCCTTGCGAGCAATCTTGTCGATCTCGTCGATGTAGATGATGCCGCGTTCGGCCCGCTTTACGTCGTAGTCGGCGGCGCTGAGGAGCTTGAGGAGAATGTTTTCGACGTCCTCACCCACGTAGCCGGCTTCGGTCAGGGCCGTGGCGTCGGCAATTGCGAAGGGCACGTTGAGCATCCGGGCCAACGTCTGAGCGAGGAAGGTCTTGCCACAGCCGGTCGGGCCGAGCATCAAGACGTTGGACTTACCCACCTCGACGTCACTCTCGTGCAGCGGCGCGGCCTGGATGCGCTTGTAGTGGTTATAGACGGCGACGGAGAGGATCTTCTTCGCGTCAGCCTGTCCGACGACGAAGTCGTCGAGGAAGGAAGAAATGTCGCGCGGCGTCGGCAGATCGTCGAGAACAAACTCGGGACGATCGCCGAACTCGTCAGCGATGATGTCGTTGCAGAGGTCAATGCACTCGTCGCAAATGTAGACACTGGGTCCCGCGATGAGCTTCTTTACTTGCTTTTGACCCTTAGCGCAGAAACTGCACTTAATCAGGTCGCTGCCTTCACCAAATTTTGCCACGGCGTACCTCCGACCCCTCCTCCCATCCTAGGAGTTGGCGCCAGAAAAAACGGGTACCTACGGACGCGACGTGATTACTTCGTCGATAAGCCCGTAGGCCACGGCCTCTTCGGCCCCGATGATGTAGTCACGGTCAGTGTCGGTCGTGATCTTCTCAACGCTCTGACCCGTGTCGTGGGCCAGCAAGCCGTTGAGCATGTCCTTCATGCGGAGCATTTCGCGCGCCTGGATTTCGATGTCGGAGGCCTGCCCGCCGACGCCACCCCAGGGCTGGTGCAGCAGCACGCGAGCGTGCGGCAACGCGAAGCGCTTGCCCTTGGTGCCGGCACCAAGCAACACGGCGGCGGCCGACGCGGCCTGGCCGAAGCAGAACGTCGACACGTCGGGCTTGATGTACTTCATGGTGTCGTAGATCGCCAACAGACCGGTGATGTCGCCACCAGGTGAGTTGATGTAGAGGTTGATGTCCTTGTCCGGGTCTTCCGACTCCAGGAACAACATCTGCGCGCAAATCAGGTTCGCGATGGTGTCATCGATCGGCGTGCCGAGGAAGATGATGCGCTCGCGAAGCAAGCGGCTGTAAAGGTCGTAAGCCCGTTCGCCCCGCGATGAGTTCTCAACGACGGTGGGGACCAGGTAGTTCTGCGCGCGGTAGAAATCGTTCACAGAACTACCTTAGGCGTCGAGCTCGGCCGACAAGTCGACCGAAAGAAGGTCACGGTCGATGGTGTTGCCGAGGGCGTCCACGTAGACCACGTTCTCCATGAGCCACTTGTTCGCCTTCATCTTGGCGACTTCACCGGCGTAGGACATCAAGCGACCGTTGGTGCGCAGGTTTTCCTTGAGCACGTCGGCCGTGGCGTTCATCTCTTCGGCCGTGATGAGCAGTTCTTCGTCAATCTGCTCGGGCGTCGGCTCGAGGCCCTCGGCCTTGGCGAGCGCGCGCAAAGCAAGATCGATGCGCACGGCACGGGCCGACTCGCTCTTCAGCGACTCGAGCAGCATGTCGGGTGACTGCTGGGTGGCATTCAAGAAGGCCTCAAGCGTCATGTTCTGCTGGGCCAAGCGGTGGCCCAGGTCGTGCAGACGCTCGTTGGCTTCGGCGTCGACGAGCACTTCGGGAATCTCGACGTCGGCAATCAAGTCGGCCAGGGCGAGGATAGCGGCGTCGCGCTGCGACATCTGGGCCTGGGCGACCTTCATCTTGCCCATCTGCTCCATGACGTTGTCGCGCATTTCGGCGACGGAGGTCCACTCGGTGTTCTCTTCAACCCACTCGTCGGTCAGCTCGGGCAGCACGCGCTCCTTCACCTGCTTGAGGGTCATGGTGTAGACGGCGTTCATACCGACGGCCGGGGCCGAGTTCACGGTCAACACTTCACCGGCGCGCAGGCCGAGAATCTGCTCGTCGACTTCGGGGGCAATGGCGCCCGAACCGACGGTGTACATGAAGTCGCTGGTCTCGAAGGGCTCAGCCTCGGACTCGGGCTGCTCCACCTTGATGTCCATGACAACGAGGTCGCCGTTGACGATCGGGCGGTCGACGTCGTTCAGCTCGGCGTCGGTGTCGCGGAAACGGTCAATCTGGGCCTCGAGCTCGTCGTCGGTGACGAACGGCGATGGCAAGGTGACCTGCAGGCCGTGGTAACCGGTCAGCTCAACGCTGGGGCGAATTTCCACCTCGGCCTCGAAAACGAGGGTGCCCTCTTCTTCACCGCTCACGATGTTGATCTCGGGCTGGTTGATGGGGTCGACCATGGTCTCGGAGACACCCAGGGCGTAGAAGTTAGGAATCGACTCGCGAATAGCTTCGGCGCGCAGCACGGCCGGACCACCGATGTTGGCCAACAGCACCTGCTTGGGGACCTTACCCTTGCGGAAGCCCTTAATGCTCACCTGCTGCGCCAGCGACTTGGCAGCCGCGTCCATGGCGGCTTCCATTTCCTGGTCGTCAATCTCGACGACGAGCTTGATTCGGTTGTTTTCGAGGGCAGTAGACGTAGCACGCATAAGGCTGACAGCCTACCTGCCCTCGAGCCCCCGTGGGCGCGAGCCCACTGTTTCAGGGAATAACGACCATCGACTCGGCAAATCGCGTGGCCAGACGAAGGTCCCCACGGACATCAGTGGCGGAAGCGCGTAAGAAGGCGTCGGCGCTGATTCGCCCCGCACAGCGACGCCAAAAGAGCGCACTGGCCGTCGTTATTTCAACGGTCGGCACCTGATCGGTTGCCTCAACGACGATGGCACGCCCCTGCTCAACCCGAAGCAGCACGTTGCGGGCGAGCCGGCCCATCAGGTTCAACTGGAGGAGAGACCCTTCGGGCGCCTGGGCCCGCTTGCCCCACAAATACGGCAGCGCCGCCTCAAAGCGGTTCATGGTTATTTCTTCACCTCGGCCGTGGTCATCAGCCGGCTCGAGCAGCGCATCACGAATGTCCTGAAGGTGGATCCAGCTGTCCACGACTCGGGTCTCCTGCAGTCGAGCCATTGACCGCTCCCCCTCGGGTGACCACCCCACGCGCTCCCACTCGTCGTCGCTCAACGAACGAAGCCGCTCGAGTGACCGGCGCGTGGCTCGTCGGAACTCGTCGAGGGTCTCTTCGCCGGTGAGGTGTCGTCGAGACGAGACAAAGGCTTCGTTGATTTCACCGAGCGGATTGTGGACGAAGTCGGGCAGCGGTCCAGTTAGCTCAGGGATTGGTTCACCGTCGAGCATCATCTCGACACCCGTCAGGTGATTCACCACGTCGCGAATCGACCACCCCGGACACGGTGTGAGTGAATCAAAGGTCCGCTCATCGCGGCCACGGAGCGTTTGTTCGAGTCGTCGCCACGTCTCTTCCAACGCATCAGTTATCCACTCGTAGGCCACACTTCTCACACTAGGAGTTTCACCCCCTCGCATTTGTGCGAGACTAGAAGGACGGGAAGTGGCGCAGCTTGGTAGCGCACCTGGTTTGGGACCAGGGGGCCGCGGGTTCGAATCCCGCCTTCCCGACCAATTGCGCTGGTCAGCGCTGGCGCAAACCTTAGGCCTTGGCCATAACGAGTTCACGAACTCGTGGAATCACTTCTGTGCCGTAGAGGCGAATGCACTCGAGCGATCGCTCGTGGGGCAATGTGCCGGCCGAGTACTTCAGATCGAAGCGCTGGAGTCGCAGCACCGACATCGTCCGGGCGATCTTCTCAGCCACCGTTTCGGGCGAACCTACGTAGAGTGAGCCCTGCGGGCCGGCCGACATAACGAACTGCTCGTAGCGCATCGGACCCCAACCTCGCTCGGCCCCAATACGGGCGTGCATGTCGCGGTAGTGCGGCCAGTACTCCTCGAGGGCCTGCTCGTCGGTGGCGGCAACGTAGCCCGGTGAGTGCACACCAACCGGAAGTCCACTCACGCCGAAGTGTTCCTGGGCTCGGTCGAACAGATCGACGAACTGCACGAACCTATCCGGGCTACCGCCAATGATGGCCAGCATCAGCCCAAACCCGTAACGGGCGGCGCGAACGACCGATTCCGGGCTGCCACCGACACCTAGCCACACCGGCAAGGCTTCTTGCGTCCGGGGAAAGACCAGTTGCTTGTCGAGTGATGAGCGCGTACTTCCCGCCCACGTCACCGGCTCTTGACGAATGAGGTGGCTGAACAGCTCGACCTTCTCCTCGAACAACACTTCGTAATCGTCTAGTTCGTACCCGAAGAGGGGGAATGATTCCGTGAAGGAGCCTCGACCCAGCGTCACCTCGGCTCGACCATTCGAGAGTCCGTCCAAGGTGGCGAACCGCTGAAACACCCGGACTGGGTCATCACTACTCAGCACCGTCACCGCCGAGCCCAGTTTGATTCGTGAAGTGCGTGCCGCCATCGCCGCCAACACCACTTCGGGCGACGAAACGGCGAAATCCGCTCGGTGGTGCTCTCCTACACCGATGTAGTCAACGCCAACGCGATCGGCCATTTCGGCCTCGGCCACCATGTTTCGCAGGACCTCACTGAAGGCGAGTGGGCGGCCGTCAAGGTCAACCGTGACATCACCAAAGGTGTCGAGACCGAAGGAAAGGGACTGGCTCACGAGAACTCCTTTATGTCAAATGGTTGACACATCAACTATAGAGGAATCGCTCGAGTTCTTGTCGCACGGCCGGCCACTGTGCCGCCGTTAATGAATACATGGCAGTGTCTCGCAACAGACCCGCTTCCCCCGCGACAAGCGAGGGTTGCCACTGGCGCAGAACTCCTTCAAATGTCGCACCCCACCCTTCAATCGACCGTCGTGCTCGCTCGTTTCGAGCATCGGTTTTGCAATCAACGCGAGCCACGCCGAGGTGCTCGAAGGCGTAGGCGGCGAGGAGCAATTTCGCCTCGCGGTTTATTCCGCTCCCCTGTCGCGACCGAGCGAGCCACGTGCCACCGATTTCGATGGCGTAGAGACGGTCACCGTCAAGCCGAGGAGTCATAAAGCGCGTCGTACCCACCACGTCCCCACTCAGAGCGTCAACTTGGGCGAAGGCCAGGGCTTGGCCACTTTGGCTGAGTGCCACCATCTGTCCGACGTAGTCCTCGTGCTCCTCACGTGTCGTCGGCACTCCGGTGAATCCATAGGTCGATCGTTCTCGCGCGGCGAGTTCTAGTCCCGAGACGTGATCAGTCGAGAGTGGCACGAGGCGGACAAAGTGACCAACGAGCACGGGGGATGGTTCGTTCCACATCATCATCACCTTGCCCCTCGTCGTGCCCCCGGCAGGAGTCGAACCCGCAACCTGACGGGTAGAAACCGTCTGCTCTATCCAGTTGAGCTACAGAGGCGCACTCCCATCGTAGCCATCGCCCCAGAAATGCGAGGGGTGGTAGCGGTGTGTAAGATGGAACTCCTTGGTGGGTGTAGCTCAGCTGGTTAGAGCGCCAGGTTGTGGTCCTGGAGGTCGCGGGTTCGAAACCCGTCACTCACCCCAAGAGCCCTGAATGTCGATTGACGTTCAGGGCTTTTTTCTTTCCCAATCGGCGCCACTCCCTCAATGGTGGAACCGAGCTATCGGAGCGTGTAGACTAATCAAGCGCCGATAGCTCAATTGGCAGAGCATTTGACTCTTAATCAACAGGTTCCGGGTTCAAGTCCCGGTCGGCGCACCAAAGAATCGCGGTCACTCTCCGAGTGGCCGCGATTTGCTTTTACAGGACCTCGGCGAGCGCGAACAGGAACGTCTGGAGCGTTTCGATGTAGTCGCGAAGTTGCGGATCAGAGGCCGCCAGGGCGTCCGTATCAAAAATGCCACTGGTCGAGGCCGTCGCCCGAAGCGAGACTTGCAAGGTGGTGAGCCAGGCCCACGCTTCGGCGTCAGTCAAGAACTCTTCGTGCAACGTAGCGATAGCCAGTTCCGCGTTCGATCCCGTTTCAGTCTGACGAGCGAGCACCGCCAGCGGGTCGTCGCTGTCGCGGCTGGGATCGATCGGGGCGTTGAGCGTGCGGTGCCAATCGTGATCGGGGTCGTGTTCAGCGGCGTAGACGTGACCAAAAGCCTCGCGAGCGATGGCTCGACCATCCTCATTTAAGCGCACCTCGATGCGGCCATCACGGCGACGAACGAAGAGGCGGGCCACTAGTTCGAATCCTGTTCGATTGTGGCCTGGAGCCCGGCGACCTGCAGCTTCACGCAGTAGGACTGGGCCCGCTCGGCACTCCCCGACCAGACAATGGCCCGGCCTTCGTGGTGGACAGTCATCATCAGCTGCGTCGCCTTGTTATCGGGGTAACCGAAAATCTTCTTGAAGATAACGACGACGACCTTCATCGGCGTCACCGGGTCGTCCCAGACAACCACATTCCACGGGCGTTCGGTGCGCACCGTGGTGGCGATGGACGTCTGCGAATCGGTGGAGGTCTCGCGGAGGCGCTTCACCGAGGGCATCGTCAGGCCACTTCGTCTGTGCGGCGCAGGCGCCACGAACCGGCCCAGTGCTGGCCGGGCTCGAGAACCAGGAGGTCCTTGCCCGAACGCAGTGCTTCGGGTGGGCAGGTCATCGGCTCGATGGCCACACCCGTGCGGCGACGACCCTTCTCAAGGGTGTCGCCGGTGAAGATCTGCAGGTAGGGGAAGTTGCGGTCCATCTGCATTTCGACACAGCCACCCTCACGGTCGGTCAACGTGGTCGTGAAGAGGCCCGAGTCGTCGCGTAGTAAGTCGCCGTAGGTGACGTCGAGCACGTGGCCGTTAACGGACTTCGGTGTCGAGAAGTCGAGGTCGGTGCCGGCGACCGGCAGAATCAATCCCGTGGGCAAGAGGCGGGCGTCGGTCTGAACGTAGGACTTCGCCGGCACGCTCAAGACGGCGCCTTCAATGGTCGGCGTCGTCACGGCGATGTAGGGGTGAAAGCCAATGCCGAAGGGAATCGGCACCGTGTCGCGGTTCAGCACCGTCGTAGTGACAGTCAAGCCCATTGGCCCGAGGTGGTAGGCCACCGAGACTTCCGTTACAAAGGGGTACTCCGGGGTTGCGTGCAGGAGCAACGTAAGGAGGCAGCGGTTCTGGTTGACGGCCTCAATGCGGAACGGGCGCCACTTGGCAATGCCGTGGTTGTGCGTCTGGGTCGGCAGGTCGTCGATAATCGGAATTGAGGTGCGACCCGAGAAGGTCCACGGCGAGGGCGCGACGCGGTTCGGCCACGGGTACATGAACTGGCCCCGAGCGCCCGTCGGCAGCTCGTCCCCGGCGAAACCCTCAACGACCGGCAAACCACCCTTCACGTAGGTGCGAAGAGTGGCCCCAACCTCGGTGATTACCGCTCGCTGGTCTCCATGGGCAATAGCAATCTGTTCACCCGAGGGCAACACGGCGTTCTTTCCTTTGTTTCACGTTCCTCTAACTTACGACAATTAGCCTCAGGTATATGCGTATTCTCATGACGAATGACGACGGTATCGACGCCGAAGGCCTCGCAGTGATGGCCCGGGCCGTCTCGCGTTGGATCGATCAGGCCCCGATTGACCAGCCCCGATCGGCCGTTATCGCGGCCCCCCATCGGAACTACTCGGGAATGTCGAGTGCTGTGGGCGACGTCTTCGACGCTCCCTACGTGGACTATCGCCGACGTACCATCGACGGCGCCGAAAATATTGCCGCATTCGAACTGGAATGTCCGCCGGCCCTCTGTGCCATTGTCGGCAGTCTCGGCGCCTTCGGCTGGCGACCTGACGTCGTGCTTTCGGGTATCAACCCCGGCGCCAACGTCGGACGTAGCGTGCTGCATTCCGGCACCGTTGGCGCCGTGCTCACCGCTGCGCAGCTGGGCATCTCCGGTCTCGCCGTCTCCGTCCAGTGGGGTGACGACGTTCACTACGAAACGGCCGCCGCACTGGCACTCGAAGTGCTCGATGAACTCTTCACCGCCCCCCAAGTCACCACGCTCAATCTCAACGTGCCCAATGTTCCCCGCGAAGGGGTCCGTGGCGTGCGGCGAGCCCGTATTTCAACGGCCGTCGTCGTCGAGGATGCCGTCGTGAGCCGCGACGGTGTCCTGCCCGCGCAGGGACGGGTGACGTTGACCCTCGGTGCCGCCTCCCCCACCATTGGTAACGTCTCCGACGAACAAGACGATGACGACGGCGCACTAGTCGAAGCGGGCTTCGCGGCCCTCACCGCGTTGCGCGGACCACAGGAAAATAGCGATCCCTCACTCGATTCACTCCTGCGAGCTGCATTGGCCCGCGTGAGCGCCCACCTCGACCAGGCTCGCTAGTCGTCCGTCGAGCGACGGAGTCGCTTCGTTTCACCGCGGGCCTTTTTCTCGTCCACGCGGCGCTGCTTCGAGCCCTTCGTGGGGCGCGAGGGCCGACGAGGTGGATCACGATGTAGTCCGGCACTCAACTTGGCCGCCAACTGTTCGAGTGCGGCGTCGCGGTTCTGGGCCTGGGACCGAAACCGTGACGCCTGGGTGCGCACGACGGGACCGCAACGCTCGAGGAGTCGCGCTCGCTGGGACGGGGAAAGGGACGTCGCGCTCGTGACATTAAATGTGGCCACCACCGCCGTGAGCGAGCGGTTGGCGTGCTGCCCACCGGGACCACCCGACGTGGTGACGCGAAGCTCGATGTCATCAAGGGAGATGGTGAGGCCGCTAGACAGCGTCAGGCCGCTCTCGCCACCACCAGCCATCGCTATTGACCTGTCTGGAAGCGGACCATCGCCAGTTGGGAGGCGCTGGCCACCAGTTCGCCACGATCATCGAAGAGTTCACAGTGTTCCTCGGCGAAGCCATCGGCCACGCTCGAGATCCACTGTCGGGCGTGGAGCCACTCACTCGAAGGAATGCGGCGCACGTAGGTGGTCAACTGCAGCGTCGGTACCCATCCGGTCGACCCCAGTGGCATGGTTGCGGGCAACAGGGCGTCGGAGGCGAACAGGATGCTCCACGCGTTCCACCCCGGACCGCCGTCCTTGAGTCGCATCCAAGCGCGCAACTCACCCGGTCCGTCGTACTCGCCCTCCCACCACTTCGGACCCCGAGTATCGAAACGTAAGTCGAGGGCGTCGTGCATCGTCATGCCTTCGGCCGTGGGTAGTGCTTCGCACTCCTCGAGGGGCAAAATGTCGATGGTCGACGCTTGGTACCGCTGCTCGGAAAAGTCAGACAGGGTGCCGACGGTTACTAACGACTCCGTCAACACGTCTTCGCCCTGCGAAAGTGCGACCGCGACGAACGAGGCGCCGCGACCAATGCGCCGCACCTTGGTGGACAACATCGCTGGCCCCACTGTTGGGGACTTGATGAAGTTCGTCGTGATGGCGGTGGTGTGGAGGTGCGGCGCACCATCGTCACTCGCGGCCGCGACGGCGGCGTTGGCCATGACGCATTGGAGGTACCCGCCGTTGGGGTACCCGAAGACCGTGTAGTCGTGAACGAGCTCGGCCCGGTAGCGATTTTCCCCGGCCGGCTCTACTGCGGCGGCGTCGAAGAGGGGCATGGGGATAGCGGAACTCATACCCATAACCCTAACGGCGGTCCACTCCTGCGGTGGGTGAAGGGGCATCAGTCGCCCGAGGTGATGAAGCGACTCCGAGTACCTCCACCCATCTGCGCATACGTGAGGGAGGTGGTCCGGTCAGATCAATAGAGGTCAGCCAGCCCCTCCCCCGTAATCCGCCGACCCCGGAGCATAGAGACCAAGATCAATCTGATTGCCCCCCTGAGTCAACGGGTACCGCCGTATTATGGAGATAGCGAACTCGCTCCAATGAAAGACGATTATGAGTAAACAGCACAGCAGCGTCCGCGCGTACGGCATCTTGATTCGCGACGGCGAAGTGGCGCTGGTGCGCTCTTCTAACCCCAACCACCAGCCACCTCTGTGGTGGCTGCCTGGTGGTGGCATCGACTTCGGCGAGTCGCCCGAAGAGACGCTGACCCGCGAGTTCCTCGAAGAAACGGGCCTTCGCGTGAAGAACCCCGTCCTCTTTGGTGTCACGTCGGACCTGCGCAAGCGTGAGAACGGCGACAAGATTCACACCGTGCGCATTCTCTACACCGTGGAGTGGGAAGCCGGTGAACTCACCCACGAAGTGCACGGTACGACCGACCACGCCGCCTGGTTCACCTTCGCTGACGCCGACGTTCTCAACTTGGCCGACTACGCCCGAGCGGCGCTGAAGGACATCGTCGCTCGAGGGTGAGCTCCGATTTTCCCCTCGCGATTTACGTCCAACCGGGCGCTAGCCGTCCGAGTGTGGGCGGAACCTTTGATGGCGAGCTCGTGGTGAAGGTGCGGGAGCGCCCGATTGATGGTGCTGCGACTGACGCCGTCATCCACGCCGTTGCCGAGGCGTTCGAACTGCGTACCCGCCAGGTCGTCCTCGTTCGAGGTGCTACCTCACGGCACAAACTATTGCGCCTTACGGGCGACGAAGTCCTTCTGTCGCAACGTGCGGCGCAACTTCGAGGGGAGGGCGACTAACTCGTCGCCCCAGCATTATCCCTTACGCCAGTGCGGCAGTCGCGGCGGCCTTCTCCGTCATCCGCTCGACCGTCTCAGCAATCTTGCTAACCACGTTGTCGAGTTCGAGGCGGGCCTTCTCGGCCTCCTCGCTCAAGTCCGCCAAGTGCGAGACATCCCACAGTTCGAGAACAGGAGTCAATACGTCCTTCAAGAACTGGGTGAGGCCGTAGATACCCTCACGGGCGATGCGCACGGCGTGGCGGGTGAAGCTGGGGATGCCCGTGCCGGGCATGGCGAAGTTGGTGACCTGCTTGGCGGCGGCGATCATCATCGCCGAGGGGTCGATGGCGAAGGCGGCCAGCGCGAGGTCGCGGTAGAAGAGGTAGTGCTTGGTCTCGTCACCGGCGACCAGGGCCAGCACGTTGCGACCCATCTTGTCATCCTTGGGCAAGTGGGCCCCAGTGTTGCGGTGCGCAATCTGAGTGGCGCGCTCCTGGAAGGCGACGTAGCAAATCAAGTCGGCGAAGGACTCGGGCTGCGGTACTTCACCCGTGCTCATCTGCACGCGACGACCATCTTCGAGCAGTGTGGGGTCGATGCAGCGCGTGATGTGCACCCAGTCACGCATCACCATGGAGTGGCGATTCTCTTCCATCGTCCACTGGTGGTTCCAGTCGCGAATCGGGTGGCCCTTGGGCGCGTGCGCTAGCAGCGTGCTGGTGTAGTAGGGCAGATTGTCCTCGGTCAACAAGTTGACGTAGATCGAGGAGCGAACGCCGTCAGCGATTGGGTAGTCGCTCGGGTCCCAGGGGCGTTCCGTGAAGCTCTGGCCCTTGCCCCAATCAATCTGTTCGTGCGGGTACCACAGACGTGGTGCCTCGAGGTGACGATTGTAAAGTCGCTCGACGTCGGGGCCAATCTCCATAAGTAGGTCGGTACGACTCTTCGGTAAGCGCAGTGAGGGCAAGGAAGTTCTTTCTCCACGGGGGGCCAACAACACCACTAAGCGTACTCCGCATTCACCTTCAAGGGGTAGTTGCCCTTGTGCGCAAATGCACATACTCCACTAACCTAGACACCTTGCAACTTCTTGACTCCCTCCTCCCGCGCGACTTTCGCAGCGTCATCAACGCGCCGCTTCGCCGCTTCTTCATCTCCGTCTTCTTTTCCTGCTTCGGCATGGGCCTCACGTTGTCGATGTACGTCGTCTACCTCCACAACATTCACCACTTCTCCGTCGGGTTCGCCACGTTGCTGCTGGCCATCGGCGCCATCGTTGGCCTCTCGTCATCGCCACTGTGGGGCACGCTGACTGACCGCATCGGACCAGTGCCGACGATGCTGATCTCCGGAACGGCCAGTCTGATCTCCCTGGTCTACTGGGCCTTTATTTCCACCCGCACCGAGGCCATCATTGGCGCCGTGGCCCTCGCCTTCTTCGGCGGCGGCGGGTGGGGCCCCGGCTCGACACTCCTGTCACGACTTTGCCCCCCGGAGCACCGCCAACGGGCCTTCGGCTTTAACTTTCTGCTGGTCAATCTCGGCATCGGTTTTGGCTCGCTGGTCTCGGCCAGCGTGGTCGACCTGCAACACCCGATTACCTTTCGTCACCTCTACCTGCTCAACGTCGCTGTCACGCTTGTCGGTGACCTCATCTTTCTCCCCCTCTGGCGTTTCGGGTTGGCCGACAAAACCGTTCACCACGATCCCGTGAAAGCAGCGGAGGGCTGGGGCGTCGTCGTTAAGGACCGCCGGCTCGTGCAGTTCGTCGTAGCCTCGCTCGTGCTTATGATTGGCGGCTACGGCTCCCAGGAGGCCGGCTTCAGCCTCTTCGTCGTCAACAACCTGCACCTCTCGGTCCACCTCATCGGCCTGGTCTTCTTCTTCAACACCACGACCATTGTCCTCGCCCAACTCTTCGCGATTAATCACGTTCAGGGGCGAAGCCGCATGCGAGTCCTCGCGCTGACGGCCTGTCTGTGGGCCACCTTCTGGTTCATCTTGGCCCTCAGCCTTCATCTCCCCCGGTCAGTAACGGTGATTGCGCTGTGTGGTGCCGCAATGATTTTCGCACTGGGCGAGACCTTGATGTCCCCTATTGGCTCGGCCTTCGTCAACGAACTCGCGCCCGAACACCTCCGTGGGCGCTACAACGCCGCCCAGGGACTCACCTGGGGCCTCGCCGGCACGATGGCGCCGGCGTTGACCGCGCTCTACTTTGATAACCACATTGGCAACTGGTGGCCCGTGGGCACCGGCGTCACGGCCCTCGTTGGCGGACTGTTGTTGTTGAACCTGCGTCGATCACTCACGCCCGCCGAAGACGGACGTGTGACCACGGACTTATGACGTCCGACTCGCGCTACAAGTGGGTGGCGCTGGCCATTGTGACCACGGGCATGCTGATGGCTACCATCGACTCCTCCATCGTGCTGATTGCCATGCCGGCCATCTTTCACGGCATCGGTCTTGACCCCCTCCAGCCCGGCAATACGTTCTACTTACTGTGGATGATTCTCGGCTTCCTCGTGGTCACCAGCGTCCTGGTCGTCAGCCTCGGCCGGCTCGGCGATCTCTACGGACGCGTTCGCATCTACAACCTGGGCTTCGCCATCTTCACCCTCTTCTCGCTCATGCTCTCGATTACCTGGATGCACGGCCACGCGGCCGGCGTGTGGCTCATTGTCATGCGACTTTTCCAGGCGCTGGGTGCCGCCATGTTGATGGCCAACTCGTCGGCCATCTTGACCGACGCCTTCCCCGTCGAGCAGCGAGGACTCGCGATGGGTGTCAACCAGGGCGCGGCCTTCTCGGGCAGCTTCATTGGCCTCATCGTCGGTGGGCTACTCGCACCCTACGACTGGCACCTCATCTTCATTGTCTCGGTGCCCGTTGGACTCCTGGGAACTGTCTGGGGCTATAAGTCGCTGCGCGAACTCGGCGAACGTCACCGCGCGCCAATCGACTGGCTCGGCAACGTGACCTTCGCCATTGGCATGGTGCTCATTATGGTGGGTCTGACCTACGGCATCGAGCCCTACCGGGGCCACGCCATGGGCTGGACCAGCCCCGTGGTGTTGACCTGCGTCAGCGTGGGACTGCTCACGATGGCGGGTTTTGCCATTATCGAGCGGCGCGTGGCCGCCCCCATGTTTCGCTTGCAACTCTTCTCGATTCGACCCTTCAGTGCCGGCATCTCGGCCTCCTTTTTGGCCGCCTTGGCGCGGGGTGGCTTGATGTTCATGTTGGTCATCTGGCTCCAGGGCATCTGGCTCCCTTTGCACGGTTACGACTTCGCCCGCACGCCGCTGTGGGCCGGCATCGCCATGGTGCCCCTCACCCTCGGCATGCTCACCTCGGGGCCACTCAGTGGGTATCTCTCGGACCGCTACGGTGCTCGTCTCTTCGCCAGTGGCGGCATGGCCCTCACGGGACTGTGCTTCTTCCTCATGGAGTTCTTACCGGTGAACTTTCACTACTGGTACTTCGGCGTCCTGTTGTTCGCGACCGGGGCCTCGATGGCCGCTTTCGGCTCTCCCAACCGGGCCGGCGTGATGAACGCCCTGCCGCCCCAGCACCGCGGCGCCGGTTCGGGAATGAACACGACGTTTCAGAACTCGGCCCAAGTGTTTTCCATTGGGCTGTTCTTCACGCTAATGATCATCGGCCTCTCCTCCACGCTCTCGAGCCACCTCTACGCCGGCCTCGTGGCCCACGACGTACCGTCGGCGGTGGCTCGCCACGCAGCCTCATTGCCGCCAATCTCCACGTTGTTCTCGGCCTTCTTGGGCTTCAACCCCATCACGCACTTGCTGCCCGCAACGGTGCTCGCTCACCTTCCGGCCGCGCAACGCGCCGTCCTGGTCGGTCGTCAGTTTTTCCCCGGACTCATTGCTTCGTCCTTCCGCGCCGGCCTTCACGCGGCGCTGGACTTAGCCATCGTGGCCAGCATTCTGGCCGCCTTGGCCAGCTGGGTCCGTGGTCCCGTTACTGCGGCGCCAGTTCGCTGAGCAACACGCGCACCCGCTCACTCCAGTCCCGCTCGGTGCTTTCACCGGCGGCGTGCAGTGCGGCCCGTTCGGCGCGCAAAGCGGCGGCCACAGTCCCGAGGTGACCAGGCAGAGCGGCCTTAATTGTGTCGCGCGTCCACTGAGCCAGTGAGGGCGACGCCCCGCTCGAGGAGACGGCCACGACCATTTCGCCGTCACGGTGCAGCGCCGCGAAGTAGAAGGCGCAGCGCTCCAGGTCGTCAACGACGTTGTAGAAAACGCGTCGTTCCTCGGCCTCCGCCACCACCTCGTCATTGACGGTCGCGTTCGCCGTCGCCGACACCACGAGCCACATTCCGGCGAGGTCGCCTGGCTCGTAGGGGCGGACCTGGAGAGAGGCCAGGCCCTCGGGGGCGTCGACGAGGAGTTCACTCGTAATGACGTGGACACGGGCCCCGGCCTCGAGTAGTTGGCGGGCCTTGTGCGCACCGATTCGTCCCAGACCCAGCACCAACACGTCGCGGTCGCGCAGATCGAAGACGAGCGGCAGCATCATGCGTGCAGTAGTCCGTAACTGGAGACGAGACCGAGATCGAGGGCCGCGACCGGGCCGATCACGATGACGGCGGGATTCACGACGTCGAGAGCCGCCAGCTCAGCCAGCGTGGCCCGCACGACGCGCTGGGTGGGGGAAGCGGCTCGTTCGATAACGGCCAGTGGGGTCGCCGACTCGAGGCCACCCTCGAGCAGTTCGGTCGCAATTTCGCCGCGACGCGACACGCCCATTAACACCACCAGGGTGAGGTCGGGATTAGCGAGCTGGCGAAAGTCGACGGCTCGGCCATCTTCGGCGTGGCCGGTCACGACGGTCACCCCGTGGCTGAGCCCGCGGTGCGTGACGGGCACGCCGGCCAGGAGTGGCCCCGCAAAGGATGATGAGATGCCGGGCACAACCTCGACCGCGATGCCAGCCTCGCGCAGCACGAGCGCCTCCTCCCCACCACGACCGAAGACGAAGGGGTCGCCTCCCTTGAGGCGAACGACGCACTCGTATTGACGTCCGAGCGAGATCAACGTCTCGTTGATGGCCGCTTGACTATGTGCCGTGCCAGGAATCTTGCCCACGTCAACTCGTGACACACCGGGGCGAATGAGGTCCAGTATCTCGGGCCCCACCAGACGGTCGTGCACCACGACGTCGGCCCGAGCCAGGAGTTGCGCGGCGCGGAGCGTCAACAGATCAACGTCGCCCGGACCGGCCCCGACGAGGTAGACGCTCACGAGATACCCACGCGGTGCACGAAGTCACCGAAGGCCTCGTCGGGATTGCCTTCCTCGCGCCAACGGGCGAGGAGTGGCTCCAGCAACGTCGGGAGTTCGTCGAGCTTGACCTTCTCCTGGTAGAGGCCGGCCAGGCGGTCGCCACGCAGTCCACCGCCGAGGTAGACGTCGTAGGAGTTCTTGGTGCGGCCGACAATACCGACTTCGGCCACGGCCGGTCGGGCGCAGCCATTGGGGCAGCCCGTCATGCGCAGTTGCAGCCGGCGACCCTTGAGCCCCTGGCCGCTCAACGTCTCCTCGAGAGAGGAAACGACCGAGGGCAAAATGCGCTCGGATTCGGCCAGTGCCTGACCACAGGTCGGCAGTGCCGGGCAGGCGAGCGCCGAGCGTTCGACCGTGCCGAGTTCGTCTTCGAAACGAACGCCGTGAGCGCGGAGAACAGCCGTGACGGCCTCGCGACGCTCAGCCGCAATGCCCGAAATCACAATGTCCTGCTGGGCCGTCACGATGAAGTTCACGCCCTCATCGGTCGCCAGGGTCCGCAGTGCGCTGCGCAGTCCTCGACCAGATTCATCGTCCTTGACGCGACCGGCACCGACGCGAATGCCGAGCTCGAAGCTGCCATCGACGTTCGCGTGCCTACCCAGGTGGTCGTCGGCCTCGCCGAGAGTCAGCGGCAGTGCGTCGCGAAGTGCATGGCCGAGCCGGGTCTCAATTTCCGACCGGAAGGCGGCGAAGCCCATATCGGCCGCCACGTACTTCATGCGGGCGCGACGTCGGTTCGTGCGGTCACCGAGGTCACGGTAGGTGGTGAGGATCGCGGCAATGAGTTCGTCCAACTCATCACGCGTCACGAAGGTCAGCGGATCGGCGAGACGGGCGAAGGTGTCGGGCTGGGCGTAGCTGCGACCGAGGCCACCGGCGACGACCACGTTGAAGCCGGCCCCCAGCTCGCTGTGCACCGCGGGGATGAGGCCGAGGTCCTGGGCCAGGACATCGACGCAGTTCTCGTCGGGGTGGGCAATCGCGATTTTGAACTTTCGGGGCAGGTAGGTGCCACCGTAGAACTCGTGTTCCGTTTCTGACTCCAGTGAGGCGGCCTTTTCACCATTCACGAAAATCTCCCAGTGGGCCTGGGTCGTGGGCTTGTAGCGCGTCGCAATGTGTTCGGCCAACGCGACGACCTCGGCGTAGGCCGGGTCCGTCTCGAGCCCCGGACACATGACGGTGTTGCGCACCACGTCACCGCAGGCCGCGAAGCTCGTCATCGTGTGGGCGTGCAGGCGGGCCGAGAGCGTCTGGAGGTCGTGCTTGACGACCCCGTGGAACTGTACCGCTTGACGGGTCGTGAGACGGATAGTGCCGTCCGCCAACTCCTCGGCGATGTCGTCGAGGGCCAGCCACTGCGTCGGCGTCAAGCGACCACCGGGAATGGCCACGCGAATCATGAAGATGTACTCGAGGACCTCGCCAGCCATCGTGCGCTCACGTCGAACGTCACGATTGTCCTGGGCGTAGATGCCGTGGAACTTCAGTAGGTGTTCGGAGCGACCTTCGAGGTTGGGCGTCGGCGCCGCGAGGTCTTCCAGCAGCGCACCACGAAGGAGTTGGCTCTCGGCCTTAATAGTTTCTTCGGCGGTCAACTGACGCGGTTCAGACATACGGCTCCTCGGTTCCCTATTCACTCAAATATGAGTGAATTAGTCATATATTAGAAACCGCCGCGATTCCCTTGTTAGGAAGGGTTTGCAAACTCCCCGGAGAAACGGGAGTGGGTAACTAGGCCCTGCGGGGACGTGATACGTGTAGCGCCATCGCGGCGAGGAAGAGCAGTGCCGCGAAGAAAAAACTGCTGCCGGCGAGGAGCTGCCAGCCGTGCTCGTGGAGATCTTTCTTGCCACCGTAGGGAATAAGCCACATCGGCGCCACGAAGAACAGTACGGCCGCCCCCGCGGCCCAGAGACGGTGGCCTCGCGCACCACTACCCCACCACAGCCAGGCCAGGACCGGCACGATGTAGATCATGTGATGGCACCAGGTAATGGGTGAACCCAGCATGCCGGCATCGGCCACGACCAGCACGGCGGCGAAGGTCTCGTGACGGCGCCAGAGGGCCCAGCCGACGATGATGCCGGCCGCCACCAACGCTGCTTGCCCCGCGTCGAGTGGGGTGTTGTTCCACATGTGGTGCGTGAAGCGATCAACCGCGCCACGGAGGCTCTGGTTCGAGATGTATGCCGCACCGCCAATGCGCTTGACGTCGCTGATATAGAACGTCCAAAAGCGCCAACTGGTGTGGGCGTTGAGAACGAAGGGGTAGAGCGAACAAGCGGCAAAGGTGGCGACCGAGGTGCAGGCGGCGCGCCACTGTTTGGTCACGACCAA
>Ga0164296_1002462_pt1 | contig 18438 bp, 18 predicted proteins | sample GEODES057metaG_FD_113533 | JGI IMG/M metagenome (GOLD analysis project Ga0164296, IMG submission 113533) | Dystrophic lake water microbial communities from Trout Bog Lake, Wisconsin, USA - GEODES057 metaG | ecosystem: Environmental > Aquatic > Freshwater > Lake | place: USA: Trout Bog Lake...
AAATACCACTAATTTACATTTGTGGAATTTATATTTTTTTGTACCTTTGTCATTCATTTAACATTTATTTATTCAATTTTTCTATACGGTGTTTGGCAAACTTTTTGGTTTTAAGAAATCAACAGACGCCCTCGAGGAAGACCTGCCTGCAGATGCTAATTGGGGATTTATTGGCACCGATATGCACTCGCACCTGATACCGGGAATCGACGATGGCTCTAAAAGCACCGAGGATAGTATTTCACTGATTCGGTCATTAATTGGATTGGGCTACACATCGATCATTACCACCCCACACGTTATGATCGATTTTTATCCGAACACCGCTAAAATAATATTAGACGGGCTTGCCGGTCTGCAAACGTCTTTGGCAGAACAAGATATTTCAATAAAAATCAAAGCCGCTGCAGAGTACTACATTGATGAATCATTCGTTGAACTTTTAGAACGTGAGCCATTGCTTTGTGTTCATAAAAACCAGGTATTGGTTGAATTTTCAATGCTGTATGAGCCGCCGATGCTTTTCGATGTGATCTTTAAAATGATCACCAATGGGTATGTACCGATCCTTGCCCACCCCGAACGGTATGTATTTTTGCATAATCATCCTGAAAAATTCCAATCGCTAAAAGACCGAGGTTGCCTGTTTCAATTAAATCAACTTTCGATCACCGGGTACTATGGTCAGAATATAAGAAAAGTTGCACTCAAATTGATGCATGAACGAATGTATGACTATATCGGATCAGATATGCATCATGAGAAACACGCTGAAGGATTAACGAAAATGTTGACCATAAAAGAACATTATTTCCCGCTCTATCGCTACCCTTTTAAGAATTCCCAATTATCTTTATGGTAACTTTTGATAAAAACAAAAGTAAACTTTACTTTTGTATATAGTTGTTTACAAACAATTAGTGCCAGAGTTGAATATTTTTTTTATAACTGTTTATTAATGAGTAGTTTAGATTTTAGAATCTGTGTAATAGGATTAGGTTATGTCGGGTTGCCACTTGCTGTTGAGTTTGGGAAAAAATTCTCAGGAATCGGATTCGATATTAACAAAAAAAGAATTGCAGAACTTCAAAACTATAACGACGTAACACTTGAGATAGACAGTGCTGTTTTGGCTGATGTTATTTTGAAAGATGAACCTAAGCCGGGACAAGTCGGATTATACTGCACTGATCAACTTTCTTCGATAGCTAACTGCAACATTTTTATTGTAACTGTTCCTACTCCTGTAGATAAAAACAATCGCCCTGACCTTACGCCACTTTACAAAGCCAGTGAAACCGTTGGTAAGAGTTTGAAAAAAGGCGACATCGTAATTTATGAGTCAACAGTATACCCGGGTGTCACAGAAGAAGAATGTGTTCCAGTACTTGAAAAGTTTTCAGGTCTGACGTTCAATCAAGATTTTTTTTGCGGCTATTCTCCGGAGCGTATTAATCCGGGTGACAAACAGCACACTGTATCTAAGATAAAAAAGATCACTTCAGGATCAACACCTGAAGTGGCTGAAACTGTGGACGCATTGTATAGGTCAGTAATAGTTGCCGGGACTCATAAAGCACCCAGTATTAAAGTAGCCGAAGCTGCTAAAGTGATAGAAAATTCTCAACGCGACATCAACATTGCGTTTGTAAATGAACTGGCAATGATATTCAATAAAATGAACATTGACACGCATGATGTATTGGAAGCTGCAGCCACTAAATGGAATTTTTTACCGTTTAAACCCGGTTTGGTGGGCGGACACTGCATAGGAGTCGACCCTTATTATTTGGCACAAAAAGCACAGGAGCTTGGTTATCATCCGGAGATCATTTTAGCAGGGCGCAGGCTCAACGACGGAATGGGTAGCTATGTAGCAAATGAGGTAGTCAAACTAATGATAAAGAAGGATATTAACATCAAAAATGCTAATGTCCTGATCTTGGGTATTACTTTTAAAGAAAACTGCACTGATGTACGTAACACGAAAGTTGTGGATATCATTAATGAACTTCAATCGTACCACATTAATACTACAATTTTCGATCCTTGGGCAAAACCAGAAGAAGTGAAACATGAATATGATGTGGAAATTGTCAAGCAGTTGCCGGAAAACAAAAAATTTGATGCCATTATTTTGGCTGTTGCGCACAAAGAATTTTTATCTTTAGAGATTGCATCACTTATTAAAGACAACGGTGTTATCTATGATGTAAAAGGCTGCTTAAACAGGAATCTGATAAATAGCAGATTGTAGGTGGTGTAAGTTAAGTAGTAATTTTTAGATTAAACAAGCGAAAATGAAATACAATCTTTTAAAAAATACCGCATATTTATTTGGCATTATAGTGGCATTTGCCGCACTTTCGTTTTCGTCATGTTTATCGCCCAAAAAAGTTGTGTATTTTAACGATCTGCCAGATTCTGCCTCTACCCCAATTATAATAAAAAATACAACAAAGTTTATTGACCCAACCATTGAACCCAACGATCTGTTGTCTATTTTTATCCAAACCAGCGATATGAATATGTCGGGTATGGGAGGTATGACAGGATCTGGATCTAACTCAAATTCAGGATCAATTGGCAGTTTAATGGGTGGCAGCACGGGAAGTGGTGCTATCGGAGGTAGTTCAGGTGGCATGCAAACCAATAGTTTAGTAAATAGCTACCTTGTAGATAAAAATGGAAATATAGAGTTGTATTTAATTGGTTTTGTACATGTAGGCGGATATACTACAGCAGAGGCACGTGAAATTATAAAGCAGAAAGCCCGAGAGTATTATCGAGATCCTGTTGTTAATTTAAGGATATCTAATTTCGACATTACAATATTAGGAAGCGTTGGTAGTCCCGGAATTATCACTTCTAATAGTGAAAAAATAAACATCTTGGATGCAATTGCACTGTCAACGGATATTCCTTTAAACGGAAAGCGAAAAAATGTTTTGTTGATTCGTAGTGAAAAAGATGATGAAAAGAAAGTCGTTCGTTATGACTTTACATCTGCAAAATTGTTTCAGTCGCCCTATTACTACCTGAAACAGAGAGACATCATATATGTTGAACCAACTAAGTATGCTGTACAGACCAGTGACAATACCTTTCTGAGAGACCTCGGAATTGTCACGTCAGTAATATCCTTTCTTGCGTTAATCTATGTTTACTCAAAAGTACATTAAAAATATTTGATTAGCAAAATGGAAAATAGTTCGAACAATACTATAGAAAGTAGAGATGGTAGCCTGGAAAATCGAGAAAATTTGCTCAATCTAAAATGGGTTGTAACAACTTTTGCAGCAATTTGGCCATGGGTTTTGGTGAGTATTATTGTAGCTATGGTCGCGGGTAACTTAACATTAAAATATACGACACCAATATACAGTTGTGGTGCTGAACTTCTTTTAAACGATCCTAAAAAAGGAGGTGGAAGTAGTGGAGGAATAAGTCAGGATAATATTGTTCAACAATTAACGCTCAGTACTAATAAAGTAAACATAGAAAATGAGATTGAGATCTTAAAAAGCAGAACGATGATGCTAAAAGTTGTAAAACTGTTACATCTCAACGTTAATTATTATACTGAAGGTAAATTTAAAAATACGATCCTTTACAAAAATAAGCCATTTGAATTTAGTAGAGTCGATTCATCTGACAATTATTATAGCTGCAAAGTTGTTATATTAAGCAATAGTAGTTTCCAAATACTTGAGAAAAACAAAACAATTAATGGAAGATGGGGTGATACATTATCTCTTTCGACCGGAAAAGTGGTATTAAATAAAACTGCAAATTTTATTGTAGACAATTCTCCAAATGGTAGAAATGTATACAATGTTGGCGTATCAACATTAATCGACGCCGCTATTCAGTATATGTATATGGTAAATTTTCAGCTCACTAGTAAATCGTCAACAACGTTGAATATTACTATGCAGGATGCGGTTCCTGAAAGAGCTATAAAAGTTATAAATACGCTAATGGATATATACAAAAGAAACAATATTGAATTGCATAATGAAACATCTATTAAAACCATTGAGTTCATAGTAAACGAGATAAATTATGTAGGATCAGAATTAGACAGTATTGAAAAGCAAATAGAGTTTTTCAAGCAACAATACGGCATTACTGACATGGCAGAACAAAATGGAGCTTTGATAGAAGTAAATAGCAGTGCTGAATCAAATTTGCGTGATGCGGAGTTACAGTTACAATTATTAGGAAATGTAAGTGATTATATTCAAAACTCAGATGACAAATCTTTGGTATTGCCGGCTTCATTGTTAGAAAATACCGGATTGGCGACAATGATGGAAAATTTCAATCAACTGCAGACAAAGATTGAAAATAGTTTGATTTACCTTACCACAGAAAATCCTATAGCTAAAAATCTCATCGTTCAAAAATATGAGATGAAAGCAAATATTAATGCTGCCCTTGATGCATCAAAAAAAGAATTAGAAACAAGGGTCAGTCAATTAAGGGCTGATCTGGGTATTATTACTAGTGATATCAGAGAAGTACCGTCCGTGGAACGGACCTATTTAGGATTTACCCGAGAACAAGAAGTAAAAGAAAAAATATATGCTTTGTTATTAGAAAAACTTGAAGATACCAAAATTGATAAAAACTCGACTGTGTCGGACGCACAGATAATTGATCCTGCCATTAACAAAGGTATGGTAAAACCGGATCGAAATAAAATATTGATTTCATTTTTTATTGTAGGTTTAATACTTCCGTTTGGTTTAATATTACTCCGTCGGACACTCAATATTAGAATTATAAGTAAAGGTGATATTCACAGAGTTTGCAAACTCCCTATCGTAGGGGAAATAGGTAATAATGGAAGTAATAAAAGAATTGCGGTACAGAAAAACAGCAGATCGCTGATATCTGAGCAATTCAGGGCACTGCGGACCAATTTGCAATATTTACTTACAAATAGCTCTAACAAAGTTATTATGATCACGTCGAGTATGAGTAGTGAAGGTAAATCTTTTATTGCTGTAAATTTATCGATAACGTTAGCAATGACCGGCAAAAAAGTTGCGTTAATGGAACTTGATCTAAGAAAACCTAAAATATCAAAATTGTTTGGAATTGATAATTCAAATGGTTTTTCAAATTACGCTATTAATAAAACTTCTTACGCTGAAATTTTGGTTCCATCAGGTGTAGATGAAAATTTATTTATTATTCCATCAGGTCCCATTCCTCCTAATCCGTCAGAATTGATCATGTTACCTTCAATTGAAGAATTATTTGAAAGATTGAGACAAGATTTTGACTTCATCATTTTAGATACTTCACCGGTTGGCCTAGTAACAGACGCATTATTGCTTGATAAATTTTCCGATACAACTTTATATATTGTTAGGCAGGGGTACACATATAAACAACAATTAGCTATTCCGACAGATTTGCATTATTCGCAAAAATTGAAGAAGATCAATTTAGTAATTAATGATATTTTGTCGAGTCGGGAACGAACCTACGGCTACGGATATGAAGAAAATTATGGATATGGATATGGATACGGGTATGGATACGGGTATGGATATGGATATGGCAGCTATAAGCCCTATGGTAATAGTTATTACATAGATGACGAAAAAAAGGGTATTAGTAAGTTCATCAGAAAAATATTCAGGAGAAAGATTGAAAAATAATTTGATTAAAAATTCTTAGCAAGGTTCAATGACCAATAATAAGCAAGATTTATCAGTAAAATGGGATATAATCATAGATCCAAATCATTCTAATACCCGTGTAGATTTTAAAGAATTGTGGGCTTACCGCGATTTGATAATGATGTTTGTGAAGAGGGATGTAATAACCGTTTATAAACAAACAATATTGGGTCCTGTTTGGTTTTTCATACAGCCATTAATGACTTCGTTAATGTTCATACTAATATTTGACAGAATGGCAAATATTGGTACTGATGGCATTCCTCCAATATTGTTTTATTTGGGAAGTGTAACGATATGGAATTATTTTTCAGATACTTTAAACATTACTTCAAAAACATTTATCGAAAACGCTACAATTTTCGGCAAAGTATACTTCCCTCGATTGATCATCCCAATTTCAAAAGTTATTTCTGGCATGATCAAACTTTTGATACAATTTCTATTATTTTTCATTTTTTGGATATATTATACTTTAGTAACACACACAATCCACCCAAATTTTGCGGTATTCGTTTTACCGGTGCTACTTCTGTTAATGATTTTTCTTAGCCTTGGTTTAGGTCTTCTGATCACAGCACTTACCACTAAATACAGAGATCTTTCATTCCTAATTACTTTTGGCGTGCAATTATTGATGTATGTAACGCCGGTAATATACCCATTAAATAAATACCCAAAATATCAACATTACTTATTGCTAAATCCTTTATCTTCAATTTTTGAGCTTTTTAAGTATAGCTTTTACGGCAAAGGTTACTTTAATATTTTTTGGTTCATCTATAGTCTGGTATTTACAGTCATTGCTTTGTTTTGTGGCGTAGTCGTCTTCAATAAATCAGAAAAAAGTTTCATTGATAAAGTTTAATATTAAGAATCATGGCGAATGATGTCGTTATTGCAGTCGACAATGTGTCTAAACTTTATCGATTGGGTCAGTTTGGAACCGGTACGGTTAGCCGGGATCTTCAGAGATGGTGGGCGTTAAAACGTGGTAAAGAAGACCCATTTATGAAAGTGGGACAAGCAAATGACAGAACGAGTAAAGAAGGCGGTGAATTTGCCTGGGCATTAAAGGACATCAATTTTAATATTAAAAACGGTGACACCATTGGGATCATAGGGAAAAATGGTGCCGGTAAATCAACATTGTTGAAACTTTTATCCCGAATTACTTTACCGTCAACAGGAGAAATAAAAATTCGGGGGAGAATCGCATCGCTACTTGAAGTTGGCACAGGGTTTCATCCTGAACTGACCGGAAAAGAGAACATATTCATGAATGGAGCGATCCTTGGAATGACTAGAAAAGAAATCACTTCCAAGTTTGATGAGATCGTTGATTTTGCAGGCGTTGCATTATATATAGACACCCCCGTGAAACGGTACTCATCCGGCATGTACGTAAGGCTTGCTTTTGCGGTTGCTGCACATTTGGAGCCTGAGATACTAATTGTGGATGAAGTTTTGGCTGTTGGTGATGGGGAATTTCAAAAAAAATGTCTTGGCAAAATGGATGATGTGGCCAAGCATGGACGTACAGTTATTTTTGTGAGTCATAACATGCAAGCAGTTCAAAATCTTTGCAAAAAGACAATTTATTTAAATAGTGGCCGACTCGTAGAATATGGAGAAACAATACCGGTAATCAATAATTATCTAAAAAAAGAAGTAAAGAGTAATTTCATAAAAACCTGGCCAAAAGAAGATGCGCCAAGTAATGAATTTGCTCAACTATTTCATGCAGAAATCATCAGAAGGGACGGGGGCGTCACTGAGTTAATGACGGTACATTCAAGCTTTGATATTAACTTCAAATTTGCGCTGAAACAAAGCATGTTTTTTAATCTCGGCGTCTTTCTTTATTCAGCCAATAACAATGTTGTATTCTTTGTTCGTACCGAAGGTAAAGAAACAGCCGCTGGCGAATATGAAGCAACTTTGAATATTCCCGGCGATTTTCTAAACAACGGCCTTTTTTACATAAACCTAATTTTTATTCAGAATTCGAGAAAACACATTATGATATTTGAAGACCTTCTTTCTTTTGAAATCGCCGAATATTCAAGAGAAGGTTTTTGGTATGGTCCGTGGGAAGGCGCTGTGCGTCCTACTTTTTTAAACTTTAAAATCAAAGAATGACGTTGGTATTTACAGCGTTATCTTCTTGTGGATTGTCACTCAACTAATATTTACTTACCTAACAGCGCAGTATTGCCCGACTTGATGGGTTACTTACGGTATCAAAAACAATACCCAAAGCTTTATCGCTATAAATTTGTTAGAATTTCAATGGTCATTAACGGGCTTCAAGAAAAATCGTAAATTTGCATTGTATGAGGCTTAGATCCATCCTATATTGCTTTCTGTTGATTACAGGATTATTTCCATCAGTGGTTACCTATGCACAGGAAGCTTATGATAACATCATTCAGATCGACGGTGTGACGATGACTGCCGACAGCCTCAGAGGCGTTCCCAATGTCACTGTTTTGATACGCAATAAGAACAGAGGTGTTGTTTCGGCCTATACGGGAGTTTTCTCAATAGTGTGTTTTAAAGGCGATACACTGGACTTTACAAGTGTAGGATTTCGCAGTAAAACTTTTGTCATTCCAACTGATCTGAAAGGTCAGTATTTTTCATTGATTCAATTGATGGTGCAGGATACGTTCTTCCTGCCTGAAACGATCATTAAAGCGCTACCCACAAAGCAGGCATTTGATTATGCATTTCAATACTGGCATGTTCCAGCCGACCTATTGGAACTGGCAAGGCGCAATACCAACGCCTATACAATGAGATCGCTGGCGTATACGCTGCCGAGAGATGGCAATGAAATGCAATCATTAACGCAGGCGCAGCAAGCAAAAGATGCCGTTTATTATGGTCAGCAAAAACCAATGAATATCTTTAATCCACTTGCCTGGGCTGATTTCTTCGAGTCATGGAAACGCGGTGACTTCAGGTCTCAAAATAATCCCTACAACTCCAATAACGGTTCAGGAAACTGATTTTAGCTTTTTGTGTTTTAACTTAATATTTAACGCAAGGATAGAATACCGAAAACAACTAAAGGTTATTTTTACTGTCAAATCAACCATTACAAATTACTAAAATCAAAACATTCTTAAAGATTTAAAAATGAAACAGAACATCAGCAAATTTTTATCAACCGGTCTTTTGGTATTGTTCTCAGTAAGCAGCATTATTTTTTATCAATCATGTAAGAAAAAAGACCCATGCAGCGGAATTACATGCCAGAATGGCGGTGCATGTATGAACGGCACTTGCAGTTGCCCTACCGGCTATGTAGGTAATCTGTGTCAGGATTTGGCGACTACAACTGTAACCTACCAAAATAATACGTTCACAACCATGAATGTGTATGTTGCAGGCAGCAGCACACCTACCTATACTATTGCACCCAATTCCAGCATTGTAATATCCGGCACGTGGGGTACAGTTTTAAGCTCGGTTGCACAAACTGCATCGTATAGCAGCTCAAATACTCAAATAGGCCTTTTAATGAGTTGGAGTTTAAATGATACGTTTCCTGCAACCGGCAATATTACAGAACCGCTTGATGTAGATGCCAATTATTTCTTTTTAGAGGTTCAGAATAATAGCACTACCGGTAATATACTTACCAACATTGCAACAAATACAAGCAATCCGGGGTACACTTTGTCTTATAGTGTGGACATTACACCCAATGGCACAACCTATGGATTTGGGTACTATTATGCTTTTTCAAATACAGCGATTGATATTACAGGTTCATCCTATAATCCGGGAACTTCAGGTTTCTTTTATCCGGGATTTTCTTACGTATATAATCAGTATTATTTAGCACAGTGCAACTGATGCCATACTTTGTTAAAGGCTAACGATACGCTTAACGATGCGTAATTTATGCGTGCGTTTCTTTAGCCTTTTGCTTATGATGCCGCCGTGGTCTATAAAGTCTATTCCTACCCTGCCCGATGATTCGGACGCGTGCAAAATGCTTTGGTTATTAAGTAAGATACCTACGTGATTGATCTTACCATTCTCGTCGTCGAAGAACGCCAGATCACCGCATACCGCATTTTCGAGAAAACCTACAATGATGCCAATTGCTGCCTGATCGGACGCGTTTCTCGGAATGGTCACATTACACATTTTATAAGCCATTTGGCTGAGGCCTGAGCAGTCAATACCGGCAATACTTCTGCCACCCCATTGATAGGGAGCATACATCATATTCATTGCTGCAAGCTTCATGACATCAGATGAAAATGTAAGCGACTTTTTTTCGGCTTTTTTACCTTTATACAAACCGATTTCTCCCAGCAGTTCTATTTTTTTGCCCTTCATACCTATCAGCTCGCTTCCCATGGGCAAAGGCATACTACCATTTTCAAAGATCAACTGATCGTTATGCGTAGTGGAAATAAACCTTGTTTCTTTTCTGTTCGTTTTTTGATCGATCAACGTTAGTTGAGCAAGGTTGCACCAACCCGTATAATCATCCCAGACACATCTGATGCGTGCCCAATTTTTTTTATTGATCTCGAGTACCTCTGCCCGCTCGCCAAACAGTAATTGACTGCTTTGCTCTGATGTATGAGCCGGTTCGCTTCGAAGCGGCATTACAGGAACATTGCAGAAAGCGTAAGACAGTACCATTGATCTTGTATAAGCCCATAAAAGTAAATTACGGATACCAACATCACAACATTTTCTTTGTGTTATCGGAAAAATTGCCACAACTTTGACTGCAAATGCCAAACTACATCTCAAATACAATCATATGAAAATCGCATTGATAGGTTATGGAAAAATGGGAAAGGCCATAGAAACCATAGCCCTAGAAAGGGGTCATGAAATAATATTGAAAATTGTAAGCAGCAACCAAGGGGAAATGACAAATGAGCAACTGACAAAAGCGGATGTGGCCATTGTTTTTTCTGCTCCTGAGATTGCTTTTGCACAGGTAGTAAGCTGCCTGAACGCCGGAGTAAATACCATAAGCGGCACAACCGGATGGAATAATGAAGTACCGATTGCAATGGCTACTGCTCAAAAAAAGGGAGCGGGATTTTTACACGCTTCAAATTTTAGTATAGGCGTGAACATCTTTTTTGAGGTAAATCAATTACTGGCTCAATTGATGAATAAGCAAACAGGATATAATGTGCAGCTATCGGAAACCCATCATATTCATAAAAAAGATGCACCCAGCGGCACAGCCATAACGCTTGCTGAACAGATCATAGCAGCCATAGACAGAAAATCGGGATGGGAACTTGAAAGTTCAAACGACCAAAAGATATCAATAACATCTTATCGGGAGGATATGGTGCCCGGTACACACCATGTAATATGGAACTCCCCCATCGATAGCATTGAATTGATACATACAGCGCACAACAGAACGGGATTTGCACTGGGTGCTGTGTTAGCGGCTGAGTTCATTAAAGGCAAGCAGGGCGTGTATCATATGAAAGACGTACTCGGTATCAACTAACAATTCTGATTGTTACCCGGCATATTCCTTCACAGCATCTACAAATGCTTTAGCGCTGGCTACCGGCACATGCGGTAATATTCCGTGTCCAAGATTGGCAATGTAACGTTGCTTTCCAAAAGCGGTGATCATTTCATGCACTGCTTTTCGGATATCATGTACGGGCATAAGCAGTTTTACAGGATCAAAATTCCCCTGTATAGTAATGTTCCGGCCTGCCAATTGACGAGCCAACGCAGGCGTAATAGTCCAGTCAATACCCACCCCGGCGGCACCACTGCTCCCTATTTGCGGCAATGCATACCAACTTCCTTTGGGGAATAATATTACCGGTGCAATATCTTTAAGACTGTCTGCGATCTGTTTCATATAAGGCCATGCAAATACATCAAAATCTGCCGGTGCCAGCATACCACTCCAACTATCGAACACCTGTAATGCAGCAGCACCGGCAGCTACCTGAGCTTTCAAATAAACGATAGTAACGTCTGTAATTTTTTGCAAAAGTGCATGCGCCAAAGCAGGCTGAGTGAAGCAAAACTCCTTTGCTTTGTCAAACGATTTACTGCCTTTTCCCTCCACCATATAACAAAGAATAGTGAAAGGGGCGCCGGCAAACCCAATAAGCGGAATGGCACCATTCAGGTGGCTCACGGTTAACTTAATAGCGTCGGTGACATAGCTAAGGCGCTCAGCGGTATCAGTAACGATCAACCGATCAATGTCCTGCTGGGTCTTGATGGTTTCCGGCAGTATGGGGCCTTTACCTTCCTCCAGTAATACCGTTAACCCCAACGCTTGCGGTATCACCAAAATATCTGAAAAAATGATAGCAGCATCTACGCCGATCTGATCTACAGGCTGCAATGTTATTTCACAGGCCAGTTCAGGGGTTTGCACACGGGTAAAAAAATCGTATTGCTCTCTGAGTTTTATATAATCCGGTAAATAACGACCGGCCTGGCGCATCATCCAAACCGGAGGGCGCGACACTTCTTCACCTCTTAGTGCCTTTAGCAAGAGGTCATTATGATATTGACTCATCAATTTTCCAGTTTTTGTAAAAGTAACTATCTGCGGTCAATATAAGGCCGCCTTTAGTTGGCTTTTCACTAATGATCACTTTATTAGTACTATAGTCGGCCAAAGCACCCGCTGTAGTATTGCCTATAGCAAATAATACCGTTGACTCGGCAATCTTGTTATTGCTGAAAAAACTATGTACAGCACCCGGACTGCTAAAAAGTATGCCATCATAACATTTTGCCACCAATACCGGTGTGGCAATGCTATTATACACTACTTTTTCGTGTACTCTGAATCCTGCATTCCTCAGCGAAACCGGTATTGTTTCAAGCCGTTTGCTGCCACAAAAAAAATACACTTCATCCGGTAGCATGGTAGCGATCAGATTGCTTGCAAGTTGTTGGGCGTCATCCGCAATTGCTACAATATTTCGGTGCCCAAAAACAGGTATCACTGCGTTTTTTGTTGCGTGGCCTATACAGGCAATTCGCCAGTTATTGTCGGCAAAATCTTGTATTTCGGCCAGTGCATAAACTGCATTAGCACTGGTAAAGATGGCTGTAACAGGCTTTGATTTTAGCAATTCCAACTCCGCCTGCAACATTTCATTATTTAGGAAGCATATCCGGGTCAATTCAGCTTGGTCCACTACAATATGCTGAACATTTAGCCTGTCCAACAATTCGGGGTCAACTACTGATGTATTAAGAATTAAGGGGCGATCTTTCATTGTTCAATGCATCAATAATTTCCCTTCCCCCGGTGTCCAAAATTTGATTGGCTGCTACAATACCCAAATTACCTGCATCAGGTATTGGCACTTTGAGACTGATCTCCTTCTTATGTTTGCCATTAACCGACAGCACATTTCCCCTGAAGCTCACCGCATCACCAACAATTAATGTATGTGCGCCTATAGGAGTAGAACATCCTCCCATCAAGCCTCGTAAAAAATCTCTTTCTATCGTGGTACAAAGCGCTGTTGCTGTATCATGAAAACCCTGACAGGCATCAAAACAAAAATGATCAGCTTCACGGCACACTACCATAATAGCACCCTGAGCAGGCGCCGGTAACATCCAGTCCAGCTCAACGGCATTAGCAGGACGCAGGTCTATGCGCTCCAGTCCGGCCGCTGCAAAAATGGCACCGTCCCAGTTGTTTTCATTCAATTTTTTTAGACGGGTATTTACGCTACCTCTCAGATTTTCTACTATATGGCCGGGATACCGATTAAGCCACTGTGCTTTTCGGCGGGTACTGCCGGTAGCGATCACAGCATTCAACTTATCATTAAGAAAGGAAATATTGTTCTTCGGCACCAAAATATCCAAATTGTTGGCCCTCGGTAATACTGCCGCTGCTACGACACCTTTTGCCAACACAGTCGGCACATCCTTCATAGAATGTACCGCAATATCTACATCACGATTCAGTAATGCAATGTCAAGCGCTTTTGTAAATATGCCTTGTACTCCCATTTCGTACAATGGCATTTGTAAATTGGTATCACCTTCGCTTTTAATGTATACCAACTCGGCAAAAAAGCCACGCTCCTGTAAAAGGTTCTTTACGGTTTCAGCCTGCCAAATAGCCAACTGACTATCGCGCGTACCTATTTTTATGATCTTTGACATTATGCGATATAATCACTGATAGCCTGCAAACAATGGCATCCAGGCGAATAATATTGCCGCATTCTGGAAGCAAAGTTATTAACTATTTTTTGAATTTTATCATCTTTCCCGCCGTTGGCACTGCCTCCGTTAGCTGAAGAAACATTCAGTAATTCTGCGGGAATGGATATTGCTCTGAGTTTTTCTGTCACTTCTTTTATCACGGGCACGTATTTACGCTGCTCGTGCCACGCCAAAAATTCCTGTATATGCGCGCTTATGATTCCTTCAGCCTTAGGCACTTCTGCTTTACGGTTTTGCAAGGTTTCATCTTTTATTTTAGACAGCGAATCTACATCTATCAGGCTTATTCCTTCCAGGTCAGATACATCCGCAGCAATATTTTTAGGTATTGACAGATCAATGAGCAACTTAGCGCCTTTATTTGCTAACATTGATTTGGTGATAATTGGCTCGGGGGCGCTGGAAGAAACCAAAATGACATCGGAGCCATCAACAATACTTTCCAAGTCTTCAATAGGCGCGGCACTCAAATTCAGCTCATCGGCCAACTGAACCGCTGTATCGTAGGTGCGATTGATCAACGTGATATTATTAGTATGTAAATAGTCTACCAAATTGCGGCAAGTAGTACGTCCTATCTTGCCTGTACCAATCAGCGCTATCTTCTTTGTACCTATCGATTCAATATGCTCTCTGATATATTGCACAGCCGCAAACGAAACTGAAACTGTACCACTACTGAGCCCTGTGTGTGTTTTTACTGCTTTAGCTGCCTGAGAAACTGTATTGAGCATTCGCTCCATAACAGGACCTAAACAATTGTGTTCTTTCGAAAATTTTACCGCTGTCTTTATTTGACCCAATATTTCAAAATCGCCGAGTATCTGCGAATCAAGCCCAGTAGCCACTTTGAAAAGGTGGTCAATTGCAGCCCTGCCATGAAACTCATAAGCTATGGATTGAAAATCGCCGGTATTGCCTTCAGTCTCACTACACAGCCATTGCGCTATTTGATGCGTATTTTCGGCATATGCGTATACTTCTGTCCTGTTGCACGTAGAAACAATAAAAGCCTGTTCAATACTGTAATTGCCACTGCTTTCCAATAATCTTGCGTATTGATCGTTATTGACCGCGAACTGACCTCTTAACTGCGGGTCTGCGGTTTTATAACTAATCCCTATAACGTGAAAATTGTGAAGGTTGCCGGTGTTCATTTCGAGTTATTCTGCGGAGCAAAGTTACTGTCAAACCCTTTATTGGTGCTATTTCTGTGTCATACCCATGTCATAATACAGTATGACATTTGTCATGAAATACCGGTATTCAAAATAGATCATAATTGATCTGCCATGACCATGATCATCGTTTTTCTATCGCTTCAACTGTATGGAAGTTTGGTTTTACGGCTTAAGATTCGAATTATCAAGACTGTCAGGAACCTTAAAACATCTTTTACAAACCGCTCTACCTGATTTTATATCATAAAAAAAACCGCCGCATGTGCGACGGTTGATCTAACCAATATCCTTTTAATGATAACTAAAGCTTATTGAATGTAGCCTTTCAGGCTATCCAAAGAAATGTCACCGCTAAATATTTTCACCAGTTTCCGGTTCTTGTCATATACATTGATCTGTGGCAACAAATGGTATTGAAAGGTTTTACCCATAAATCCGTTGCTATCAACTCCAACATAGATATTCGGATACTTTTTAATGCTGTGTTGCTTTACAAAATCGGGTAAATTGTTGCGCAACATGGGGTTACACACCATCACCAATTTCGATTTTTTAAATAGCTCCATATTCCGCTCCAACAGATCTGTTTCGTTGGCGCAATGCGAACAGGTCGGATTAAAGATCATTACAAGAATGTTGGCCTTTACGTCCTCAAAAGTCTCATTAGTGATCAGATTGGTGGAGATCACCTCAGAACTTTCTTTGTCACTCTTGTGCCAGATCTTATGCCATTTGGTTTTTTCACTGGTATTGACGCTATCCAGTGAAATAAGGATCATATTGGGCATAGGTGCACCTATTTGTGTGTAATCGATCTTTGCAGCGGGGTCCTCTTTTTTTGCTGAAGTTCCTGCTGCTTGTTTTTGCTGGGCCATACCCTGAAATCCGGCTAACAAAGCCGCTATAAACAGAATTTTACGTAACATAGTGCTAAATTAGGCATTTAGTTGAAAATAGAAATACAATTTTTATGGCGTTAGGTTCTAAAACACCATTGGCAGAACGTGTGAGACCTCAAAATCTGAACGATTTTGTAGGTCAGGAACACTTAGTGGGACCCGGCAAAGTTCTGGAACAAATGGTTGCCCATCGCAAAGCGCATTCCATGATATTTTGGGGACCGCCCGGTGTCGGAAAAACAACTTTGGCACAGATCATAGCCCAGTCTTTGCAAATGGCGTTTTTCACACTGAGTGCCATAGACAGTGGAGTAAAAGACATACGGGCGGTAATTGAAAATGCCAGACAGTCGGGCCATGCAGTGCTGTTCATTGATGAAATTCACCGGTTCAACAAAGCACAACAAGACAGCCTTCTGGGAGCCGTGGAAAAAGGATTGATAACGCTTATTGGCGCTACAACTGAGAATCCTTCTTTTGAGGTGATCGGCGCATTACTGAGTCGTTGTCAGGTTTATGTCCTGCAACCCCTGTCTGAACAAGATTTGAAAAAACTGGTGAGCATGGCAATGATCCGGGACGAATGGCTGCGCCAACAACAGCCGGAGATAAAAGAATGGGATGCCCTGTTGCAATTGAGCGGAGGCGATGCCCGAAGGCTGCTGAATCTATTGGAACTGGTGGTAGATTCACTGCCTGATGCAGACAAGATATTGACCAATGCCGGCGTACAGGAAATAGTGCAACGCAAAATGGCGCTGTACGATAAGACGGGCGAGCAACACTACGACATAATCTCTGCTTTCATCAAATCTATCAGAGGCAGCGACCCTAATGCAGCCGTGTATTGGCTCGCGAGAATGCTTGCCGGGGGCGAAGACCCTAAATTCATTGCACGCAGAATGGTGATACTGGCCTCTGAAGATATTGGGAATGCCAACCCCAATGCTTTATTATTGGCTACCGGTTGTTTTCAGGCCATAGAGGTGATCGGCATGCCGGAAGGCAGGATCATCTTATCTCAAACTGCAACCTATTTGGCATCGTCACAAAAAAGCAATGCAGCTTATATGGCCATTGAGCAGGCTGGTGCAATGGTCGCTGAAACGGGCGATCTTTCCGTTCCGCTGCACCTGCGCAATGCACCTACAAAGATGATGAAGCAAATGGATTATGGAAAAGGGTATCAATATGCCCATCAGTTTACCGGCAACTTTGTAACGGAGGAATTCATGCCCGATAAAGTTGCAGGCACCACATTATATGAGCCCGGAAACAATCCGTCAGAAGCCCGGATAAGGGAATACCTGAAACATTGCTGGAAAGAAAAATACGGATATTGATCAACTAAAAAACATACCAAATGAGTAAACAATTTCATTACCCGGTAAACGTAACCTGGACCGGGAACCGCGGTCAAGGCACAACAGGTTATAAAGAATATGACCGAAGCCACAGGATAGCGATAGAAGGAAAACCAACGCTTGATGCATCGTCTGACGCTCCGTTTATGGGCGATGTCACAAAGCACAATCCAGAAGATATGCTGGTGGCGTCGCTATCGGCATGCCACATGCTGTGGTATTTGCACCTGTGTGCAGATGCAGGCATTGTTGTGACCGCCTACACTGACAATGCAACGGGAACACTTACATTGCCTGAAGGAAGGAGTGGTCATTTTACCGAGGTTGTTTTGCATCCCTCTGTCACCATTACAGATGCATCGAAAATTGCACAAGCCGAAGCACTGCATGACGCAGCCCATGATAAATGTTTCATTGCCAACTCATGTAATTTTCCAGTGCTACACAAGCCTGTTATTACTACCCAACAATAAGAACACGTCATACCCTATTGTAGGAACACAGCGAAAAAATGAGCATTAAACTAACGAATTATCCAAAAGTCAAATAAAAATAAAATTAAACAATTACAATTTTGCCAGCCATGACAACACCTAAGGAAACAGTAAATAATTCATTTTGGGGCGATTCGCTTGTCTCCTTTATTGTGATCGGAGGGTACAATTATTTCAGCATGTTCGATAATTACCTGAACATGGGTGAGCGATTGAAAATGAGCCTTTTGATTGCATTGCCGGTGGCGCTGATCTCTAATCTGATAAAACCTACCGTTAAAAAATGGCTGAGAACAATAAGTCAAAAAAATGCTACAACAGCTTTTTTGGTATTGTATGCACTGTTGTTCATTCTTTTTAGTGTAACCGGCGCTATCAGTAAATCTAAGCGCGTATACTATTATCAACGCCCATGGTCCATACTATTGAGAGACTCGGTCATCGAAGGGTTGGTGATGGGCTTGTTTATAGCAGTGGTCTTAACTTTGATCAAAAATTACCGGTCAAAAAAAAGACTGACTGCAACTAATGAACTTTAAGCTTTATAAATTGCCAGGATACGGGAC
>Ga0164296_1002465_pt1 | contig 18429 bp, 7 predicted proteins | sample GEODES057metaG_FD_113533 | JGI IMG/M metagenome (GOLD analysis project Ga0164296, IMG submission 113533) | Dystrophic lake water microbial communities from Trout Bog Lake, Wisconsin, USA - GEODES057 metaG | ecosystem: Environmental > Aquatic > Freshwater > Lake | place: USA: Trout Bog Lake...
AAAATAAACAGTCATTTTTAGAACATTATGCATCGATTGGAATACCAGCAGAACGTGCAGAAGAAATATATCAGCAAATACGTGACAATATAAATCCTGAACCTAAACCAAAAAAAGCAAGGGATAGTGGTAGTGGTGGGTCAAGAAAGCTAAGAAGAAAGCGTATACGTAAAACTATACGTAAACATAAACGCAAAACCTATAAGAAACGACGGGCTACAAAGAGACGGCGAGCATAAATGAATAATTTACAGCACATAATTTATTCATTTATTTTGTTTACCAAACAGCGTATAAATTTGTCTCTTTCCACCATTTTTCATACGATTATATATTTCGGCTTGTCTTAGCATCTCGTAATTAATTCTTGTGTATGCTCCAAAAGTGGTATCAGAGTTAGGAACGCCTACTCTATAAAAGATTGCATTAGTTGTAATTGTTCCGCTTGCAAATCCAGGCATTGATATATTTATATTATATTATTTATTTTTACTATTCAAAGAAATTAGTTTCTATAAACTCCAATTATATTCGAAATATTTCTTCGGAAAAAATTGGAGTTATAGATTGGTTTCGTGGGTTGATAAATTGGGTAAGCGGCTGCAGCAGCAGCTCCAAATCCGGTGAAATTATATGGGACACCTCTTTTATAGAAGATGCGACTAGTGTTAATTCCTGAAGGCATAATATAAATACATGATAAAAAAATTATTACGTATTTATTAATCTTATTAATCTTATTAATATGATAATTCTATTCTATAATTTAAATATATAAGTAGTACAACGATGGGTTCATTCCTTCCGCCTTTTTAATCAATTTATCGACAATATCTTTGGTAACTGTAAAGGGAAACTCCACCTTTAAAGACATGTCCTCCTCAAACAAGTTTGAGTCTGGACGCATCAACCTGTACAAATTGAGTTTTGTATAAATGATCTCTAAACATCGCTTCAAATTACGCACACCATCTTCTTTCATACAATGATTTTCAATGATATAATGCAGTGTTGCGTCTGGAATGACAATATCTTCATTCGTGAATTTGACCTGTTCTCTTATTCTTGGCAGCAAATAATTATTTGAAATTGCGGTCTTTTGCTTTTGATTGTAACCCTTGGTCTGAATTCGGTACATACGATCTTTCAAAATAGGGTTCACCTTACTTTCATCATTGTAGCTAAATATAAATAGACACTTCGACAAGTCAAAATCGATTTCTGCAAAATATTTGTCATGAAATTGTGAATTTTGTGATGTATCTGTTAAATGTGTTAGAATACCAGCAATTTCCTCGCCTTTTGGCGTATCACTGATTTTATCCAATTCATCGAAATAAATCACAGGGTTCATGCATTTGCTATCAATCAATATTTGTACAATTTTTCCCCAAGTAGACCCCTCATATGTGTAACCATGACCCTCTAAGAAACTGCTATCTGTAGCTCCACCTAATGCAATGAATGCAAACGGTCTATTCAGAATTTTACTAATTCCCTCTTTTACTAAACTAGTTTTTCCAGTACCAGGAGGCCCATGAATGGCAATTGCAGAACCAATTGCCTTTGGATTTGTAACTAACTGACCTAACATTTGCATAATTTGCATTTTGGCGTCATTTAAACCATAAACAGCTTCGTCGAGTGTTTTTTGGGCATTCGCCATAAATTCATGGCATTTATCGACACCGTCAGCAATAGAAATGGGCAGCGTCTTGTACTCACTAAATGGAATACGCATAAATGTATCAACCCAATTTTTGATTTTATAAAATTCACCTGAACCAGGCTCCATATAACGAAGTGAACTAATTTTCTTCATAGCTGCAGCCTTGAAAATAACTGGAATATCACATTCTAGCAGGGTTAAACGATATGGCTTTTCAATACGAGTTATTTTATTGATTTCTCGTAATTCCTTGATGATCTTCTTTTGTTGCGATGTTTCAAGCTTGTCATAAAACTCGAAATCATTCATGGTATTTTTATCACGCAAGATTTTCTTAAAAATGCGACCATTTCTAGCCTTTTCCTTTTTAACCTTCTTTTCCTGTTTTTTCTTGTTGATTGTGATTTTCTCTTCGCATACACGAAGACACTCATTAACGAGATCATTATCTTTGTTTCTGGATTGCAAATCTTTTAATATATTTATCACTTCTTCATTTGTATTAGAAGATGAAGCCGTTTCAGTAGAAGGAGCTAATGCCTCTTTTAATTTATTAATTAATTCTGCATCCTTTTCTGAAGTCTTTTCTGAAGATTTTGAACTCTTTTTTTGTGCAATTTTATTCTTTTTTTCGTTTTTAGATGATTTCTTTTCATTTTTGTCTTCCTCATCTTCCTCTTCATTCTCGGATGAACTAGAACTAATGGGATCATCCTCATTTTCAGTCGCTGTGTCTGAACATGTTTCCCATTCCTCATCATCTTCAAATAGCTCATCTAATTCATCCTCCTCTTCATCTTCTCCTGCACCTCCAATGGTGAATATAATATTGAACTTACCTGATTTAGGACTAATTTCTTCTTCATAATCACTATCACTGTCGTCACTATCATCTTCATCACTGTCTTCGTAATCACTATCATGCTCATCTTCATCCTCGCTTTCATCCTTTTTATTCTTGTTATTCTTTTTATTCTGTTTACTAGGTTTCGTTACCTTTTTTGCAGATTTTTTTACGGATTTCTTTACAGGATTTTTCTCTTCTTCACTCTCCTCATCTTCATCGCTGTCTTCTTCACTGTCCTCCTCTTCCTCCAGTTGCTTTTTTAAAGCCTGCTTTAATCGATCACCTGCCTTAATTTTTTTGTCTAAATGTTTGGATGGAAATATTTGTTTTAAAAATTTGCGATATTCTTGTGGGTCCATTTCCTCATCACTATCATCATCCGTAATGAATGAAGCATCATCATCGTCTGAAGATTCATGTTGTTTCTTTTTTCTAGAAATCTCTTCCTTACGCTTTGAATTCTTTGTTTCCTTTTTAGACATCTTAGTTTGACTATCTCTAGGCATCTCTTTATTATTGTTTATTGAGATATATTTTTAAGCTTATTCAATTTTTTATTTAAATAAAAATAAATAAATAATTGTTATACTGTTAAGAAAAAGAATACTAGTGCAAGAGAGCTTACTAATTGTATTGTAATCACAGTTTGAGGAATTAAATGTTTAAATTGGATAGGAGTATAATTTGCAGTAGCTTGATAATTAATTGAATTTAATAATGCTCTCCAGAAAACATATAAATGATAAAATTTTTTTGTTGTGAATTTTTCATACTTTAATAAATCAGGATCATAATGCATCAATGCAAAGTAATGGTAAATTGCAAATACAAAAATACAGATACATTCTATAGCAATAAGATTTGCATATTTAATATATTTGTCCGATATTAAACCACCAAAATTGCCAAAAATGTACTTATTAACAGAAGCTGGTTGATTTATATTATTTTCAGCAGGGGAACTCATTAATATATGTGTATATAAAATACAAATTTTCTGCGTACATTAATTATCTATTTAATAGTTATTAAATACTTATTAAATAAAATTGAAATTAAAACAATCTAAATATTATTTGTAATATATAAGAAGCATGGCAAAGAATTCTGCAAATATGAAGAATATTAACTGCTCCAAAATTATCGGGATTCAGTTTAGTATATTATCCCCCGAAGAAATAAGAAAAGGATCTGTTGCAGAAATTACAAGTAAAGAAGCTTATGTCAACAATAAACCGTGTATCTCTGGATTATTCGATCCCAGAATGGGTGTTTTAGAACCTGGTCTAATTTGTCCTACAGATGGTCTAGACTATATGCAAACACCCGGATATTTTGGTCACATCGAATTAGCTAGACCTGTGTTTTATATTCAATATTTAAGTACTATTCAGAAAGTATTGCGATGTGTGTGTTTTAAATGTAGTAAATTATTGATTTCCAAAGAAAAGTATAAGCAGGCTCTAAAAATGCAGTCACAGGCTCGATGGAAATATGTGTTTGAGCTTTGCAAGGGTGTAAAGCGTTGTGGTGAAGACACGGAAGATGGTTGCGGTTGTTTGCAGCCTAAAAAAATTAAGAAGGAGGGTATGTCGGCTTTGTTAGCAGAATGGACGAATACTGCCGAAGAAGGGGAAGAAAATATTGTTATTCCATTAACGCCTGAGCTTGTGTTAAAAATTTTCAAGCGTATTTCGGATGAGGATGTGACGTTTATGGGTTTCAGTCCTATTTGGTCTCGTCCCGATTGGATGATCTGTCAAGTGCTTGCTGTGCCTCCTCCTGCGGTTAGACCATCTGTAAAACATGACGCTCAGCAGCGATCAGAGGATGATTTAACACATATTTTGGTACACATTATCAAGACAAATCGTACTTTGCAAGAGAAAATTCAGAATAATGCTCCAGAAAATATTGTGAATGATTGGTCTTTGGTTTTGCAATATCATGTTGCGTCCATGGTTGACAATAAGTTGCCGGGTGCTGGACCAATGGCTCAGCGATCTGGTCGCCCTTATAAGTCGATTAAGGATCGTTTGAATGGAAAGGGTGGTCGTATGAGAGGCAATTTGATGGCGAAACGTGTAGATTTCAGTGCACGTTCAGTCATTACTGCGGATCCGAATATTTCCATTAGAGAATTAGGTATTCCAATGAAAATTGCGAAAAATATTACAAAGCCAGTTGTAGTGAATAGAGTAAACAAGGCGTTTCTGACAAAGTTGGTGCAAAATGGTCCTGATGTGTGGCCAGGTGCAAAAATTTTGGAAAGACAAAATGGTCAGAATATTACGCTGCGTTATTTGGATAGGAAGAGTATCGTATTGGAAGACGGTGATATCGTACATCGACATATGATGGACGGTGATGCAATCCTATTTAACAGACAACCGACATTACACAGAATGAGTATGATGTGTCACATTGCGAAAATTATGAAGCGAGGTGATACGTTTAGAATGAATGTCGCCGACACAAAACCATACAATGCCGATTTTGATGGGGATAGACATATGTAAATAACATTTTGTCCCCAACAGGGAGCGTTAAAAGCGTGTTACTCCCTAGTCGTTATAACTCTAATTATAAAATAATATAAAAGTAAAATGCTCTTATAATATAAAATGGAAGTAAATATTGATTTAAAAAATAAAATAATAGACAATGAAAATCAAAGATGGGTTGAAATATATAAGATAACTAATAATATTAATCAAAAAGTATATATTGGTCAAGCAGTTTCACACATATTAAAAAATAATAAATTAATACCTCATGGGACATATGGTAGATTTAAAAAACATGTTCAAGAGGCGTTAGGAAATAATAATACAAAATATAATTGTCGTAATTTAAATAATGCTATAAAAAAATATGGAGAAAATAACTTTATTTTACAATTATTAAAAAATTGTAGTTTAGAGGAAGCAAATAGTATAGAATCTGAAGAGATTATAAAACATAATTCTTTATCTCCAAATGGTTATAATTTAACAACTGGGTGTAAATCATTTTGTCCATCTTTTGAATTTAGGAAGAATTTATCTTCAGGTTTAATTAATTCATTACTTGATAAAAGAATAGCAAGAATTATGAAATATAAAATAAATATAACTGAAAATTATGAAACGTTTATTACTCCAAAATATAGAAATAAAATACAGTGTGGATGGAGAATAAGAATAAAAGATATAGTAATAACAGATACTAAAATACCTCCTAATAAAGAATTAGAATTTACTTCACCATTATTAACATTAGAAGAAAATAAATTAAGAGCATTTGAATTTTTAGAAAAAATAAAAGAGTTATTAACTGCAACATGACCAAATTGCGGGGAACCTCCTTAGAGCCATTCACTACCACTCCTTTATGGAAACATTAAGGAGGAACTCGGTTAATAGCCGAACCCAATGGTAATAATGTGAAAGGATTGGGCAATCCGCAGCCAAGCCCCTAAACTCGTTATGATAGAGAATGGGGAAGGTTCAACGACTAGACGGTTATGGGTCTTATATGATGGTCTAATCAACCTGATAAGGCGTAAGGTATAGTCTGACCCTATTGGAAACTTTAGGGATATTCATGGAAATGAATTTGCATATGCCTCAGGATCCGGAATCAGAATCAGAGTTGCGTAATTTAGCAGCGGTTCCGTATCAAATAATCAGCCCAGCAAACAATGCTGCAATTATAGGAATTTATCAGGATTCCATGCTTGGCTGCTATAGATTTACAAGAGAAAACATAGATTTTAGTCAGAAAGATGCGATGAATTTGCTGATGATGTTCAATCGCATCAATCCAGATACATTAAAGAAAAAGAGAAACGAGCGTGTTTCCAATTTTGAAATTCTATCACAGGTACTGCCTCCACTTTCATTAAAGGTGAAGAATAAGCAATACGACGGTGAAAAAGAGAAACCAGATACATCCAATAATGTTGTAGAAATTATTGATGGTAAGTATATTCGTGGTCAAATGGATAAAGGTATACTTGGTTCAGGTACGAAAGGTTTAATTCATCGTGTCTGCAATGATTTTGGAAATATGGCATCCGCACAATTTATCGACGATGTTCAAAATATTGTGACAGAGTATATGAAACAAAGCTCATTCAGTGTGGGCATCAGTGATCTTATTACTGACACAAAAACAAACGAAAAAATTGTGTCAATTATTACGGACAAAAAGACGGATGTTAAAAATCTCATTGATCAAGTACAAATTGGTGTATTTGAAAATAATTCCGGAAAGACCAACGAGGAGGAATTTGAAATGAAAGTAAATAATATTTTGAGCAAAGCACAAAATGATGCTGGCAGAGAAGCATTAAAAAATTTAAGCAAGGATAATCGTTTTGTTGTTATGTTTAATGCTGGATCAAAGGGCTCAGAAATTAATATTCAACAAATGACAGCTTGTTTGGGACAGCAGAATGTGGAAGGAAAGCGTATTCCATATGGTTTTGAACATAGAACGTTACCTCATTACACAAAATATGATGATTCTGCAGTTGCTCGCGGTTTTGTTGAGAGTTCTTATATTAATGGCTTATCGCCTCAAGAGCTGTTCTTTCATGCTATGGGTGGTCGTATTGGTTTGATTGATACTGCAGTCAAAACTAGTACTACAGGTTATATTCAGCGTCGTTTGATTAAGGGTTTAGAAGATTTGATGGTAAATTATGATATGACCATTCGTACTAATAAAAACAAAGTTGTACAATTCTCTTATGGTGATGACGGGATTGATACAGTAAAAGTAGAAAACCAAGATTTGCCTATTGTGGACATGAGCGTTCAAGATATTTACGCTCATTTTGCAATTATTGATGACAAAACCAAGTCCAAGGCGTTATCGGGAATGTTTATTAAGTCTGCTTATACTCGTCAAAAGAAACAAGAAGCTGAAATTACGGAAAAATGCAAGAAATATATTGAGTTTATGGTTGACAATAGAAATGAAATTGTTAAAAATGTGTTCAACAATAAATCGGATAAAGTAGTACATGTTCCAGTTGCATTTGCTTATATTATTCAAAATATAATTGGCCAACAGGGTATCAATAAAAATTCATTGGTAGATCTTACAATGTTGGAGGCATTTAACTTGATTGAAGAAGCATTTGAAAAGCTAGAGAAAATTGTATTTGCTTCTCCTACAAAATTGTTTAAGGTTTTGTATTATTATTATTTGTCTCCCAAAGACTTGTTATTGAATAAGCGTTTTAATAAAAAAGCACTCGAATTATTATTGGAGACTATTATATTGGATTACAAGCGTGCAATTGTAACGCCTGGAGAAATGGTCGGTATGATTGCCGCTCAGAGTATTGGTGAACCTACCACACAGATGTCTCTACCGTTTTGTGAGCATATTAGATGTGTAAAAATGAATAAAATTACAAATAAGATTTCTATGGTATCAGGACAAATAGGAGAAATTTGTGATAATTTAATAGAACAAAACCCACAATACACATTTAATACTGGACATCATGATAGTGTTGAAACATTATTGGATAATTTGCATAATGAGTATTATATTGTTGGTGTAGATGAAAAGGAACAAACATATTGGAATAAAATCTCACATGTAAGTCGTCATCCAGTTAATGGTAAATTAATGAGAGTTACTACTCGAAGTGGACGCATAGTAGAGACAACAACTAGTCATTCACATTTGGTGCGTAGAAATCAATCGGTGGAACCAATAGTTGGAGCAGATATGAAGGAAGGGATGCGTATCCCTGTTGCCAAACATATTGATAATACATTTGTAAATGATACAATTACAATTGGTAATAAAGAATATAAATTGGATAGTCTGTTTGGATGGTTTGTAGGTGCATATTTAGCCGAAGGCAATTTAAATAAGAAAACAGATAGTCAAGATGTAAATGGAACAATTAATATTACCAATGTTTCTAACCATTTTATTGAAAACACAAGGCAATTTGCATCCAGATTTGATAAACAATGCAGAATTACTGAAAGAGTATCTGAATATGGGCCCAGTATTACTACTATATTTAATTGTAAAATATTAGCTGAATTTCTGTTACAGACCTGCAATAATGGGTCATTTGTAAAACATGTACCAGACTTTGCATTCTTGGCTCCAAATGAATTCAAGGCAGGTCTAATTCAGGGTTATTTTGATGGTGATGGTAATTTTCAAAATGATAAAAAGCATCATCAAATACGTGTTTGTAGTAGATCAAAGCAATTAATTAAAGATATTGCATTATTGCTAGGTTATTTTGATATATTTGGGTCTATTAAAGAAAACTCTAGTAAAGGTTCTAATATGTATAATTTGAGCATCTCAGCAAAATATAGTAAAATATACCAGGAGTGTATTGGATCAGTAAATCATGCAGATAAGTTACAAGAACTAGTCGAGTATATTAATAGAGATAATGCTCATAATTTATCTGATGAAATTGATAAAATTGAAGGATTGGGTGAAATAATTGCAAAATGTGGAAAAGTAATTGCATTACCAGGTCAAAGTCGTAATTATGGAAGGTGGGCAAAAAAAGAAACGATTGGTCGTAGAACTCTTCAAAAATATATTCAAGTATTTGAAGAACATGAGAATGGTAAACAAATCAGCCAATATATAAATATTCTTAAACAAGCAGCAAATTCTAATGTGGTTTGGGATGAGATTGTAAAAATCGAAACATGGACACCAGAACAAACAGAGTATGTATATGATTTTACTGTTCCGTCTACTCAAACATTTATGACGGATTATGGTGTCATAGTTCATAATACACTAAATACATTTCACTTTGCTGGTGTTGCATCCAAGTCGAATGTGACGCGTGGTGTGCCAAGAATTGAGGAAATATTGTCATTGTCTGCTTCGATTAAAAATCCATCACTAACTGTTTATTTGAAACCGGAAGATCAGACGGATAAAGATAAGGCCAATACTATTCAATATATGTTGGAACATACCAAACTAGAGGAAATTGTAAAGAGTGTAGAAATTTGTTTTGATCCGGATGATTTGAATACACTAATTTCAGAGGATAAGTCAACAATGGCACAATATCGTGAATTTGAAAATATGATTGATGATTGTTTAGAACAAGAGTTAGGAGAAGACGAATCGGAGAAGTCCAAGTGGATTATTCGCATGGAAATGGATCCAGAGGTAATGTTGGAGAAAAATATTACGATGGATGATGTAAACTTTACGCTAAACAATACATACAAAGACGAAGTGTCGTGTGTATATTCAGATTACAATTCTGAAAAACTCGTATTTAGAATTCGTATGAAAAACATATTGAAAAATAGTTCGGGTAAGGGAAATAAGAAGGTAAAGCTAAATCCATTAGATCAATCAGACCAAATTTATATTCTAAAGAATTTCCAAGATCAGCTTTTGAATGGAATTGTATTGCGTGGAATTAAAAATATTAATAAAGTTATTCTTAGAAAGGTTAAGGATAGTTTGATAGAAAAGGGTGGAGCATATAAAAAAGAGGATATATGGGTTCTAGATACGATTGGTACAAATTTGCTCGATGTACTAGGTTTAGATTACATTGATGCAAATCGTACTATTAGTAATGATATTATTGAAATATTTGATGTTTTGGGTATGGAAGCTGCAAGACAATGTATTTATAATGAGTTGGCAGAAGTGTTGGAGTTTGATGGATCATATGTAAACGCGCATCATACTGCATTATTATGCGATAGAATGTGTTTCAGTTTGAAACCAATTTCGATTTTCAGACATGGTATAAATAATGACGATATTGGGCCTATTGCTAAGGCATCGTTTGAAGAGACACCGGAAATGTTTTTAAAAGCTGCAAGACATGCAGAATTGGATACATTGCGAGGAATTTCAGCCAATATTATGTGTGGTCAAGAGGGATTATTTGGTACGGCTGCCTTCCAAGTTGTACTGGATATAAATGAGATGATTAACCTCGAGGAGAAATATAAGTATGAATATCAAAATACGGATCAGGTTATAGAAGACGGCTTATTTAAGGGAATAGAAAATGAGGCAGATAAATGCAGTACTCAAAATCTAGAAATGCAAACAAATGTTGCGAACATAAAAGCTGAGGAGTTAGGCGGAGATAATGATTATGATCCATTCGCATAAGTTGTAACGTAACGAATAAGTGTAACGAATAAGTGTAACGAATAAGTAAAATAATTAAGATATTAGGTTAGAATTATATTAAAAATTACATGTCTATGTTAATATAATTATGAATTCTTTTTTCAATATATTACAAACAATAACAAATGTTGAAGTAAAAAGATATCCCAATGAACCATTTGTATTAATATCAACGCCTTTTTGCAAAATAAATGCAATTCAAAATCATGCACATTATTTAATTAATAGTATCTTTAATTTAAAAAACAACAATGAGAATTGTTTATTTAAATGCAATGCAAATGCCAAGTTTACGGCTTTAAATAGAATTCTTGAAAATTCATTTAACAAAGATGAACTTAAAGAAGAAATTATGGAATTGTTTTCAAAAGCTCAAAAATATTATTATGCCTTTTCAAGACTTGCACACTTATATAGACTAAGAAAATACCAATATATTGTTACAGATGATCTAAGTATGAACCCGTTGGATATAAAACATAGCAATACATTTGTATTAATTGAAAATAAATCGAATTATTTATTTTCATTACATGATCTAATTTCTATTATTGAAAACGCAATCACACATTCGCCTAGTTTTTTTACTGATCCTCTTTGGCCTGTAAATCCATATAATAAGCAGCCATTTACAATAGCTACATTGTATAATATTTATTTTACTATGAAAAAATCTACTCGATTAATGTCTGTATTATTTCATTTGTTTTTTTTAGAAAATTTTAATTTGACTGTATTTAGTGAAAAGTATGAAGCAAATGTACGAGAACATGCAATAAAGAAATTTGTCTTTAATTCGCCTTATGAGGAATTACATCCGGCTGTACTAACAATGTTAAAACAAAACACATTTACTAAATTATTACCTATAGATAAAGAGTTTCCAAAGGATATTCTAGTAAATATTTTTAGACCATTTTTATTTTATTATTATATTGTTAATTACGATATTCAAGGGACCAGTAAAATTTATAATTACAAACAAATATTGCATCAAAAATTTAAAAAATTTTATGAATTTAATAAAATATTTGGCAGAAAATATATCAAACTAACAACGAATTCAAAAAATAGAATAATCAAAAAAGAGTATAAATTTAACACAAATCATATTAGTTTTGATAAAATTTCTGTCAACATTAATAATGATTTATTCGTTGTTGGTGTTTCACAAACTATTCATTTTTTTTCAGAAGGTAGTAGTAGTTCAGAAGATGATTATGAAGATAATGAAGACGATGAAGACGATGATGAAGATAATGAAGACGATGAAGACGATGATGAAGATAATGATGGAGTTCAACCATTGAACCTGTCATTAGTAGACAGATATTATGAAGAAGAGGAAGAGGATGGTGACGAACTAGATGACAATTTATCAATCAGTTAAAGTTCAACATTCTCTTCAACTATTTCAATATTTTCTGGCAGTTTACGTCGTGTAGATTTTTTTCCGTGTGGATTTACTTTTACTTTATTTTCTCGTTGTTTTTTCGTTTTTCTCTTTCTAATAGGAGTAATTTCATATTCATTTGCAGGTGCATTAATTATTTCATGTATATTAATTGGAGCGGCTTCTACAGCCACTTCTTCTGCAACAGGTTCCTCTTCTAAAATCATTGTATCTGGTAATTTTTTTGCTCTAGATCTTGGTTTTGGCTTGGCCTTTTCTTTTGGTTTGGGAGCAATCTCAATGACTTCTGCATTTTCTGGTATTGGTTCTAGGTCTTTTTCTTTTTCTTCTGGCATCAAATCTTCTATAATTTCAAACTCAATATTTCGTATACCTCTTTGTTTTGGTTTGTATTTTGTTGTAACATCTCTTTCAAAATAAATATCTAAATAATCCTCTATAGATATATAATTATCCATTGCATTTTCTATATTTGTTACACATTCAGACTGAACTAAGTCAGACATATTAATATTATACTTGCCATCTCTATTAACAATTAAACGGTAAATAGGAATATCATTTGCAGACCTCTTATACATTGCTGGTGTTACAATAAAAGTATATGATGTGGTTTGGTCATTTTTATAACAAATAAATTCCTTGAAATTATAACGAGTTTCAGGAATATTTTTACTAGAGATAAATATCGATGGTATTTCATACTTTACTAACAACAACCACAAATCAAAATTCACTGCCAAAAATCCATCTTGAATTATAAGTTGTTCGAATGTGATTGTACCATTCTGTATTTCATTTACATCTTGTTGACCCTCTTCTTTTAAAATACTTATTATTTTATCAATTCTGTCTTCATTTGTAAAATCATCTGTTAATAAACTATACTCTTCTATTAAGTCATCTTTTATTTCTTCCACTGTTAGTTGCTTCTTTTTAAATTCACTTACTAAATCAATAATTAAGTATAGAGGACAATAGCGGGAACCACTATAATCAACTTCTTTATAACCAGTAGGGAAACACTTTTTCCAATATATCGATTTAATTACTTGTGGCTCCGATTTTGTGCAATCACGTTCATGATATGGATTAAGTATATCATTGAGCATAACATCTTTTGTATAGGTTTGACTAATAATTGGTTCAGCTGTATCATATGTGTTGTACTTGGCAAATCGATTAATTTCTGCTGGGAATAGATTTTCGAAAAATTCTTGGGTAATCAAGTCTTGTAATATAATCATTTCGTTATCACGTAAATTATATTTTACTTGACCAAATGATAAATAGGCTTGCGGCTTAAATATAAAAGATTTTATTCTATTATAGCGAATAAGCTCGTCTGCCATTCGTCCAAAATAGAATGTTTCATTGTCTGTGTTATTTATTAAATTCTCTTTTGGTAACACTAAGGTGCATTTGTCGCCTGTTATTCTACATATAGAAGAACTAGTATCTTTTTCCAGACATTTGTCTTTGGTAAAAGATATGCATGTATGAATATTATTTTCATCAATTTCTTTATAGTCATATCCTTTTTCTTTAGATGCAAATACAATTGTGTCGCCTACTAATTTGTGTAACAATGCAATAACTCGGTCTAATTGTGTTTTATAGAGGGTATATTTTTTATTACACTCTTCTTGTATTTGTTTTCTTTTATCACTATTTGAATAATTATTAAATAAAATACGAATGGTATTTCGGAATACATTATAGAAGTTTGTTTCTAACTGAATTCTTTTGATAAAATCAACGCGCTTTGTATCTACACTATTATTTGTTAGTGTATTTATATCTGCAACTAACATATCATTATTTGTTATCGTTTTTATTGTATCTGGTACAGTAGATATTGGTATGGGATCTTTAATAGGAACAAATTGATTTGTATTTGTTAAAAATCCAGTTATAAGTTCTTCTTCTACTACTCTGCAAAAATATTTTGGATTAAAACAATTTGCTTGATTAATATCATCTGGCTCTTCATATCCATAATAAGTTTTTAAAAAATCAAATGTTTGCTCATATGGTTTCCATATATTATCGTTCATATATACAAAATCGTAATTAGTACTAGGTGATGGAGTTTTAGAAGTTAATGCAGACGGATAACAAGGTATAAACCCTTCCAATCCTGATCTATTTTTAGCCAAAACACCAATAACTTTTCCTTGAAAATTCAGGACTTGCAATAATACCTTATATTTTTTGTCGATTAGGGTTTCAATTAATGTGTCTAATAAAGGAGCTTGTTTAAAACGGTACTCTGTTGGTTTACTAACAAATGATCTGCATTTTTCGCCTAATGTGGGTTTTATAATTTTTGAAAAAACAGCACGTAATGTTTTTGGGAACTTTTTGTCATATTCACTAAATGTTTTTGTAACATATACCTTTTTACCATCATTTCTATAACCATAGATGGGTTCAAAATAGTTTTCTCGTTTTATTAAAATTAGACTGCGTTTTCTGGCATCAAATGTATGTAGTGAATAGTGATTTGTAGGACATACTAAGTCTATATTGTTAGTTGCATCATCTTCTGGTATTTCTAAAATGATTAGATTTATTCCGCTATCAAATAAAAAGGAATTTGGCATAGAAACTAGGTCCCACAAATAAGTATAATCGATTGAAATTTTATCATCTCGTAAAAAGTTTTTGAAGTTTTCAAATGATTGAGCAACTCTTTCCAAGAATTGCATTTCTCTTGTTACGTCTGCTTTCTCCTCGGATAGACGTCTCTTTGTTAACATAACTTTTTTATATAGATTTGTATTACTGTAATCATCAACATTCACTTTTAAAGAAGGATCTGCAAATGTAGTGACTAGGTCACCATTTTGATATTTTATAAACACATCTAGGTTTATAGACTTTATTATTAATTCTTTCATTTCTTTTATTGTAGGTACCTCATGTTTGGCTCCCGGAATAAATTTTGTAATAAGTGGTTGTTTGCTTTTCTCATCACGCTGTCCATAAAATATAGCACTCGCTATACATGCAATAAAGGATTGATTAACACTGACTTCTACACCATGTCTTAGGATACACATATGATTTGGTTTCAAATTCATATTGGTTTTACTAATTTGACAGTCTTCATTTGATTCTTGAAAAAATTTTTGGACTGAAATGGGTAAAAAACCCCATCGATGTTCTCCTAATTGTGGACCATATTTTTCGGGACCTTTTACATAGTGTTCTACCTCTTGTACATCCCTTCTCAATTCCTCTTCTATTTTTTGTTCCTTTTCTGAAACAGGTTCGGCAGCTTTTTCTTCGAATTTACCTTGACAAATATCGCGTCTATTTTTCATTTCAGCTGTAGACCAATTACTATAACAACAGGGTATGCATAAGCCCGATGGTGTTTTTTGTTTATGAAATCCAGGATATTTTCTTTCACCTTCGTCATAAAATTTATACACATATTTTCCCTTTGGTACCTCTTCTGCCTTTTTGGGAATAATAGCATCTTCAACATTTGACACTTTGGGTCCACATTTTCCGTCCAAAATGTCCTGTTCGGTAACCATTGTATTTGTTAGTAAACACCAATAACGGGGACATGTGTAATAAAACTTATTTTTTGCATCTGTACTGTATTCAATAAAGTCGGCTTCTTCATTTATCTCTCCTGGATGTTCCGCTATAATTTTATCCCTTTCTTCCTTTGTTAAAATCACAGGTTGTCTTCTGTCGGATAAACTAAATGGACACATACGTGTATATAAATCAAATTTATCGTCTTTTGATTTTACGAATAGTTGTGGAACCCTTTCTTCTAATCTAGCAGAAAATGGATTAGGATATTTTAATTTCATTCCGGTAATATCACGTACAGTGTTTTCAAGTTGTTGTGCTTGTTTTTGGATATTTTGTTGCATAGGAATTTTTGTTTCTCGATATTTATTTGTATTTTTACGTTTTTTTATTACAGGAATAATTTCTTCTACAGCTAATTCTACTTCTGAACTTGGTTCTTCTTGTATTGTCATTTCCTGTAATCCTGTAGGTGTTTCAGATACACTTTCTTCTTGTACTTCTACTTCTTCCGGAGTAGACAATTTCGCGGTTTTTGGCTTAGGTTTAGGTTTTTCTGTGGATGAAGATAAACTCTCTTCTTGCACTTCCTCTGAAGACTGGTTACTACTTTCCAATGAACCGATGCTGGATAATGAGCCTATATCTTCTGATTTTATTGCTGGTGGGTTCACAGGTGGTTTCAGAGGTGGTTTCACAGGTGGTTTCACAGGTGGTTTCACAGGTGGTTTCACAGGTGGGTTTTCAGAAGAATTATCATTTGAAGAATTATCATTTGAAGAATTATCATTTGAAGAACTCGATAATATTTCACTTCTAACACTTTCAGACGATGATGTTTGACCACCATGCAATTCATCACTGTCTTCGTCTTCTTCAAATCCAAGCAAATCTAACAATTCATCCATATTTTCACCTTGTTCTGGACTATTTTCTACTCCCTCATAAACCGGTGTTTCATCTTCAATAATTGGCACCTCATTTTCATCTAATGATTGCTCTGATTGTGCAGTAATCTGACCAAACTCAATATCTTCGATTTCTGTACCAGAACATAATTTGTTTACCAATACTTCTGGTACAGCCGTGCTACTAACATCTTGTGTTATTCTTACCAGAGTATCCAAATAAACCGGTAATGTGTTTAAATAATAAATATCATTTATACCACTGACTTGAATAAGCAAATCACTTGTAATTACATTAACAGTCATAAGTGTCTTAAACCCGGGATTTATTTTTATCATTAATGCTCTTCTCCTATTAGAACCACGTACTACTTCTAGTTCGGAACGGATTTTTACAATCAAATCAGTTGCTGCTTCCTCATCTAAATCATCATATTGTTGGAGTAACTCCGTAATAATTTCATCAATTTTTAACCCTTGATCTATTTTTTCAATAATAAAGGCTTCTTGACTATCACGCTTATTAAAATTCGCCACACGTTTGTAACGCATTTGTATACCCTTTTTGAAATTGGCAGATTCTACAGTGAATACACTTGAAACACAACCGCTAAATTTAGTAATGTCGATTGTCTTCTTGATATTATAGACGGTTTGAAATTTTAAATCTCGGATCTCTACATTTATTCCCTGTATAGACTTGAATAATGGTATATCTAGACCACTTTGCTCAAAAAAAGGCTTGATTTCTTCTATTAATGGGTTAACAACCAGGTAGATAAGTTCATCTATATTATGAAAACGATTATCACCATCATTCAATAAAATAGGAGTTTCAAAGTCAACCAAAGGATACACGGTTATAGCGCCGTTTTCCTCAAATTCGCAACACATATAAATTTCTTGTCCTGCATACTTGGTTGCACTATAAACAGCAACGGAACGATTTTTGCCAATTGTTCTCATCAGTTTAAAAATACTAGCTTTGTGTAAATAAGGAATTTTTCTACCATCTACTGTTAGTTCAGGTGAAAATAGACGATATATATTTTCTTGTCTAGTCTCAGGATTATATTTGATAAGTGGAAATTCTTGTGTTGCATGAATAAGCTTAAAAATAACATCAATGGGAATTTTGATTTTAAAATCAGGATGAATAACTACTTTAAGAGATACAATACCGCTTTGTCTCGGATTTTCCGAAAAGACCTTGGATTGTTTTCGTTGCTCAAAAACATTGTAAAACATGTCGATATTTTCGAAACCTCTTTTAGTATCAGGTGTTAGTTTACTATCAGTATATTCAATTAGTGTATCTCTTTTTGCATTTAACGTTTCAACTGTATCGATTTTGTCTTGATATAAAAATGGATAATAGATTTTAGAAGTATATTCCGTAGAAACATCATTTATGGTGGCCAATTCGAAAACATCTTTTGCTAAACATAAATAAATTGTATTTTTAAAGATCGGTCCTGTCTCTAAAAGCAAATTGGAACTAAGTGTTGTTAGTTCGCGTCTAGATCTTTCTAAGAGTGCATCGTATTCGGTAACTAAGAATGGATCAGCAATAAAAGGATATTCATTTGCTAAAACAAATTTTTGTCCAAGTGGTTTTGCAACAAGATAATCGCGTTCTAATAAGTCTAGTCTTAAAATATCATCAAAAGTATATTGTTTTTTTTCAGGAAACCCGATATCAAGGAGTTGACCATCTGTATCATATAAATTCATAATTAATTGGTCCATACGTACCTTTGTCAAAGGCAATTTGTCATTTTGTGTTAAATTTTGGTAAAGCGTAATGGGATTTAATTTTTCCGATTTTAAACAAAAAAGATAGATTTCACTCATGGATGCTTCTTTGTCCAAT
>Ga0164296_1002469_pt1 | contig 18401 bp, 13 predicted proteins | sample GEODES057metaG_FD_113533 | JGI IMG/M metagenome (GOLD analysis project Ga0164296, IMG submission 113533) | Dystrophic lake water microbial communities from Trout Bog Lake, Wisconsin, USA - GEODES057 metaG | ecosystem: Environmental > Aquatic > Freshwater > Lake | place: USA: Trout Bog Lake...
TATACAAAAGTGTATACAAAAATTCCTTGGCACAACAAAGCCGGTACCAATGATTTGAATTATCAGACTGGCGGCGGAAGGATTGGTTCGCAAGCATTGGACGAGTCTGTTTGGTTGTGTAAAGTTTTGCAGGCATTGGGGCTGGTTTGGGACGATTTATCGGAAGAACAAAGGAATGATGTGAAAGCAAACCTGCTTTTTCCTGCGGTGGATATGATTAAACATTCTTACAATCTGGGCATTCAAAATATTTCTTGTTGGTATGATGCGGCGGTGGGGTTGACGGGCTATCTAACATCTACTGATTCTTTGGTGCAGTGGTCATTGCACGAAAAAGGTAGGGGTATTTATGATCAATTGGAAAAAGGTTTCACACCCGATGGTCATTGGTATGAGAACTCTCCCTCCTATCATTTCTATCTGATGGAACCACTTATGCTGCTTTCCGAGACTGCCAAGAACCACGGAGATTCTTCTTTTATGTTCAAGCTAGAAAAGGTTTTGAGTGCTCCTTTTCAGTTGATGATGCCCAATCAATATTTGCCACGCATCAACGATTGTCGTATTACTTACCTGCCAGCCTTCTTGCCGTTTTATGAATATGGGTATGCTCGTTTTCATAACAAAAACTTCCTTCCTATTGTGCAAGAGGGAAGGGCAAAAGAGGAAGCAAGCGAAAAAGGAAGGGTGTTTGACAATAATACACTGCTTTATGGGGATGTGATTCCCCAAGAGAAAGCAATTGTTCCGATGAAAAGTTGGCATTTGCCAGCATCGGGGATGGATGTTTTGTATAGTGGAACTGGAAAAGAAGCCGTGTGGATGTCCGTTAAATATGATGTGGATAGGCACAAGGGCTGGCACTTACACCCCGATGAGCTTGATTTTGCATTGTATGCCAAAGGAAGAGAAATTTCCATGGATCCAGGCATGGCGGAGTATGGTGCGCCCGTTCATCCGGGTTGGTACCGTACAACTTTGGCGCACAACTGCTTGGTCATTAATCAAGCAAATCAGGCAGACAGAAAGGGTAGGGATATTTCATTTGGAGAAAAGAATGGGGTGAAATATTCTTTCGTGGCAACGGATAGTGCTTACAAAGGGGTGACGCAAACGAGGGGTTATTTTATTGTTGATTCGAATACGGTACTGATTGCCGACTGGATTAATGCTGATAAAACTTCGACGATGGATATTTCTTATCACCAAAAAGGAACTTGGAAAATAAAAGAAAAAGGGGAGGCATGGCAAGCACCAGACATATTGGGATATAAATATTTGAAAGCAACTGAACTGGTTGCACCAAATACCAACCACTACTTTTCTACAATTATTGGCGGAAACGAGGTTGGGGTTGAAGCAATGGGCTCACAGCCTTTTGCTGTAATTACTGCTATTGGCAACGGACAAAACTTTGAACCAACTCCTTACACCATCGCCCGTTATGAAGGGAAACAATTGTTTTTGCTTTGGGCTATTCATTTGGATGGAAAGAAAGGTGATGTGCATTATGAACTGATGGATAAAACCAAACAACCAAAAGTGAAAGTCTTTGTGGGTGATAAAGTACTTCTGATTGGTACAGATGGAACTGTGGAATAGGAGGTTGGGCGTAACGAACCTCCTTTGCAACTGCCGATGACCAACGCTGTATATTTGCGCCAAAATAAATAGGTTATCAATCATTCGGAAAACATACTGGTTACACCAATCGAGTACCTCAAAGGCGTTGGACCGCTAAAGGGCGACCTGCTGAAAAAGGATCTTGCTATTTATACTTTCGAAGACCTGCTGAATCATTTTCCATTCAGGCACATTGATAAAACCAAGATAAATACCATTGCCGACATCCATACTGATACCGAATTTATACAGGTTGTAGGTAGGCTTACACACTTAGAAGCCATTGGTGAAGGACGTGGCAGAAGGCTTGTTGGGCAATTGCAGGATGGCACGGGCATCTTGGAACTGGCTTGGTTTCAAAGCATCCATTGGGTAGAGAAGAACTTGGTTCTCGGTTCTAGATACCTCGTTTATGGACGGACGGGTGTGTTTAACAACAAGCCACAGATGGTGCATCCCGAAATGGAATTGTTTATTCCTGCACAAGCTGGCGCAAAGAATTTGTTGGAACCTGTTTATCCAAGTACTGAAAAACTAAAGGCGAGAAATCTTAGTGGACGACAGATTGCAGGACTCACCAAGCAACTGTTTTCTCAACTTCAACCAAAGGATATTCCTGAAAACATTCCTGAAAATATCCTTGGTACATTACGGTTACTTCCTCGGCACGAGGCTTATCACAAAATACATTTCCCATCATCGGCAGAGGAGTATGAAAGGGCATTGAACCGACTAAAGTTCGAAGAGTTCTTTATTGCTCAGGTTCGTTTGAGTCTGATTAGGCTGCAACGACATCGAAACAGCAGGGGCGTTTTGTTTGAAAAGGTGGGGGATTATTTCAATGATTTTTATAATAACCATTTGCCTTTTCAACTGACTAATGCACAGAAGCGGGTACTTAAAGAGATACGGCAAGACACGGCAAGGGGGCATCAGATGAACCGCCTTCTGCAGGGTGATGTGGGTAGCGGTAAAACAATTGTGGCGTTGCTGAGTATGTTATTGGCGGCTGACAATGGTTATCAGAGTTGCATAATGGCACCAACGGAGATATTGGCACAACAACATTTCAACGGGTTAAGTGAATTATTGAAAGATATGCCCCTGCAAATTCGTTTGCTTACTGGTAGCACCAAAGTAAAACAGCGAAGAGAAATTCACGCTGCTTTGTTGGATGGTTCGCTTCACTTTTTGGTGGGTACACACGCTTTGATAGAAGATACGGTGAAGTTCAAGAACCTTGGGTTTGTGGTGGTGGACGAGCAACATCGGTTTGGTGTGGCACAACGGGCAAAGCTTTGGGAAAAGGCAGAAGTGCCGCCGCACATATTGGTAATGACGGCAACGCCTATCCCACGAACGTTGGCTATGACTGCTTATGGAGACTTGGATTATAGCGTAATGGATGAATTGCCACCAGGTAGAAAACCAATATTGACAGTCCATCGGAACGAAATGGCGAGAGCTAGCGTGATGGAATTTATCAGAGATGAAGTAGCAAAAGGTAGGCAGGCATACATCATTTATCCGTTGATAGACGAAAGCGAGAAGGTGAGTTATGAGGATTTGATGCAAGGATATGAGCAGGTAAAAAGCTTTTTCCCTGAGCCTGATTACCTGATTAGTATGGTACACGGACGGCAACCCGCCGAAATGAAACAAACCAATATGGATAGGTTTGTGCGGGGAGAAACCAATATAATGGTCAGCACAACGGTGATAGAAGTAGGGGTGAACGTACCCAATGCAAGCGTGATGGTGATAGAAAGTGCGGAGAAGTTCGGCTTGTCGCAACTGCATCAGCTTCGTGGACGGGTAGGTAGGGGCAGCGAAAAGAGTTTCTGTATTTTGTTGACGGGATTAAAAGTTAGCCGTGAAGGCAGGGAGCGCATCAAAACGATGTGCGAAACCAATGATGGGTTCAAGATAGCTGAAAAAGACTTGGAACTACGTGGCCCAGGTGATATTGAAGGGACTAGACAAAGTGGGGCATTGAACTTTAAGCTGGTATCCCTAGTAAACGACAAGCAAGTGTTGGAGAATGCAAAGTTGTGGGCAGAGTCGGTAGTAAATAAAGATGAAAACCTAAACTTACCCGAACATCTTTTACTGAAAAGCTTCTTGCAACAGCAAAAGGGCAAGACGGGTTGGAGTAAGATATCTTAGTTATTAGTGGTTAGTTCATGAAATGGAAAGGGGTTTGGCAGGAAGTATTTCTTCTTGCCAAACCCCTTTTATTTTTAGAAGCCTATGAATTGCTATACTGTTTTGAGGAGGACGATTGCTGTTGCGGTGGTTTCGCCGAGGTTGAACTTGGTTGGGATTACTTGGGTGATATAGCCTGGTGCTGAATAGGTTACGTTATAAGTTCCACCAATGAATTGTTCTATCTCGGCGATGCCTAAGATATTTGACACTGCAGATTTTGTTTCTGTCTCAAGAGTTATTGCTGCTGTTGCGCCTTCGATTACTTCGCCGAGAATATTGGTAAAGTTTGTGAGGAGGGCGGTATGCTTGGTGGTTTCTACCAATTTCTTTGCCTTCTCAAAGTTACTTATCAGGGATGTATTTGCGGAAGGACCTGTTTTGAACTTGCCATTAATGGCGGATTCTAAAAGGGCTATCTTGGCATCTACCAATACAAAAGCGGCTTCTATTTCTTCGTTGAAGGTTTTGTTGTTTCCAATGATGGTGCTTGGAGCAGCTATCTGGTCTTGGCAAAGGGTGATGTCGGCGGCGGTGGCGGTGAGTTCGGTGGCGGCAATGTCGTACCCTGCTATTAATGCGGCACTGTTGGCATTGAGGGCAATCAATACATTTTGTGCAAGCGTAATCTTCTCAATTTCTGAAAGGGAATGAAAGCTGCTTTTTTCTACTTTAAAAGTTTTTTGGAGTGATGCACTTGCAGTATCGACTGCAAAGAGATAGGCACGGTTGGCAAGGGAAACTACAAGGTCGATGAGGTTGGTAAAATCTAAGTTCTTGTCGGTGGTAACTGGTGAGGACGCAATGGTGGTAGAGGTGGGTAATAATAGTTTTAGAGCGGTAAATGCTGCGATGAAATCCGTGCCGCATTGCAGCAAACGGGTAAGCCCTGCGAAAGTTGCTGCATAACTTGTAAGGAAGGTGACGATTCTGTTGTAAGATGAGAACTTAGCTGTTTGTGACTTTGTCATTTTTTAAAGTTTAGATGGTAAATTGTTTGTGTTAATTAAAGAATTATGAAAAATTGATGCGTTTCCGACTAATCTTGATGGGCTTCCGGGGACTTTCGCTGTCGTTCCGCCTTCTCGTGATGCGCCACCCTGTCAGTTTGATGCCCTTCCGGGGACTTCACCTGTGCTTCCGGCGACTTTTTGTATGCTACCCTGTCAGTTTGGTGCCCTTCCGGCGACTTTGCCTGTGATTCCATCGGCTTGAAGAAACTAAAATAGTGAGGTGAATAGACTGGCGGCGAAGTATGGGGATACATCTTTTTGACTTGATGGGTGTGCGTGAAAGCAACTAACAAAATAGATGTATGTATATGTACTCGGTGAAGTAAGGCTTAATAATCCATACCATCACTATTTATTTTTGGATTAGGGGAATAAAGATTTTTTGGTGGGTTGTCTGAACTATGATTTGTAGGATTGGGATGATTAAAAAGGATTGCACCCTACCCTAATATTACTAATCCTACAATCCTTTAATCCTGATGCAGACAACTTCGCAATAAGGAAGGCTTCGCTTCAAGCGAATTCTTCCTTTATTAGATAATTGACAATTGTTAGTTTTTTGTAACAACAATTGATTAATATTGCCCTCATTAAACAAAAAATTATGTAACAGCATAGATAACTTATTAAAAATATAGCGTTTCGCTAATATTCCTGTCTCAGAAAAGTCGAAAATTCATAGCACAGGGGTAAAAGTGGAAACGCTCACGGTAAAGCGTGGGCGTTCCTTTTGCTTTGTGCTAGGGCTTCGACTCCCTCGGAAACAAGCTTGGGAATTAGCCCACGTTGTTTTTTTATAAACTATCAAACTTTTTTCATTGACAATTTAAAACAAAAATGATGAAACACCTATTTACCCTTTTACTCACGTTGGCTTGTTTAAAAATATTTGCACAAGCAGATTTGATTTGTTCAAACATCACAAGTACTCAAACATCTGTAAACTTCGGTGATAAGCTTAGTTGTTCTTTTAGAGTAAAGAATATTGGAAACCAAACCGCTGGAACTAGCCACGCAACGATTTACTTGATAGATTCATTCACACATGAAGTTACACGTTTAGCAGATGTTTCTACTGAAGCACTTGCTGCTAACAAAGAAACTGGTAATTATGATTTTATTGTCCCGCTCCATTACAATGTAATTGTTGGACAGTCATACATAGCAGTTGTAGCCAACAGCAGAGTAGAAGTCATTGAGTCGAATTATAACAATAATTATCTGTATAGTACAAATACTATTACAATCACAGGCAACTATGGCATTCAGCAGAACTTACCTTATCCAGTTATTTTAGTACACGGATTGAATGATTTGGATACTACTTGGTATCCATTCCTAAGAGATAATTTAAATAATTATGGATATTGCTTTGGAGGTAATATGGATTTTTGTTTAAATCAAGACGGTAACATACATACGTCAAATATCACCAATCCAAATTTGCCTTATGACTTCAAAGATTGGACAGACACAACACAGCTTACTAAAGGAGATTACTATACAGTAAATTTTGATATAGATTCTAATGGGATTAAGTATAATAATCCTGCAACAAGTCAGAGCAATCAGGCAGCTATTTTTAAACAAGGAATTGCAATGCAAAAAGCTGTAGAACATGTTTTGGAAGTAACTGGTAGAGATAAAGTTATATTGCTGGGGCATAGTATGGGTGGGCTTGCATCAAGAGAATATTTGCAGAATAAAAAGAACTGGCAGGCAGATGGTAAACACCATATTGCTAAATTAGAAACCATTGGCACACCCCACGGTGGTAGTAATGCAACATCATTCGGGATTCAAATAACGCCTAATTTAGACCAAAGATCTGAGGCGGTAAGAGATTTAAGGACTAGTTATGGCCTAGTTTCATTAACAAATAATGGGGTTTATTTATTTGGGGGAATAGAAAGTTATAGTAATATAGAATACACATCACTTATTGATTCTTTCCATAATGTTGATGTTAATTGTAATGGAATAGACGGTGATGGAAGCTACATAGTCGGTCTTAACAATAAATCAATTCCTTTAGACTTACCTTATAGTTGTATAATTGGAGAGAGCTTATTGGTTCCAGGAGACGGTGTTGTTTCAACTGAAAGTGCTAATTTGAATAACTATCTACCTCAAGTAGCGGCTGATACATTTTATTCAAATGAAATAACACCGATACCACTTGGTGTTTATCATTCAGAAGAGCCAAAACAGACAACAGTGCTTTTGAAAGGGCTGGATGAACCAGATAATATTCAATTTGCCTATTCTACACAGATAGGCAACTATAATTATGGTCATTTTACCCAGAAGAGTGCATCCTCACTTTCACAGGTTGACAGCGATTATTACAAAGTAACAGTTCCTTCAGAGGGCGTATTGAAAACAAGCATATTTAACCTAACATCAAATCAAGTAGGGTTTAATTTGATTGATTCAGCAACTGGCAAATCAAAATCCTATCTTTCAAATGGGGTGGCCTCAGGGGAATTTGCTGATAGTGTGAAACAAGGCACTTTCTATTTAAATATTTACTCACTCCCTGATACTGCTAACTTTCCTTATGCTTTCAGGTTTGACTTTTCTCCAATTACCCTACCGCTTAAAATAGTTAGTTTTAACGCACAAGCTACAAATGAGTATTATGTCAAAACCACTTGGCACACCGCCACCGAACTAAACACTAGCCGCTTTATCATCCAACACAGTACAGATGGTAGTACCTATAAAGATATAGGCACCGTAAAAGCAATAGGCAGTGGGGCTAATAGTTATAGCTTTACAGATACGCACCCTGCTAGTGGCATCAACTACTACCGGTTGGAGAGTGTGGATAAGGATGGGGCGAGCACTTACAGCAAAGTTGTGAGTTGTGAGTTGTCAGTAGTGAGTAAGCAGTTTACAGTGTATCCGAATCCTGCAAAAGAGGCAGTAACTATTAAGGGCAATCATATTGTTGCCGTGCAAGTGATTGATAATATAGGTAGGGTGGTGAAGGTTGTTGAATTGAAGGATGCTGCTAATCCTAGTTTGTCTGTGAGTGGTTTGCGGGCTGGGATTTATCATTTGAGGGTTGAAACTACGGATGGAGAGGTGAGTGGGGTAGGGGTAGTTGTTAGTGATTAGTTATTAGTGGTTAATGGTTAGTGATTAGAATGGGAATCGGGAGGAAGGGAAATCGCAAGTTGGGGAAACTCACTTGCGATTTTTCGTTTTTACCGATGCCCGTTTTCCCCAGACTTATAATTCATAACTTTCTTACGCTGGCTTAATTGTTGCAAAGCAGTTACTTTTATCATCGAAAAATAAACTCATGGTATATATAAAACATCTTTTTATCGGTTCATTACTGCTTATTTGCATGGTGGGATTAGCGCAGGAAAGCCCTGTGAAGAAGCTTATCTCTAAGAAACAATTCGATATTTTGTTCCCCCACCGGGATGCTTTGTATAGCTACGAATGTTTTATTGAAGCCACAAAGAAGTTCCCAACGTTTGCAACGGAAGGATCGGAGCTGCAAAACAAGCGGGAACTGATGGCGTTTTTTGCAAACATTGCCCACGAAACAACCGATGGCTGGCCCGAAGCAGAAGGTGGACCCTACGTTTGGGGATTGGTGTACAAGGAAGAACAGGCGTGTTTGAAAAAGCCTTGCCCCGTTTACAACACGGGAGGCTCGAGCAACTACAAACCTGTTGAGGGCAAAAACTATTATGGGCGTGGGCCACTGCAGTTGACCTACGCTTACAACTACGGATTGGCTGGGGACGATTTGCAATTGCCGCTATTGGAACATCCCGAATTGGTAACAAGCAATGGAACGGTGGCTTTTGAAGCTGCACTATGGTTTTGGATGAAGCCCCAAAAACCCAAACCAAGTTGCCATGAAGTGATGTGCGGCAAATGGATTCCTACCGCAAAAGACATTGCAATGAAGCGGAAACCAGGTTTTGGCATGACGATAAACATCATCAACGGCGGTTTGGAATGTAACACGAACGAAAAAGAAGTAAGCGACAACCGCAGGGAAAGGATTGGTTTTTATAAATGGTTTTGTAAGAAAATGGATATCCCTACCGAGGCAGATTGCGATTGCAGGGTGATGGGAAACTACAAATAGGCCGTTGTGATATTTGTTTTTAAGATTAAATTCTTTGTTTTGAAAATTATGTTGCTATATTTATTCCGATTAATGACTTGCCTGCTATGAAATATTTGATTATTTTGATGTTTTGTTTAGCGATAAGCAAGCAACTAGTTGCCCAAACGGAGAAGGAGGTTTACTGTTACATGGTTAGCATCGGTATCAAACATCCTGACATTGCCTTGAAGCAGGCGATTTATGAGACGGGGCATTTTAAGTCACATATTTTTTGTGCCAAGAACAATCTTTTTGGTTTCAGGCAAAAGAAATATATCTGTTACGACTCGTGGAAGGCATGCGTGGATTATTATAAAGTGTGGCAGGACAAGCATTATAAAGATGATTCGTTGGACTATTATAAATTTTTGATAAAGAATAATTTTAGCGGACTAAACAGACAACGTTATGTTTCGCAACTAAAGCACACAAGAATAAAGGCAACACTCAACTGCGACGTGGATGAAAAAATCAAACAATAAAATAGGGCAGCCACTGATTTTGGTCAGTTATGTCATTGTGCTTTTATTTATCCTGTCACTATTTAAACTTCCCATTGGCATATTAAACGGTTTGGATAGAATAGATATTTTGGCGGATATAAGAAAGGACGAACCTAAGCCAGTACCCCAAAAAGTAATCTCGAAAAACACAGCTACACTAGCAAAGAATACATCCCCTTCGATGGATTCTACCTTAATCATTGATTTTGATTCTACTTTTCCCCTCAAACATTTCTATCAAAAGTTGGATAGCGTCAAACTTACTGGCAAGAAAGTAAGGATTGCTTATTTCGGTGATTCTTTTGTGGAGGGCGATGAGGTAACCGATGAATTAAGACTGCAATTGCAGAACCTTTTTGGCGGGAATGGAATAGGGTTTCTGCCTATGCAATCCAATGTGGCAAGTTTATATACCCAAGTGAGGATAAATAGTAGTGGTTGGATTGATTATAATTTTAGGGACAATCCTTACAAATTTCCATTGGGATTGTCTGGTCATGTCTTCCATCCCTTTCGAAATGGAGAAGCTGATTACTTTCCAAAGACCAATAATTTGCCTACCGAGGTGAAATTATATACTGGTAGAATGTTTAATTACACCGTTGTTTTTACAAGTACCAATGGCAAGAGTGGAGTGGCTGCTTTGAATACAGATAAGTTAATTAATGAAACAGTATTAAGCAAGGGTTCAGCTATCAAATCATTCAAGATTACAACCACCAATGAAGATATTCCTTTTTATGGGGTGAGTTTAGAAGGGGCGAAGGGTGTTTATTTGGATAATTATTCTTTTAGGGGAAACAATAGCATCCTCGCCCAACAGATTTCTACTGATGTGATGGCGCAACTAAACAGCTACTTGCATTACGATTTAATCATCGTTCATTATGGTCTCAATGCTTTGGAACACGATAAGCAAAAGTCTCCTTGGTTTGAGAACAGCATGAACACACTAATTAAAAACATCAGGAAAGGTTTTGGTAATGTGCCAATCTTGCTAGTAAGCACAAGTGATTTAGGGTATAAATACAATGGGAAATACGCTACCGAAAAAGCTGTTCCTTATATGGTGGCTACACAAAAGGAAATTGCCCGCAGCCATAAAGTAGCTTTCTGGAACTTATATGAAGCAATGGGCGGCGAAAACACAATGGTCAATTGGGTGGAGGGCGACACGGTTCTTGCTGCAAAAGACTATACCCACCTGAATACTAAAGGGGCAAAAAGAGTGGGTGATTTGTTTTTCAATAAACTGATGGCCTCTAAGAATTATTATCAACAACAAACCAGTACCAATAAATAAACTGCTTATATGCAAGGCATCGACATAAATAAATTATTGGACACCCTGCTCTACCATGAGAAAGATCCGCTGTTGTTCAACAGTTCTTTCTTCCTGTTTTTCTTTGGGTTCTTTTTGTTGGTTTATCTTGTCAGCTACCGTTTCAATGCCTTGAAGGTTTATTTACTCACCCTGTTTTCCCTCTACTTCTTCTATAAAACCTGTGGTTGGTACGTTGCTTTTATATTGATAGCCGCCTTTTTTGATTATAATATCAGTCATTTTATCTATCGAAGCACCAACAAAAGGAGAAAGAATGCGTTGCTGGTCAGTAGTATCATATTGAACCTTGGGCTATTGTTTTATTTCAAATACACCAACTTCTTCATTGGCATTGTAAATGATTTCTCGTCCAATCAAATCAATTATCTAAAACTGATACTGCCCATAGGTATCTCTTTTTACACGTTCGAAAACCTGAGCTACACGATAGATGTTTACAGGGGCGTATTCAAACCCGTAACGAAGTTCATCGATTACCTATTTTTCCTTTCCTTCTTTCCAAAGCTGATGATGGGGCCTATTGTTAGGGCGGCAGATTTTATCCCGCAGATAAACAAAGAACCTTTTGTTAGTGAAACGCAAGTTGGCGAGGGGCTTTATCTTATAACCGCAGGGATTATTAAAAAGGTGGTGATAAGCGATTTTATCAATGCCAACTATGTGATACATGTTTTCGAAAACCCCTCACTGCATACGGGTCTTGAATGTTTATTGGCTGTTTATGGCTATGCAATGGTTATCTATTGCGATTTCTCTGGTTATTCCGACATAGCCATCGGGATTGCAAAGTGGCTCGGCTTCGACATCAACATCAATTTCCTTTCCCCCTATCAATCCTCCACCATTACTGAGTTTTGGAAGCGGTGGCATATCTCGCTCTCGTCTTGGCTTAGGGATTACGTTTACATTCCCTTAGGAGGAAGTAGAAAAGGAGTATTCAATACGTATAGAAATCTTCTTATCACAATGCTGATTGGTGGGTTTTGGCACGGGGCCAGTTGGAATTTTATCTTTTGGGGAGGACTTCATGGTGCAGCACTTGCCTTGGAAAAGCTAAGAAATAGTTTTGGGCGAAGGCATCTAGTCATCCTGCCCTACTCCCGAATTGCAACCAATGCGTTTGCCACTATCCTCACATTTCATTTTGTTTGTTTGGGATGGATATTCTTCCGCTGCGATACTTTTAACGATAGTTGGATAATGTTAAAACAAATTACCACCAACTTTCAACCCCATTTATTAAAGGCACTTGTTGATGGATATTGGCCTGTAATTATAATGTTAGTCATCGCTTTTCTCCTGCATAGCATTAGTACAAAAAGCGAAGGCAGTTTCAAACAATTAATCATCAAAATGCCACTCCCTTTAAAGATTCTTTACTTCTTCATCTGCCTATACATCGCCATTCAGTTTAAGCAGGGAGTGGTGATTAAGCCAGTTTACTTGCAGTTTTAAATTTTGCCACACTACAATTTAAATAAACTAAACCCCTACTTTTGCAGCCTCAAAAAAAGGCTTACTCGTTAAATAAATAAAACAACAATAATAACTCGACGTTATGGCGGACTTAAAATTACAACGGAACTTTGGTATTGCTGCACACATTGATGCAGGTAAAACCACAACTACCGAGCGTATCCTACGCTACACAGGTATGATTCATAAGATTGGTGAGGTGCACGATGGTGCTGCTACTACCGACTGGATGGAGCAAGAAAAAGAAAGAGGTATCACTATTACCTCTGCGGCAGTTAGTTGCCAGTGGAAATTCCCTACCAACAAGGGTGTTGCCGATGCAAATACTAAAGATTACTACTTTAATATTATCGATACTCCAGGTCACGTGGATTTTACTATTGAGGTAGAACGTTCTATGCGTGTATTGGATGGTTTGATTGCCTTGTTCAGTGCGGTTGATGGTGTTGAGCCTCAGTCTGAAACTGTATGGCGCCAGGCTAACCGTTACAAGGTTCCACGTATTGGTTTCGTAAACAAAATGGACCGTTCTGGTGCGGACTTCTTGATGGTTGTTGCTCAGGTGAAGGAAATGTTGGGTGCCAAAGCGGTGCCGTTGCAATTGCCTATCGGTGCAGAAGACGATTTTAAAGGTGTGGTGGATTTGATTACCATGAAGGGTGTTATATGGGATATGGAAACTGAAGGTATGACCTTTAAGGAAATTCCAGTTCCTGCTGACATGGTTGAAGAAGCAAACGAATGGAGGGCTAATCTAGTAGAAGCGGTTGCTGAATATGATGATCATTTAATGGAGAAATTTTTTGATGATCCAGCAAGTATCACTGAAGATGAAATGCATGTAGCAATCCGTAAGGCTACCATCGATTTGAGCATTGTTCCAATGATGTGTGGTTCTTCATTTAAGAATAAGGGTGTACAAACTGCATTGGATGCCGTTTGCCGTTACCTGCCTTCCCCAGTTGATGTTGATGACATCTCTGGTGTTAATCCTGATACTGGTGATATCGTTACAAGGGCTCCTAATGCAAAAGAACCATTTGCAGCATTGGCTTTCAAAATTATGACGGATCCTTTCGTTGGTCGTTTGGCTTTCTTCCGTTGCTATTCTGGTCATCTGGATGCTGGTTCTTATGTGTTGAATGTAAGAAGTGGTAAGAAAGAGCGTATCAGCCGTATCATGAAGATGTTTGCTAATAAGCAAAACCCGATTGATTTTATCGAAGCTGGTGATATCGCTGCTGCTGTAGGATTTAAGGAAATCAAAACAGGTGATACTTTGTGTGATGAGAAATTCCCTATCACTTTAGAAAATATGTTTATCCCAGAACCAGTAATCGCTATTGCTGTTGAGCCTAAAACTCAGGCAGACGTTGAGAAAATGGGTATGGCTATCGCTAAATTGGTTGAAGAGGATCCTACATTGCGAGTAAACACCGATGAGGATACTGGCCAAACCATTTTGCGTGGTATGGGTGAGTTGCACCTTGAAATCATCATCGACCGTTTGCGTCGTGAGTTTAAGGTAGAAGTTAACCAAGGTGCGCCTCAGGTTGCTTACAAAGAGTGTTTCGGCATTACCGTTACACACCGTGAGATTTTGAAGAAACAATCTGGTGGTCGTGGTAAGTTCGCTGATATTCAATTTGATCTTGGTCCTGCTGATGAAGAATGGATTAAGGAAAATGAAGGCAAAAGCTTCCAATTTGTGAATGACATTCATGGTGGTTCTGTTCCTAAGGAGTTCCATGCTGCTATTCAAAAAGGATTCGAAACATCTATGCCACAAGGTATATTGGCTGGTTACCCAGTTAATAACATGAAGGTAAGAATATTTGATGGTAGCTACCACGATGTGGATAGTGATGCGATGAGCTTTGAGTTGTGTGCTAAAAGTGCATTTAGAGAAGCAGGACGCAAAGCAAAACCAACTTTGTTGGAACCTATCATGAGGGTAGAGGTTTTAACCCCTGACCAATATATGGGTGATGTAACAGGTGACCTTAACCGCCGTCGTGGTATGTTGGAAGGTATGGATAGCAGGGCTAACCTACAAGTTATCAAGGCTAAGGTTCCATTGAGCGAAATGTTTGGTTATGTAACCCAATTGCGTTCATTATCTTCTGGTCGTGCATCTTCTACGATGGAGTTTTCGCATTACAACAATGCTCCAAACAATATTGCTGAAGAAGTAGTAGCAAAGAGTAAAGGAAAAGCAAAGATTGAAGAATAATTTTTTAATCTGAATAAATGCAGAAAAGCCCTCGATAGTATCGGGGGCTTTTTTATTTAGTTCTGAATTATAATAACGTAAATCGTAAGGAACGTGAATCGCGAGATTTAGAAACCCACTTGCGTTTTTCGTTTCTCACGACTACCGTTTCCTCAAGTCAAATCATAACTCATATTTCATAACTCATAACTTCTTATTTTTACCCCCACATAAAACTTACCCGTGTCAGAAAGAAACTTTATAGATTACATACGCATATTTTGTCGCAGTGGGCATGGTGGTGCTGGGCAAACGCATTTTATGCGTAATAAATTGACTGCAAAGGGTGGCCCTGATGGAGGTGATGGTGGGAGAGGAGCGCATATTATCCTTCGGGGTAATTCTAATCTGTGGACATTACTTCACCTCCGATATTTTAAAAATGTATTGGCAGAAGATGGCACAAATGGTAGTAAAGGCAACTGTACAGGTAAGGATGGTGATGATATTTATCTGGATGTGCCATTAGGAACTATTGCAAGAGACGAAGAAACAGGAGAGATTGAAGCAGAAGTATTAGATCATGGACAGGAAATTGTTTGGATAAAGGGCGGACGAGGTGGTTGGGGTAACCAACACTTTGCTACACCAACCAATCAGGTTCCAGAACATTCACAGCCTGGCGACCCAGGTTCAGAAGGTTGGAAGAATTTAGAATTGAAAGTATTGGCAGATGTGGGTTTAGTGGGATTTCCTAATGCGGGTAAATCAACTTTGTTATCTGTGATTACCGCTGCTAAACCTAAGATTGCCAATTATGCGTTTACTACCCTTGTGCCTCAATTAGGGATAGTTGAGTATAGAGATGATAAAAGCTTTTGTATTGCTGATTTGCCCGGAATAATAGAAGGAGCTGCTGAGGGTAAAGGGCTTGGGCATCGTTTTCTGCGTCATATTGAGCGAAACTCTTGCTTATTATTTCTTATTCCTGCTGACAGTAATGATCATAAAAGAGAGTTTGCTATCTTATTACATGAATTGGAAGAGTATAATCCAGAATTATTACAAAAGGATTTCATCATTGCCATCAGTAAGAGTGATATGCTTGATGATGAGTTGAAAACCGCCATCTCTAAAGAATTACCTACTAATATCCCTCACTATTTTATTTCCTCTGTCACCAACACAGGACTAGTTGAATTGAAAGATGCCCTTTGGAACACTTTGAATAAGCCAGTGTAATCTCCTATGTCAATCCCCTACTTTTATCAGCAAGAGCTTATTAAATCAGGTGTATTTATTCTGAATGAAGAAACCAGTAAGCATTGTATTCAGGTATTGCGGATGAAAACTGGGGAAACAATGCATCTTACCGATGGAAAAGGTGGACTTTGCAAAGCCATCATTACCAATGAACATAAACGAAACTGTGAAGTAAACATAGTCGAAAGTACTTTTCAAGAACATAAAGGAAGAAAGGTCACAATAGGCATATCTCTTCTAAAGAATGCCAACAGGCTTGAATGGTTTTTGGAGAAGGCTACCGAATTGGGCATCACTGAAATAATCCCGCTTCTTTGCCAACGAACAGAAAAACAACAGTTTCGATTTGATAGGATGAATCAGATTCTTATTTCTGCTATGCTTCAAAGCCAACAAATATGGCTTCCTATTTTGCATCAACCAACAAAACTAGAAGAAGTAATAAACTCATCTGTTCATTCCCAAAAACTAATTGCTCATTGCGAAGAAGGGACTAAGCAATCAATCAATGAACTTAAGATTGCAAATGAGGTACAAATTTTAGTCGGTCCAGAAGGAGATTTTAGTCCAACTGAAATAGAACTTGCATTGCAAAACGGTTACTTGCCCACTTCTTTGGGAAATACTCGTCTGCGTACAGAAACCGCTGGGATAGTTGTAGCAACACTGTTGGCGAATGCCTTATAGAACTATTTTGATTTGGTTAGTTCGGTCAATTTCTCAATCGTTTCCCTCACTTCTTGGATGCTATAGAAGCGATAAACCTCTGGCAATTTATCATCTACTTTTTCAATTGATGTCATTCTGTGAAAAGGACCAACCACAAAAGCATCTAAATTATCAGAGATTTTTACGGCAGTCTTAGGAAGAATAAAGAAATTACGATTAGCAGCACTAATGTTTTTACCTTGGGTAAGCTGTGTCAAAGAATCAATATCGTGTTTTAAATCGTCTTGTGTTTTCATTGTTTGTGTCAAGCGAGGGTCGGCATATTTTTGATAACTCCCAATGATGGTATCTGCCTTTGCATTTAAAATGTACAAACCATTTTGGTCTATAGACACTGTTGCATTATCTCCAAGTCCTGTCACTTTCAGAGAAACTTTATCTGCGGTATTGTAAGAGATTGCTTTTTCGTCGCTGCCACTGCCATCTACCACGGTAATTGTTTTCGCATCTTCATTCACGGTGCTGTTTCCCTTTATGTACACAATTATTTTCTTGTGGTTAGATGAACATGCTGCAATCACAATCAAAGCCATACAGGGAAGAAGAATCTTTTTCATTATTTTATCGTTTTAATAAGTTCGTGGGCAAGTTCTGTTTTTTACTGATACAAATACTGATTTATGTTTGTTTTAGGAAAATATTTAACCACAAGGGTAACAAAGGTTTACACAAGGACCACAAAGTGATAGGATAGACTCAAAATAAAAAGGCACAAAAGAAATCACTTTTTATAGTGAAATCCTTTGTGCCTTTGTGGTTAAACCTTAAATCTTATTTAGCGGCAGCGAAACGTTCTGCTACTTTAGTCCAATTGATTACGTTCCAGATAGCACCCAAATACTCTGGGCGACGGTTCTGATACTTCAAATAATAAGCGTGTTCCCATACGTCAACACCCAAAATTGGCGTGCCTTTTACTTCGGCAACATCCATCAAAGGGTTGTCTTGGTTTGGCGTAGAGCTAACTTCTAGCTTGCCATCTTTTACCAACAACCAAGCCCATCCACTACCAAAACGGGTAGCACCGGCAGCAGCAAATTTTTCTTTAAAAGCATCAAAACTACCAAAAGTAGCCGTGATGGCATCTCCCAAAGCACTTGTTGGCGCACCGCCAGCGTTTGGAGCCAATGATTCCCAAAAGAAAGAATGGTTCCAATGACCACCGCCATTGTTGCGAACGGCAGGAGAAATTGTTCCCGCAACTGCAACCAATTCTTCCAACGATTTTCCTTCGTTTGGCGTACCTGCAACAGCTTTGTTGAGGTTATCTACATAAGCTTGATGGTGTTTTCCGTGGTGTATTTCCATGGTTTTTGCATCAATAAAAGGTTCTAAAGCATCGAGTGCATAAGGCAAAGCAGGTAATGTGAATGACATAATTGTATTGTTTTAAAAATGAAAAATAAATTATTGGATACAAATGTAGGCTGTAAGGAGTAATGAGTTATGAATTATAGGTTATGAGTTATGGAAAAAAGGGAAAATTTGTTTTTAACGCCGTACCATGTTCCCTAAAGGTTGCTTTATGGCGGAATAGAGGGAGAAAAATGGTGGGAAATGGCAGTAATTGAGGAAAAAAAATTTTATTTGGGATAAAAAGGCAACTCAGTTTATGAGAATCTTATATCAGATTGTTACAAACTGATATAAGATTCCCATAAACTGATATCACTTTCTTATAAACTGATACCAGATTTCTCTGAAAATTGGGGGTAATACAAGCAAAATGAGCAAGCAAAAACAAAGAACTCAAGCTAAAAGGGCTGTTTTTCAATAGACCTCTTCGGAAATTTATTTAGTCATACGAAAAGGTTTGATAATTCCGTTAATAGTTCTAAAAACGTTTATGTTTTGGAAAGTGTTATCTAAATATTCGCCATCAAGTTTCAAAAGA
>Ga0164296_1002471_pt1 | contig 18387 bp, 18 predicted proteins | sample GEODES057metaG_FD_113533 | JGI IMG/M metagenome (GOLD analysis project Ga0164296, IMG submission 113533) | Dystrophic lake water microbial communities from Trout Bog Lake, Wisconsin, USA - GEODES057 metaG | ecosystem: Environmental > Aquatic > Freshwater > Lake | place: USA: Trout Bog Lake...
TCAAGCATTGGCCGCTCGACTGGCACAATTTCATTTTGTGCCGGAACTGCAGGCCTTGGAGCCATGCGCGCAACAGCACCGCGCACTGATAGATTGATTTCTGTCACATCAGAAATCTCGTCGATTACCAATGCTTTCAATCGATCAACATAATGCGATTGAATCCAGCTTTTTAGAAAGCGTGTTGGCACAGACAGCTGCGCAACAGAGCCCGTGACTTCTGTCAATTCAAGCCGACCGAACCAGCTTGAAAAAACATCTTCACCAAGTTCAGCGCGCAAACGCCGACGGACACGTTCAAACGCTTCTGGATTTGGAAGACTGTCAGCCGAATTGGCAACAGGCTCGCTTCTAGCAGAATTCAACATTGTGGGGACCCAAACTCTTCAATGACACTGGACGGTTTGAAAACGCTAATCAACTCATTTCGACCGCGTCGAAGTTCGGGCATGTCCGGTTCAGCACCACGTCAAATCGGCCTGTTATGAGGCTATCCGTGGCTTGCGCCTGTTCTGAACCGATGATCATTTTTTTACCCTTCTTGTCCCTACATTTCTTGTGAAACTCAGATCACATCGCATCGCTGCGAGGATTGAGTCTCTTGGAGTGACGACGTCGTGAGAAACGATGGTGATCATCGACATGTTCACGGGTCGTCCTTCCACACGCAATTCACACCCTCATGCTCGTGTCTTGAACCGAACGTCGCTTCGAACGGGCAATAGACAAACAACCTCAAAAATGAGGATAAATCGGTTTGAACCTCGCGTGAGACCATCAACCCGACGGGGCTGACGGGAGTAATCCTTACACACCCGAATTTTACGGCGCAACGGAGCGGATACAACCAGAGCGCGAAATATTATGAAATGGCCTTTGAAAATCTTGTCTTCGCGAGGTCATTTTGAGGCAAGGTCTTGGCTTTATTAATTTTTCCTTAAATGGGTGAGGCCCGTAATTTTTTTTAATTTTTTTTTCTTCATTGCGGTCCAAGTGTCGCCTCACAGCACAAAGCCGATCATGTTTTTGATCTTGGTCCTTAACTCTATGATTTAGAACGCTAAATTATGCGCGTTTGTTGTCGTTGAAATGTCACGGCCAGCCCGTTTTTCAGGCTTTTATGTCAAGGAAAAAATCTGCAATTTTGTGTAATTTTTTTGTAGTAAAATGTCAGAACTCTGATCCGTGTCACGAAAAAAGCCCCGCCAATTTGGCGGGGCTTTTTTTCACCTTAAAATTGTGCAGTGCGATCAGGCCTGCAATGCGCTCACGGCTTTTGCAAGACGCGAAACTTTGCGCGAGGCCGTGTTCTTGTGCATGACGCCCTTTTGAGCGGCGCGCATCAATTCAGGTTGCGCATGCACGAAAGCCTCGGTAGCGGCGGCCTTGTCGCCAGCGGCAATGGCTTCTTCGAGTTTCTTCACAAAGGTACGCACACGCGAGCGACGGCTCCGATTCACGGCCGTACGGCGCTCGATCTTACGCGTCGCCTTTTTGGCTGATTTTGTATTCGCCATATTTAGTCCTCACGGCACCCTCAGCTCCTCAATGAGGACCCGACGAAGCACCTATGGTTGAAAGTGATTAGGAACCCCGTGAAAGCAGGGAATTCCATGGGTGTGGCGGGTCTCATACAAAGTTGGCGACCTGCCGTCAATGAGATTCAGCCCTGTCCAAGCAGATTCACGATCAGGGCATGCGCTGGATTGGTTGGATCGGCGAGCATTCGGATCGATAAAAGCGCCGAGACCACGACAATGAGGGGCCGGATGAGCCTCGCGCCAACCCTAACCGCCAGTCTTGAGCCAATTTGGGCTCCTAGGATGGACGCGCACCCCATTGCCAGCCCCAAAGCCCAGTTAATTTCGCCAGCCAAGGCAAACAGCAACAGCGCACCGGCATTCGAGCCGCCATTGAGCAATTTGGACATGGCGGTGGTCCGCGTGAGACCAAATCCCATCAAAAGGATCAGGGCGACTGCATAAAAAGACCCGGCACCCGGCCCTAGAAAGCCATCATAAAGAGCCAAAGGCGGCACAGCGAGGCCAATAAAGGCCATCACCGACAGCCGGGCGTGGCGATCCGCGTCGCCAATGCCGCGCGCGAAGAGGAAATAGAGCGCGACGAGGATCAAGAGCGCAGGAATAATGGCGACTATGACCGTTTTGGGCATCAAATTGACTGATAAAGCGCCCCCGATGCCAAACACGAAGGCAGACGCGATCATTGGAAGTCCGGCGCGCCATTCGACCATGCCGGCGCGATGATAGGTCACCAAGGCCGAGACAATCGACAATGTGCCTTGGACCTTATTGGTCGCCACTGCCGCAACGGGGGGGATGCCTAAGACCAGCATGGACGGCACGGTTAAGAGCCCGCCCCCTCCGGCGATGGCGTCCACCAAACCCGCTGCAAACGCGACCGCGCACAGGAGCGCCGTCGTTGTCAGATCAGCCCCACTCCACACATCCGCCATCAGGAATTTTTGAAGGCAGCGGGTCGTTTTTCAACGAAGGCGGCCATGCCCTCTTTCTGGTCGTGTGTGGCAAAAAGAGACTGAAACAGCCGACGCTCGGCGCGCACCCCTTCCGCGAGGCTGGTTTCAAAGGCGCGACCGACGGCTTCCTTGGTCATCACCACAGCGGTGAGCGAAAATCCGGCAATGGTTTCCGCCGCCTTAAGGGCTTCTGTCACGAGATCGGCGACGGGAATGATCCGAGCGACAAGGCCCGCGCGTTCGGCCTCTGCTGCGTCCATCATGCGGCCCGTGAGGCACAGATCCATGGCCTTGGCCTTACCGACCGCGCGCGTCAGGCGCTGCGAACCGCCAGCGCCCGGCATGATGCCAAGGCGAATTTCTGGCTGGCCAAATTTCGCTGTGTCGGACGCAAAGATCATGTCGCACATCATCGCGAGCTCGCAACCGCCGCCCAGCGCAAAGCCCGAAACGGCGGCAATGATCGGCTTTCTGCGATTGGCAACCTTGTCCCACGCCGTGATGAAATCTTCGAGATAAGTCGAAGGGAAATGGAGATCTTTCATCTCTTTGACATCGGCACCTGCGGCAAAAGCCTTGTCGGAACCCGTGAGAACAACCGCACCAATGCCAGTATCCGCCTCAAATGCATCGAGCGCCTGATTGAGCTCGCGAATGACTGTTGAATTGAGTGCATTGAGCGCATCGGGCCGGTTGATTGTGACGAGGCCAACTTTGCCGCGCGTTTCAACGAGGATCGTCTCATAAGCCATGCCGCTCTCCTGCCGTTTACCTTTGTTGCGCAGAGCTAGCGCGGTCACTCACAGCGCGCAAGTCTCACGGGACTCATATTTGGCAAACAGGGCAATAGAAGGTCGAGCGGCCTGACTGGGTGATTCTTTTGATCGTGCCCTTGCAGCCTTGTGTCGGGCATGGCTCGCCCTCGCGGTCGTAAACCTTAAACCGATGCTGGAAATAGCCGAGCGACCCGTCCGCTTGCGCAAAATCCCGTAAAGACGAGCCGCCGGCTGCAACGGCTTCATTGAGCACATCGCGGATGGCTGTCGCGAGAAGGCTGGCTTTGCCTTTCATCTTGCCCCGGTCGCTTGAGATGGTCCCCGCTGCACGCTTCGGCGACAGGCCTGCCCGATAAAGCGCCTCGGCCACATAGATATTGCCAAGCCCTGCGATCAGGCTCTGATCGAGGAGGGCGGCTTTGAGCGGCGTCTTCTTACCGAAAAACAGCACCTTGATCGCTTCTCCATCGAGCGCATTGCCGAGCGGTTCCAACCCCATCGTTTTGAAATGACGGCAATTTTCCAGCTCGGAGCGCGGCACAAGGTCCATAAATCCAAAGCGACGCGGGTCATTATAGGTGATCCTCGCGCCATTGCTCATGGTGAAAATCACATGATCATGCGTGGCGTTCGTGCCGGGCGCATGATGAAAGTCTCCCGGTTTAAGCGCCTCGTCAGCCACCGAGATCGTAAACCGCCCGCTCATACCAAGATGCATGATGAGGACGTCACCGGAGGACAGGTCCGCCACCAGATATTTCGCGCGTCGTCCGAGAGCCGAGACAGTTTTTCCCTCGATGCGGTCCTTGAAATGAGCAGGAAACGGAAACCGCAAATCACTCCGCCCCAAATGAACGGATTGGATGCGGTGGCCGACCATGACCGGCTCAAGACCCCGTCGGACGGTTTCAACTTCTGGCAGTTCCGGCATAATTTCCCCCCGCGACCTTGTCGCCATAGCGTCTTGACGCGCCGCGCGCTATGGTCTTGACCACATCGACGATGAGAAAGCGGCATAAGGGCCAGACGTGATGCAAGACGGAACCGGACGCAGCGACGAGGCGACAGAAACCCATTTCGGGTTTTCATCTGTTCGCCTGGGCGAGAAACAGGCTTTGGTGGACGATGTGTTCCACAAAGTCGCCGACCGTTATGATGTGATGAATGATCTTATGTCCTTCGGCCTCCACCGGCTCTGGAAGGAGGCGATGGTCTCCGCTCTGCGCCCGCCGAAGTCGCGTCCCTTCGCGCTTCTCGACGTGGCCGGCGGAACAGGTGACATCTCCTTCCGCGTTTTGGAGGCCGCTGGTCCGCGCGCGCATGCGACTGTTTGCGATATCAATGGTGAAATGCTCCGTGTCGGTCGCGATCGCGTGCCGGACGCTCTTGAGGGCCGGGTTGATTTCGTGCAAGGCAATGCCGAAGATTTGCCCTTTTAGGCCAACTCCTTCGACGCCTATACGATCGCGTTCGGCATTCGGAATGTGCCGCGCATCGACGTCGCTTTGAAAGAAGCCTATCGCGTCTTGAAGCGTGGTGGGCGGTTTATGTGTCTTGAATTTTCGTCTGTTGATGTTCCTGGCCTTGATAAAATCTACGATCTGTTTTCGTTCAAAGTTATTCCACCGCTTGGTCGTCTCGTGACGGGCGACGCTGAGCCTTACCAATATCTCGTGGAATCGATTCGCCGCTTTCCGGCACCCGCGCTCTTTTCCGAGATGATCCGTGAGGCAGGCTTTGGGCAAGTGAGCGCGCGTCCGATGTCGGGCGGGATTGTGCAGCTTCATTCCGGCTGGAAAGTGTAAAGGTTCACCCGCTCGTGTTTCGCTTTGCCCCAATCCATCTGTTGCGTTTGATCCGTGTTGGCTTTGTGCTTGCGCGCGAGGGCGCATTCGGCCTTGTCGATTTGGCAGAGGCACCGCCAGAAATTCGCTTTCTTGTCAGGCTAGCGCGGTTGGTTGAGAAACGCGGTGCAGGCAAAAGTGCTGCGGGCCTTGTCGCTGCTCTGACACGGCTCGGCCCGTCTTATATTAAGCTCGGTCAGTTTATGGCAACACGACCCGATATTGTCGGCGTACGCGTTGCACGCGATTTGGAAGCCCTGCAGGATCGCATTCCAGCATTCGGCAGGCGCGATGCTGTACAGGCTATTGAAACTGCGTTTGGCAAACCGATTGACGAGGTGTTTGTAAGCTTCTCTGAGCCAATCGCGGCTGCATCGATTGCGCAAGTGCACCGCGCTGTCACGCATGAGGGCACAACCGTTGCGGTGAAAATTTTGAGGCCGAATGTGCGCGGCAGGTTCCGTCGCGATCTCGCCGCGATGGCCTATGCGGCTGAGTCGATGGAAGCGTTATCTGCCGAAGCAAGACGTCTAAAATTTGTCGATGTTGTCGAGACTTTGCGCCGCTCTGTGACCATGGAAATGGATTTACGGCTTGAAGCCGCAGCGCTTTCCGAGATGGCTGAGAATACGCGTGCCGACAAAGATTTTCGCGTGCCGCAAGTCTATTGGGAATTTACGGCGCGCGAAGTGTTGACGATGGAGTGGATCGACGGCATCCCTCTGCATGATATTGATGCGATTGCAGCAGCCGGCCATGATCGTGTGGCGCTTGCGCGCATCGTCATTCAATCCTTCTTGCGCCATGCCTTGCGCGATGGCTTTTTCCACGCCGATATGCATCCGGGCAATTTGTTTATCGATCCCGAGGGTCGTCTCTGCGCGGTTGATTTCGGCATCATGGGACGACAGGGACCGAAGGAGCGACGCTTTCTCGCCGAGATTCTGTTGGGCTTCATCACGCGCAATTATCGCCGTGTGGCAGAGGTTCATTTCGAGGCGGGCTATGTTCCCGCGCGTCATTCGGTGGATGATTTTGCGCAAGCCATCCGCGCGATTGGCGAACCAATTCATCAGCGTCCTGCCGATCAAATCTCCATGGCAAAATTGTTGACCCTGCTCTTCGAAGTCACAGGCCTTTTTGATATGCGCACCCGCACCGAATTGGTGATGCTACAAAAGACAATGGTGGTTGTTGAAGGTGTTGCTCGCTCGCTCGATCCACGCCTCAATATGTGGACGACGGCAGAGCCTGTCGTGCGCGAATGGATTGAGCGCAATCTCGGACCAATTGGTAAGATTGAAGAACTCGGACGTGGTGCAGTCTCGCTCGCTGGAATGATCGGCCATTTGCCAACGCTTGCGAATCGCGCTGAGACCTTGGCGCAGCAAATCTCCGAGGCGAGCGAAAAAGGCTTTCCGCTCGACGCGCGTTCGATTGAAGAGATCGGGCGCGCCGAAGCGCGTCGCAATCGCTGGGGCAATCTCGCGCTCTGGGTGATTGCGGGTGTCTTGGTGTTGCTCGCGCTGCGGATCCTGTGACGGCGCGCGATCACCTTAGATTGCCGACAACAAAATTTGTGGCATCAAAACACGACATCATACCACAGTTTGAGATAGAGATTGGTTGGATGCGGATTATATGAAAAATCTGACCAAGCCGACAGATTGCCACAATAATAAGAACGATCATATTGATCGACACATGGCCGGTGAGAAACGGATTGGCCGACCCAACCTGCAGCTTCAATGAGAAATTGTGCATCACGCTTATCGCTTAAATATTGGCGATGGGTGAGGCCGATCATCACCGCTGGGCTGACGGTGAGTTTGTCTGAGCGAAACCCGGTATCAAGCCCTAACAACAGAGCATTATCGCGGTCCCATTTGACCAGTCCCGATATAACGGCCTGGGGTAAATCTGGTTGATAGAAGCGCGCCGTATTGAAACAGATTGAAGAGTCATAAATGGAGCATGTTTTGTCAGGCTGCGTCATCAGGCTTTCGCCTGCAGCGGCGATTGTTTTCTGGCCTGCGCTCACACTCGTGACGGCAAAAAAACTTCGCTGATCGAGAATGGGCCACCATTCTTTCGGGAAAATGGCGTCGGGCGGAAATACGTCTTTTGCCGAGGTTACTACAAGCGAATTTTCAGGCTCAAGACCATTGGCCAAAGTTGGCGGCGTTCCGGCTATGAGGCCAATAATGGAAGCAAGAACCAGGGCGGAGAAGCGCATAGGAAAGCTAAGCCTATGTCTTTGCTATATACATGGTCATTTCAAATAACCAACAGGTGCAAGGGCACGCGAGAGCGAGGCTTCACCTTGTCCGTAGATAGCTTTGTTGCATCCACCGGTCGGGCCCGCTGATGGTCCCTGATAACAAGAGAGTGTGTCATACCGCGCGGTGGCGAGCAGAATATCAGCAGTATTAGGTGCTGTGAGGTTAGAAAATTTTTGACGCATAATTGCCGCATAGGCCGCCACGCGCGGCGCGGCAAAGGAGGTACCTTGATCGGTACTGCTCAAAGGCGTTCCACCGTAAGTATTTCCGTTTGGGTAAGCCACCAGACCGGATTCCATCAAATAACGTGATTGGATTGTCGGATCGGAACCGGCTTTGTTTGAGTAACTCGCGATATCGGTTTTGTTTGTTGTTGTTCCTATCCCGTTTAAGGCACCGACAATCAGGAGGCGGAGGACAGTATTAGAGTCCTTTGCAAGATACCAATTCAGGGGCTCGTATTGTGCATCGATGGAATCATTGCCAGCTGCTTTCGAAATCACAGCAGTATTGAAATTGAATGCGCCCTGAAATGCGGTTTGTTTCAGCAGATTAACATCCGAAGTAAACCCAGAAAAATATGTCCGCGCCGTCAGAAGTTGTGTCGTGGACCAGCCGCCACTGGGTTGGGCCCCTAGGTAACTTGTTAGATTGGCACCAAAACTCATATTGATGACGCTCATCGATAAAGGCGATGATGTTGATGTTTGCGTTCCATCGAGATTATAGACCGTGTTCAAAACTATCGATGGGTCGTTGTTGCTCCACGACATGCCATAAAAATTGGCGTCCCACGCATAACGATGGGCAACAGTTTCGACGATCGCCGGATGGGTCGAAAGTGGACTAGCACCTAGATCGTCCCAAATAAGGACGTTCTGCCCTTTTCCGGTCCACCCTTTATTCCACGCATCAATGATGTCACTCGATGGCTGCGTCAGAGTTGCACCGCAACCGACAGTTTCGGTGGACGCGATGGCGCACGCGCCGGATCCTGAAGACAATAGGGCCCGAAAAATGAAGGTCGATTTTGGAAGCGTATAAGTTGACGTGCCCTGACTGAAATTCGCCGCATAACTAGGCCCTGCCGGATCGGGTGTTCCCCATCGCAGGTCAAATGTCATAGTTGTGGCAGTGTTATTGTTTACGGGCTTCGCGTCAGCGACAAATGAAACATATGCGTTCGGATCATTGATGGCGCCCGCCCCTGTCGCTCCATTTGGCGTAAGCGTTGACTGGTTAAATGGCTTTGATGCCGTGCCGTCTTCCCAAACTTGCTTAACAACGCCGTCGCCATAGACATCTTGCTTGGGTGATGTTGCCGGCTTTGTCACTACTCCCGTAGAAGTTCCAGCGGTCCAATCAGCGGGATACGCTGCCGCCGTCAATGTCGGGAGTGCGGTCGTTGGCTGAATGGTTTGCGTGACAATCTTTGTAGTGGCGTCGGAGAAACTGTATATCGTTACTTTTGTAATATGGTCGGGCCAGGAGATGCTTGCCTGTCCTATAAGGGTCGCGCCATTATGCGTCGTGCCATCGTTAAAATTGTAAACGAGTGTTTTTTGACTGCCATCAGCGCTATAGATCGGTGTTGTCAGCGTTCCAATTAACGTTGAGCCGTTATGGGTCGTGCCATCGTTAAAACTATAAACGAGCGTCTTTTGACTTCCATCAGCGCTATAGATTGGCGTTGTCAGCACTCCTGTTAGCGTCGCGCCGATATGTGTCGTGCCATCGTTAAAACTATAAACGAGTGTCTTTTGACTTCCATCGGAGCTATAGATCGGCGTTGTTAAAGTGCCTGGAAGGCTCTGCGATGATTGTGATCCGTCGCTATATGTTGTTGTTGTTATTTCCTGACTGCCATCAGTCGAATAAGTCGAAGTTATTCCCGTAACGGACTTTGCAGTTCCGCCGCCACCACCGCCGCCGCTACAGGCAGCAAGAGCTGCACATGCCGCAATCAGCGCAAGCCTTCTTATTGCGAAAAGCGCGCGCGGCAGGTCATCGAACATAAATGAACCCCGATTATTTTCCTTATAATTACGTAACGTCAGCTTGTGTCAACAGAGCAGGACGATCCCAATCCGGCAATTGCAACCTTCAGCTGTGCCTCGGAGACGACCCGCTCCCGACAAGGCCCCCGCTCCCGACAAGGCCTTGGTCTTTGATTTGCCGAGCCGATCGGCTAAGAGGGTTGAGCGGACAGGGATTTTCTTCATGGCGCTCTCGGGTAAACGCGTACTTCTCATCATTGGCGGCGGCATCGCGGCCTATAAATCGCTTGAGCTGATCCGCGAGATCAGGAAGCGGGGCGGCGCCGTCCGAGCGATCCTCACCAAGTCGGGCGCTGAATTCGTGACGCCTTTGTCGGTATCAAGCCTGTCGGGAGAGAAGGTTTTTACCGATCTTTTTTCGCTGACCGATGAAGCGGAAATGGGTCATATCGAGTTGTCCCGATCCGCGGATCTGGTGGTTGTGGCTCCGGCAACGGCGGATCTTCTCGCCAAAATGGCGCAGGGGCTCGCGAATGATCTCGCCTCAACCGCGCTTCTTGCCACCGATAAGCGCGTGCTTGTGGCGCCCGCGATGAATGTGCGGATGTGGGAGCATCCGGCGACACGACGTAATATAACGATCCTTAAGCAGGATGGCGTGATGTTTGTCGGCCCTGATGAGGGCGAGATGGCCTGCGGCGAATATGGTTTTGGCCGGATGGCGGAGCCCTCTGTTATCGCTGATGCGATTGAAGCAGCGTTTGCCCCGCAATTGCGCGCGCTTGCGGGCCGGCATGTGCTTGTGACGTCTGGTCCGACCTTTGAGCCGCTTGATCCAGTTCGGTTTATCGCCAATCGCTCATCCGGCAAACAAGGCCACGCGATTGCCGCCGCTGCCGCGAGGGCTGGCGCGCGGGTGACATTGGTGTCTGGCCCGGTCGCGATCCCTGATCCTGCAGGGGTTACGACAATTCATGTCGAAACCGCGCGCGAGATGTTGGCTGCCGTGGAGGCCGCGCTCCCGGCTGACTGTGCTATTTTTTGCGCGGCAGTCGCTGATTGGCGTCCGGTCGAAGAGCATAGCGATAAGCTCAAAAAGGGCATTGACGCGCCCTCGACGCTCGAGCTTGTCGCCAATCCGGATATTTTATCAACCATCGCCCATCAAACCCGGCGGCGTCCGCCTTTGGTGATCGGTTTTGCGGCAGAGACAGCTAATGTGCTTGGCTATGCGCAGGATAAGCTCGCAAAGAAGGCGTGCGACCTCATCGTAGCCAATGATGTCGGAGCCGAAACGGGCGTCATGGGTGGCGATCTTAACACCGTGCATATTGTGTCCAAAGACGCGATCGACCATTGGCCGAAACTGACGAAGGATGACGTCGCGGAGCGCCTTATGGCGCTCGTGGCCACCAAATTCGCATCCGGATCGCGCGCATGACGCTCGCCGTTGGACTGCGCCGCTTGCCGCATGCGGAAGACCTTCCTCTGCCGCGCTATGAGACGGTAGGGGCGGCAGGCATGGATTTGCTCGCGGCAATCCCTGAGGATGCGCAATTCACATTAGAAATCGGGAAAAGAATGTTAATCCCGACGGGATTGTGTATCGAATTGCCGGAAGGATTCGAGGCGCAGGTGCGGCCCCGGTCTGGTCTTGCCCTCAAGCATGGCCTGACCGTGCTCAATGCGCCTGGAACGATTGATGCGGATTACCGGGGCGAGATCTCCGTACTTCTCGTCAATCTTGGCGACGAGGTGTTTTCAATCACGCGCGGGATGCGCATTGCGCAACTCGTTGTCGCACCGGTGACGCGGGCCGAGTGGGTCGAGCGGACTGATTTGAGTGAAACGGCGCGCGGCGCCGGTGGATATGGATCAACGGGCGTCGGAGGGGGGCTCTAGCCGCGCATCTCTCTTCTGACGGCCTCGGTCGTGGAATAGGGTCGTCGAGGAGCCGGTCATGAATCTCTTATCGCGTCGCAGCCTCTTGGCAATTGCTGCAGTTGTGGATGTCGCGCTTCATGCTCGGCCTCATCCCGTGCCTGCCAAGGCCTTGGCGGATCGCCATCATCTGCCACCCCGCCATCTTGAAAATATTTTGCAAGCCTTGGTCCGCGCGGGAATTCTCAAAGGTGTTCGCGGTCCACGCGGCGGCTATGAATTGGCCGTTGAACGGCGACGCTTGACGGCGGGCGAGATCGTCCGTGCCGCGATGCTCGGGGAAGAGGATATGGGTGATGATCCCACGCCACAATCTCCTCTTGTCGATGCTGTCATCGAGCCTGCCGTCAAAGAGGCGAGCCAAGCCTTTCTTGCAAAACTTGATGGCGTGACGGTCGAAGCGCTTTGCCGTCATGCTGATCAGGCTGGGCTCAACGCGGCTAAGGATCATGTCGATTTTGCAATTTGAATCTGTAAAATAACTTATTACTCGACAATCCCCGTAAAATATTCTAATGTCCTTGGAAAGTTTTTGTGCCCCAATCCAAGGAGTGATGCCGATGTCTGCTCTTCACGCTAAGCCCGGCCGTGGCCGCATTTACAATTCCATCACGGATACGATTGGGGATACGCCGATTGTGCGGTTGGATCGGGTGGCTAAGGAGAAGGGCGTTCACGCCAATCTTTTGGCCAAGCTCGAATTTTTCAACCCGATCGCTAGCGTCAAAGACCGCATTGGCGTCAATATGATCGACGCCTTGGAGCAGGCAGGCGCGATCCAACCGGGCGGGACTTTGATCGAGCCGACGTCTGGCAATACCGGCATTGCGTTGGCCTTCGTGGCGGCGGCTCGCGGTTATAAACTCATTCTTGTGATGCCCGAATCCATGTCGGTTGAGCGGCGCAAAATGTTGGCACTTCTGGGTGCTCAGCTTGAATTAACGCCCGCACCGCTCGGGATGAAGGGCGCAATCGCGAAGGCCGAGGAATTGAAGGCGTCAATTCCTGGCTCGATCATTCCGCAGCAATTCAAAAATCCAGCCAATCCGGATATTCACCGCCGCACGACAGCAGAAGAGATTTGGAATGATCTCGATGGCAAGGTTGATGTCTTTGTGTCCGGCGTTGGCACTGGCGGCACGATCACAGGCGTTGGCCAAGTGCTGAAAGCCCGTAATCCGAATGTTAAAGTTGTGGCCGTCGAGCCAGAAGATTCACCCGTTCTGTCGGGTGGCAATCCCGGCCCGCATAAAATCCAAGGCATTGGCGCTGGTTTTGTGCCTGATATTCTCGATCGCTCGGTGATTGATGAAGTCGTGCAGATCGGCAATCAGACCGCTTTTGATACCGCGCGCCTGCTGGCCCGGATCGAGGGAATTCCCACTGGTATTTCATCGGGCGCTGCCGTCGCGGCCGCGCTTGAAATCGCCGCGCGGCCCGAGTCCAAAGGCAAGAATATCGTGATCATCATCCCGAGCTTCGCCGAACGCTATCTCTCGACGGCCTTGTTCGAGGGGTTGTGATGGGTTCAGGGTGTAGAGATTAGGGTGTAGGGCGTAAACCTGTGCTCCCAAGACGATGTGTAGATACCCTACTCCCTACACCCTAATCCCTACGCCCTAACTCTTCACACCAACGCCGCAATAACCCGATCTGGCGGCCGATGTCCGTCCATGAAGGTGCGGATATTGATAATCACTTTCTCGCCCATTTCGACGCGCGCTTCGACAGTCGCAGAGCCCATGTGAGGCAGCACGAGAATCCGGTTTTGTTTGGCGAGCTTAAGCATCCGGGTCGGAATGGCAGGTTCGTGTTCAAACACGTCGAGCCCGGCACCGGCGAGGTCGCCCGCTTCGAGCATTTTGACCAAAGCGGCCTCGTCGATGATTTCACCGCGCGCGGTATTCACGATAATTGCGTCCCGCTTCAAGAGTTTGAGCCGACGCTCCGAAAGGAGATGATAGGTCGCGGGCGTATGCGGGCAGTTGACCGAGACGATATCGACGCGTGCGAGCATTTGATCGAGTGAGTCCCAATAAGTCGCTTCAAGCTCTTGCTCGATTGAAGGGGCAACAGGTTTGCGGTTGTGATAATGCACCTGAAGCCCGAAGGCCTTGGCGCGCCGCGCGAGGGCCTGACCGATACGGCCCATGCCAATAATACCCAGCCGCTTGCCGGTGATACGGCGACCGAGCATCCAAGTCGGCGACCAGCCCTTAAATTTGTTGTCGGGGATGACTTGCGATCCTTCCGCGATCCGCCGCGACACCGCAAGAATGAGCGCCATGGTCATGTCGGCGGTGTCATCGGTCAGCACACCGGGCGTGTTTGTAACCGTAATGCCCTTGGCCTGCGCGGCAGTCAGATCGATATGGTCCACCCCATTGCCAAAATTGGCGATCAGTTTGAGCTGGCTTCCCGCCGCCGCAATAATATCGGCATCAATCTCATCCGTAACGGTCGGCACGAGAACCTGCGCACCGGCGACTGCGGCCATCAGCTCGTCCTTGGTCATCGGATGGTCGTCAATATTGAGCGACGCGTTGAACAGCTCACGTAACCGGGTTTCGATCATATCAGGAAGGCGGCGCGTCACGACAACATTGGGCTTTTGCCGCATGATGATAGACCTCTCTTCCCTTGCCCCGGTTGTGACCCGGACGATTTACCCATAATTAAGGCCCGCAAGACAACAAGCATATGTCGGAGATGCCGCGCTTCCGGTATGGCTCATCTCTAGCGATGCGGCTTTGGAAAGACAACGGGCTGAACCTGCCATGGTGAAAAGAGCCAGAATGTTCCGCAACGCCTTCCGGTTTGGCCTGCAGGCTTTGATCGCCGCCTATTTCTGTTTTGGGGCCTTTTCGGCAGCTTTTGCTGGCGATCCGACTGTCGGGTCTGCAACTGGACTGCCCATACCGCGTTTTGCCAGCCTTAAATCGGACCGCGTCAATTTGCGGGAAGGGCCTAATAAGGACCATCAGACCAAATGGATCTATCAAAAAGCAGGTCTTCCTGTTGAAATTACAGCGGAATTTGAGATTTGGCGGCGGATTCGGGACTCCGAAGGCGAGGAAGGGTGGGTTTTACACAATCTTCTCTCGGGCCGCCGCACTGCTCTTGTCGCGCCATGGGGCAAGGACAAAGCCGTGCCCTTATTCAAGAAAGCGGATTTGGCAAGCGCGCTTGTCGCGCAATTGATGCCCAATGTGTTGAGCAATGTGAAATATTGCGATGGTCAATGGTGCCGTATCTTCGGCGACGGGTTCGACGGGTTCGTCCAGCAAAATCAGCTTTGGGGCGTTTATCCGGGTGAAAAGGTCGAATAAACGCGAAGATTAGCGATTTTTCCGCTTCAAGCGGACAATCACTTCGACTCGAACGACTTCCATGTCATCGGGAATATTGGGCAGGGAGGCGACAGCAATGTCATGGCCCTCAATATCCAAAAGCCGGTTTTCGTTCTCAACAAAGAAATGGTGATGGTTGGTAATATTGGTGTCGAAATGGGTTTTTGACCCATCCACCGCCACTTCACGCAACAAACCAGCCTCTGTGAACTGGTGCAGCGTGTTGTAAACGGTTGCAAGCGATACCGGGACGCCCGCTGCCGAGGCCTCTTCATAGAGCGCTTCAGCGGTCAGATGTCGGTCTCCCCGTGAAAACAGCAGCCAGCCGAGCCCCATACGCTGCCGCGTGGGACGTAACCCCGCTTTTTTGAGCCGGAGCCGGAGATCGTGATAGAGACAACCGCTCTTCTCGCGCCAATTCGCGGTCGCCGGTCTGGGTAAGACTGATGGCAAGTCTGAAATCCTGTATGTAATTCTTATGGCCAGAGAATAAGCCCTATGCCGGATGGCGGCAACCCTTTAAAATCCGTCATCGCTTTGATCCGCTTGCAACAGCTTTCAGGCGGCAAGCGGTCATGCTAGGAAACAAATGTCTCGAGGATGCTACTGGAAACATGGCTGCTCGAGATTGGAGGGGCGACACAAAGAGAATATGGAACACGGAATGGCACAGCGGTCGAGCTATGAATATGAGGATCTCCTCGCTTGCGGGCGCGGGGAATTGTTTGGCCCTGGCAATGCCCAGCTTCCCCTTCCGCCAATGCTGATGTTTGACCGCATCGCCGAAGTCTCGGAAACGGGCGGGACCTTTGGCAAGGGTTTCATCCGCGCCGAATTCGCGATTAAGCCTGATCTCTGGTTCTTCCCGTGCCATTTTCAGGGCGATCCTGTGATGCCGGGCTGCCTCGGCCTTGATGCGTTGTGGCAATTGTGCGGTTTCTATCTTGGCTGGCTGGGTGCAGAAGGTCGCGGGCGCGCGCTCGGCGTCGGCGAGGTCAAATTCATCGACCAAGTGTTACCCACTGTCAAAAAAGTCGTTTACAAAGTGGATCTGAAACGCGTCTTCCGCTCGAAGCTCGTGCTTGGCATCGCTGACGGAATTCTCGAAGCAGATGATCGGCCGATTTATGAGGCGCATGATTTGCGCGTAGGCCTTTTCAAGGCTGCATGACGTCAGATTGGGTTTAGTGGCGCAGCAATGTCCATCATCTTGGCTGCGTTGGCGTGTGGTTCCTGAAGGAGTAAGTCCATGAGGCGTGTCGTTGTTACCGGCATGGGTATCGTATCATCGATTGGCAATTCGACGCAGGAAGTCTTGTCGTCGCTTTATGATGCACGATCAGGGATCGTGCATGCGCAATCTTACACGGACCTTGGTTTTCGCTGCCAAGTGCATGGCGCTCCGACACTCGACCCATCCACGATCGTCGATCGCCGCGCGATGCGCTTTCATGCGACGGGTACGGCCTGGAACCATGTTGCGATGGATCAGGCGATCCTTGATGCCGGCCTCGAAGACAGCGATATTTCCAACGAGCGCACCGGCATTATCATGGGGTCCGGCGGCCCTTCGACAAAGTCGATTGTCGAAGCCGCTGACATCACGCGTAAGTCCGGTAGCCCAAAACGAATTGGCCCTTTCGCCGTTCCGAAAGCCATGTGTTCGACAGCGTCCGCAACGCTCGCCACTTGGTTTAAAATCAAAGGTGTCAACTATTCCATCTCGTCCGCTTGCGCGACATCCAATCACTGCATCGGCAATGCCTATGAAATGATCCAATATGGCAAGCAAGATGTCATGTTTGCAGGTGGTTGCGAAGAGCTTGATTGGACACTCTCCGAATTGTTCGACGCCATGGGTGCCATGTCGTCAAAATACAATGAGACACCCGCGAAGGCCTCGCGCGCTTATGATAAAAATCGTGATGGGTTTGTGATCGCCGGTGGTGCTGGTGTGCTCGTATTGGAAGAGCTCGAACGCGCCAAGGCACGTGGTGCGAAAATTTACGGTGAAGTTGTCGGCTATGGCGCAACATCGGATGGCTACGACATGGTCGCGCCATCGGGAGAGGGCGCGATCCGGTGCATGCGTCAGGCACTTGCGACAGTGAAAACCTCGATTGATTATATCAATCCGCATGCGACTTCGACGCCGGTTGGCGACGCCAAAGAAATCGAAGCCATCCGTGAAGTGTTCGGTGCGTCATGCCCGCCAATATCGGCCACGAAATCACTGACTGGCCATTCACTTGGTGCGACCGGTGTGCAAGAGGCGATTTATTCGCTTTTGATGATGAACAATGGTTTCATCTGCGAGAGTGCAAATATTGATGAAATTGATCCAGACTTTGCTGATATGCCGATAGTCAGAAAGCGGATCGACAATGCGAAAATTGGCACCGTGCTTTCGAATTCATTTGGATTCGGCGGCACCAATGCGACGATTGTTATGAAGCGTCTTGAAGTCTAAGCGCTAGGTCGAAGACGCAAGCGTTGAACGAAGCATAAGACGGAAACACAGAAATCGAGGACGGCTTTTATGACCGGATTGATGCAAGGAAAACGCGGCCTCGTGATGGGCGTTGCGAATGATCATTCGATCGCCTGGGGCATCGCAAAAACCTTGGCCGATCATGGCGCTGAATTGGCGTTTACGTATCAAGGCGATTCGCTCAAAAAACGCGTTGAGCCTCTGGCAAAGGAAGCACATTCAGACTTCCTTTTGCCATGCGATGTTGAAGATCTTGCCTCAGTTGATGCTGTGTTCGATGTGATCGCTAAAACATGGGGTAAGCTCGACTTTCTTGTTCATGCGATTGCGTTTTCCGATAAGTCCGAATTGAAGGGCCGCTTCGCTGATACAACGCGTGAGAATTTCTCGCGCACGATGCTGATCTCATGTTTCTCCTTCGTGGAAATTGCCAAACGTGCGGCCCCATTGATGACGGATGGTGGGTCAATGGTGACATTGACCTATGGCGGTGCGACACGCGTGATGCCGAATTATAATGTGATGGGTGTTGCGAAGGCGGCTCTTGAAGCTGCAACGCGGTATCTCGCTTCCGATTTCGGCCCAGACAATATTCGCGTTAATGCGATTTCGGCGGGACCTGTGCGCACGCTTGCAGGCGCAGGAATTGCCGATGCACGTTTGATGTTCAATTATCAAAAGCGTCATGCGCCTCTGCGTCGCACGGTGTCCATTGAAGAGATTGGAGGTTCAGCGCTCTATCTTCTCTCCGACTTATCAACTGGGGTGACGGGCGAAGTTCATTTCGTGGACTCGGGCTACAACATCATTTCGATGCCGCAGCCGGATGCGTTAAAGACTGTCGATGATGCGGAGACCGCCGCAGAAGCGCGCATCGCTGGCAAGGCTGCTGAGTGATTGGTAAGTGATCGGATTGTGACAATGCAGGGCCTCACCACGACTGACGGCATTCTTCCTTCGCAAGATATTCGCATCCTTGGGAATGCAGGTGTTATTATTGCCGATCGCCCCTTCGCCGAAGGGCAGGTGCAACCAGCAAGTCTTGATCTGCGTCTTGGCAAACGCGTGTGGCGCGTTCGTGCCAGTTTCTTGCCGGGCCGCGGGAAAAGTGTTGCCGAGCGTTTGGAGCGCATCGCTCTTCATGAAATTGATCTCACGCATGGCGCGGTGCTTGAAACAGGTGCGGTTTATATCGCCGAAATTCTTGAA